>WNGR01006048.1_pt1 | contig 12965 bp, 11 predicted proteins | sample 5407581 | NCBI WGS metagenome assembly WNGR01 (sample SAMN13153383, study PRJNA577476) | soil metagenome | isolation source: 80 cm soil or saprolite under Garry oak tree replicate 2 | place: USA:California | collected 2016-06-15 | reverse complement strand
TCCTGAAAGGGAAGATGACGCAAGGAATGAGCATGATCGATGCGGTCAAAGCATGGAAGGAAAGAGAAAGCTCCACATCGACCGGCTCTTCAATGAAACAAACAGGCCAAGACTGGCAGTCACCGACACAGCAATACTAGCCATTCCACTACTATCAGGAGGTCTGATGCGAGGATGCACCAGCCCGTCCCATCGACTGAACCCATTTTTTTGGAATCGAGATCTATCGAATTTTTCTGTGATATTGAATACTCGATCTCCTTCTGGATCAACAGTTTCTGAAGAAAAAAAGGATAGGCAGGGCGCGTCGAAGTCAGGACGGGCTTTTCATTCTAAGAGTTTGACCGCATCCTCTCTCTGGACTGCGAGCAACGTTTCAGTGCTGAGATAGTCTCCAAATCGCATCAAGGCTTTGAGAGCAACTCTTTCAGTTGGCGCTTCCAGAGTGACGATCGCGTCGTACCTGCCTATCGTCCAGTAGGCGCTGACCATTTTCCCGCCCTCCTTTCTTAGACGGTCCCAGAGTTTGTCAATCTCCCGTAGCATTTCAGGAGTAGGTTTCTGTTTCCATTTCGCAAGACTGATGAAAATCGTAGCTTATCACCTCCCCGCATTAGCTGATATTATCCGGTTTCGTCTACTCGAACCCTAGCTTACGGTTGAAGGCAAGACGGTAGAATATTTGAAACCTTTCACGAACCCGCAACTTGAAGGCTAGCTTCTGAGTTCAGACTAAGGCAGGACTAAACCTCTGCTGGGCGGATATGACAACTGGAATCGTTCGCCGAAATGGAAGTGTTAAGTCTTCTGACACTTCGACTCGCCGTTGCACGATACTTGGCGCTTATGCGAGACATTCGTCCTCCAAGTATCTCAGAAAGCGATACGAATCGGCTAAGGTCTGAAACATGGCGCATCCTTCTAGGGTGAAGAGCAAGATCGCTGGGGGCATACCACACATGCCCTTCCAGGAGTTCAAAGCAACAACCTTAGAGAATCTCCTCGAAGAACTGAAGAAGGCTAAGATTCCGGACGCACGAATCGAGGTTTCCACCTCTGAAGATGGTCGTCACTACGCCTGTTCAGAACCGCTGGTTAACGTGTTGGTGTATACCTCCCATAGCCTGGGAGAAGAGCAGGAATACAAAGACCTCCTAGCATTATACCAATATTGCCCAGATTGCAAGAACGCTGTACGGGTCTTGTAGAACTCGACCGGTCGGGATTCTGATTTCTCACATACGCTATCTTGTTATTGCTCGGTCTAAAGTGAACTGTACGCGCCGTGAAGTTTCGGTTCTACACTCTCGAGCCCGCGTCGAAGAGAGTCGTTTTCTCTTTTGAGAGCTGCCACATTTCGTGTTCGTTGATCGATCATTCGCTTGGTTTCCCCTGGCGCTGGACTGCCTAGGGTTCTGTAGCTCTTGACGACCTCCACTAGATCGGTTGCCTTTCTGATCTTTGCGAGATCACTTGCATCAAGTGTGACCTGGAGCGCACTGCTCCAGTCCTCAATTCCTAGTTTCGAAAGAGCTTGCTTTTTCCACACAGTCTCTCGAACAGCTTTGCCCACTGATTTGTGGGCGTCTCGAAATGAGAACCCAAAATCTCGCACTAGGATATTGGCGATTTCTGTCGCCGAGGTCAGGAGAAAGCTGGCTCTTTCAGTAGAATTGGTAGTGAGTCGTAGTCGCGGGATGAGCTCTTCCAGGATGCTGAGTGAGGAAACCAGCGCGTCCGCGGATGACCATACAATAGGGGTCAATTCTTGAAAATCTAGGTTGTATCCAATTGGGAGAGAGTGCATCAGGGTCGAGGCCACCATGACATTCCCTTTGACATTGGCCATTCGAGCTCTGATAACCTCGAGAAAGTCAGGATTCTTCTTTTGAGGCATGATACTGCTGGTGGAGGTAAAGTCGTCGGGAAGCTCTACGAGCCCAACGTCTGCGCAGGAATAGAAGATCAGATCCTGGGCAAGTCGCGAGAGGTCGAGGGCAATGATTGAAGCTAGTCCTATGAATTCGAGGGCGAAGTCTCTCCCTGCGATTGCGTCCAGCGAGTTCTCGATTATGCCGTCAAAGCCCAGTAGTCGTGCTACGTAGCGGCGATCTATGTTGAAGCTGGAGCCCGCAAGCGCTCCGGCGCCCATTGGAGACTTGTTCAGGCGATTATAGAACTGCGTGAGTCTCTCGTTGTTGCGTAGAAAAGAGTCCAATACAGATAAGAGATAATGGGCGAATGTGATGGGTTGTGCGGGTTGAAGATGAGTGTACCCAGGAAAAATTGACTTCACATGTTTTTGAGCCAAAAGAAGCAGTCGGGTTTCTACTGCAATCATTTTTGCTGATAACTCCGAGACAACGCCTCGCATTGTCATCCGGATGGCTGTGACGACTTGATCGTTGCGACTCTTGCCGGTGTGAAGCTTCCCGCCTATCTTATCGCCAACGGTTCGTGTTACTGATTCTTCGATAAGGACATGGATGTCCTCGACTTCTTTTCTGAATTTGATGCCATGTTCCAGGCTTTGAAGTGCCTTGAGCAGTTTCTTTGCGTCTCGCTTGTCGATTATTCTCCCTCGGGCCAGGGCCATTACGTGGGCTTCATTGACCAGAACAGTCGATAGAGCTATTCTTTTGTCGGCTTCAAGGGATGAGGTGTACGATACTATGTCGGGTCTGCTTGATGACAGCCTGCCGCCTTTCAGAAGAGATGACATTGATGGGTGTTCTCAGTTGTTCTGTGTTCGTTGCATGATAGTCGCAAACCGTTGAACCGCCCTTGAGTATACTTCGATGCTAGCGAGATACTCGTCGAATGAGACGTGCTCGTCGTCAGTGTGGTCTAAGCTAGAGTCGCCTGGACCGTAAGCTATCATCGGGATTTTATGAGTCTCGGCTAGAGAGTTCATGTCGCTTGTCCCAGTCTTCTTCACTAGCGCAACATCCGAGCCAAGCGCGTTGCGTATTGCGCTTCTGAATACTCTGACCCCTAAAGATCCGGCGTCTTCGAGATGGGGCCGTGTTTGGCTTGTAACCGCGGTCTGAATCACCACGTCTTTCCGTTGCCAGCGCGATTGTGCGAGCTTCTCTATACGATCACCGATTTCGAGCGGGGATGTTCCAGGAGGAATTCGTATGTCCACCTCCATCGCGCACTCTGATGGGATTGTGTTGGAGTGGTTTCCAGCTCTAATCGAAGTTAACGAACCGGTTACCGCTGAAAATCTAGAGCTCGAGTCTTCTTCCGTCAGGATCAATCTCTTGATTGTCTTCCAGAACTCTATCCCTTCCTCGATGCTGTTTGATGAAAGCCAAGGAGATGAGGAGTGCCCTCCAGCTGTTCGACACATTATCCGAAGCTTGAGGCTCCCCTTGTAGCCTATGGTAATGTTTGATACGCCACTGGGCTCGCCGAAAACCGCCAACGCATACTGGTCTTGGTTGGTCGCCAGAGCGTTTATTCCTGCGCCGGTTCTCTCTTCTTCAACGACTCCGGCAACGTCAACTTGAACCGGAGAGGTGCTCAATCTGCTCCCGAGTGCGGATCCGATTATCATGGCACCGAGAGATGACTTCGCATCAACGGCCCCCCTCCCATAGATCGCCCCTCCTTTGACCCTAACCGGGGTCTCTCCGGGAACTGTGTCGAGATGACCGCAAAGTAGGATCCTGGGTCCTGCCTGTCCAATGCGGGCCAAGACGTTCCCAGCATGATCGAGTCTCGTTGCAAAGCCATTCGCCGCCATCTCTCGGGAGAGAAAAGTGGCGAGGGGAGCTTCAGAACCGCTCGGGCTATAGATTTCGAGCATCTGCCGTAGTAGTCTAAGCGCGTATCTTTTCAAGTCCTTCCTTCTCCAAACAATCACCCAGGATAGATACGACACGGTCGATCTGGTCTGTCTCAATGCAAAGTGGTGGCAAGAACCGAATAATGTTCCTCCCAGCATCCAATAATAGAACGCCCCTTGCCAGCGCACTGGTAAGAATCTGGTGCACGTCAAACCGCGTTTCCATTCCCAGCATCAACCCTAGTCCTCTCACTTCCCTGACAATTCGATTCTGCTCAGCGATCTCGCGCAACCTAGACTTCAGATATTCTCCGTTTTTCTGAGCTCTTTCGATAAGGTGTTCCCCGGAGAGCACCTCGATGGTCGCGGATGTTGCGGCGCATACGATTGGGTTGCCGCTGAACGTGCTTGTGTGTTCTCCAATCAATAAGGCGCTCATCACGTCATCGCTAGCAATTGTCAATCCGATAGGGAGCCCACTAGCGATTCCCTTGCCGAGACATAGAATATCCGGAACGACACCGTAGTGGTCACAAGCGAACATCTTGCCCGTCCGTCCGAAACCTGTCTGGATCTCATCCGCGATGAGCAATGCCCCGCGTTCCTCCGTAAGGTCTCGTAGAATGGCAAGCCAATCCGGAGGCGGTACTCTGACGCCGCCTTCACCCTGCACGGGTTCAACCAGGACTGCTGCGGTGTCCTGATCTACGGCCACCTTGGCAGCCTCGGAGTCTCCAAAGGAAACGTGGACGAAGTCCGGGACGAGTGGTTCGAAGCTCTTCCTATACTTGCCATCCCAAGTGGCCGAAAGCGCCCCGTGGGTTTTTCCGTGGAACCCGCCCTTCATTGCAACTATCTTTCTTCTGCCAGTTCTTTTCCGGGCAAGCTTGATCGCACATTCAACAGCCTCGGCGCCGCTATTGCTTGGAAAAACCCGGTCAAGGCCGGGTGGTGATATTGATTCGATGCTGAGAAGAAACCTGGCTCTGGCGTCGTTGTATGTGGAGGCGTGGCAGGAGATCAGCTTGGATGCTTGCTCGCAAATTGCCCGGGCAACTTTAGGATGAGCGTGCCCGACAATGCATGTTCCATACGAGCCCGTGCAATCGATGAATTCTCTTGCTTCGCTGTCGTATACGAACGCTCCTTTGCCTCGGACAACATCGATGGTCTTCCTTGCGAAGAACTTGGCGAGGTGGGCGTCTTCGACCCGCTTGATCTCTGAGCTCATGCCGTGATCAGGGTTCCCTGCGACAGCTCTAGTGCAGATGTGAACGGTGTGTTCGTGGATCCTGAGGCGATGATCACTCTTCTCACTCCTTTTTCCAGAGCCTCAACGCCTGCGTGCACTTTCGTGATCATACCCCCGCCGATCTTTGTAATCGAGCTCTTTGCGTCCAGCATGCTTAGCTCTCTCGAAACAGTCCCCTCGATCGATACTCCCTCGACATCTGTTAGAAGAAGCAAGGTGTCAGCGTGAATCGCTGATGCGATGCTCGAGGCGGCTCTGTCTCCGTCAACGTTTAGTGACTCGAATTGCTCCCCCAGCGCGACTGGTGCGATCACAGGAAGATAATTGCTGGCGAGCAGTGATTCTATCAACGACGTTCCGATCCCAGTTATTTTACCGGTGTACCCGCCGTCTATGACACGTCGTCGCCCACGATCATCCTTGACGATGATCCTTTCTTTCCTCGATGCTCGGAGGAGACCGCCGTCGAGACCTGACAAGCCGACTGCAGGAATACCCTTTTGCTGTAGTTTTCGGACGATTTCCTTGTTTATCTTGCCAGCCATCACCATCGTAAACACTTGAATCGTCTCCGCATCGGTGTACCTGCTTCGGAATCCTTCCGGCGAGACGACAAACCTCTGTTCAAGACCCAGCGCTTGTGCGACTGAAGTGACCGTATCACCGCCGCCGTGAACTAGCACTGTAGGAATCTCTCGCGTGACTCGGAGGAGGTCGGTGAGTCCCGTCTCGGAGAGAACCTTGTTGAGGACTCTATCTCCTACTTTTACGACGAGAACCATTGTGGACCACTATGGGTGGAGTCCGAATGAGCCGAGGCCGGTTCGCTCATCAAGCCCTGTCATTAGATTGTAGCATTGGACTGCTTGTCCCGCCGCTCCCTTGGTCAGGTTGTCGATCGCGCTGAATATCACGAGTCTCTTGGAGTGGCTGTCCATTTCGAATCCGATATCACAAAAGTTTGTACCGACGACGACTTTGGGATTGGGAAGCCCGTACGGGCCCTTCTTGTCTGAGACCATTCTAACGAAGGGCTCGTTCCCATAGCTCCCACGGTACAGTTTCCAGACATCCTTCTCGTCAATGTCCGTAACCGTGAACGTGTGGGATGTGGAGAGTATTCCTCTCACCATTCCGACAGCGTGCGGGGTGAAACCGATCGTCACCTTGACGCCTGCAACCTTCGTCAATTCCTGTTCTATCTCGGGTATGTGCCTGTGACCGGTTGCTTTGTAGACCCGGACTCCGCCTGATCGTTCAGAGTGGTGGCTAGCTTCCGATGGACCGGACCCGGAGCCTGAAGATCCGATCTTTGCGTCAACTACGATTCTCTCAGTATCGATGACTCTGTTCTTCACAACTGGTGCGAGGGCTAGAATTGCGGCGGTCGCCATGCATCCAGGTGCTGCAACGAAATTTGACCTTCTGATCTCCTCTCGACGAAGTTCGGGGAGTCCGTATTCGGCCTTTTGCAATAGGTCCGGATTGTTGTGTTCGAAGTCGTAGTAGCGCTCGTAGGCACTGGCATCCTTCAGGCGAAAGTCTGCCCCAAGGTCCACCACCTTTACCCCCCTTTCAAGCAGCTGAGGGACAACGTCGCGTGATTTTCCGTGCGGCAGCGCGGTGAAGACAACCTCACTATCAGCTAGCTTCTCGACATCGTTCGGCTCAAATTTGAGAGAGGTGCCTCTAAGGTTAGGATGGACCCTGTGGATTGGCTCGCCCGCGTGATGCTCGGAGGTGACAACTCCGATCTCTGATTTCGGGTGGTCTATCAGGAGGCGTAGAAGTTCGCCTCCGACATATCCTGATCCCCCTACTATGGAGACCTTCATTTCTTGGCCTGTTCGGCTGTATAGTCGAGCAGTAGCTTGGGAATGTTGACCCCCGTTACTCTGACAGTGTTCTTGAACTCGGTAGTATGATTGACCTCGTGCACCATCAAGCCCTCTTCGGACTCCATGAGGTCCACGCCGAAGGCTCCGCCCCCCATTGCTTCAGCCGCACTGATGCTGAGTTCCTCTAGCTCAGGAGTCACTGGGCATTTTGCTGCTTGACCTCCGAGAGCTGTGTTCGTGCGCCAATCACCCTTGGGCGAGTAACGGTATATAGCGGCGACCGCTTGGTCTCCGATAACATAGCATCGAACGTCTCGCTCAGGCCGTTTCACTTTCTCCTGTAGATAGTAGATTTGCTGGATCGGGTGGAGGTATTCCCTTGATTCTATGATCGACTTGGCTGAATCTTCGTCTTTGATCAGGGCCACGAGCCTACCCCAGCTTCCAACGACCGGTTTCAGAACTGCTGGGTACCCGAGCTTGCCGAGGGCTTCCAGGGCTGATTCTTCAGTGAAGGCGAGGAAGGTTCGTGGAGTCGGAAGTTTTTCTTCTCTTAATCGCATAGATGCTAGGAGCTTGTTGCCGCAGATCGAGGTTGCTTTGTAGGAGTTGACGACTGTTACTCCAAGAGATTCCAGAGCAGCGGTCACGTGAATACTGCGGAAGTAGGACATGCAACGTTGGAGCATGACGTCAGGAAACCCGTTCTTGCCGTGATCTGACGTTACCTCCAGTGGAGTGGTGTTGGTGTTGAAGAGTCTGAGGTCGATCTGGTTTTCCTTCGCCGCATCGATTATCATTCGTTCGTCTGGCCTGAACTCGTCGTAGGCCAGGCCGATGCTAACCGTCTACTACTCGCCCCAGTCTTCTTTCTCTAGCATCAATGGTTTGATCATGAGTGTCTGGCCGGAGACCACGACTTCGAGGTCGAGGCCGCAGTCAGGACAGCTGACAATCTCTCCTTGTAGTGCGTCTTCTGGGACGGTGATCGACGCGTCACAATCGGGACATTTCTCACTTGGCAGACGCTCACCCCCTACTGGTGCTCGCTAACAATCTCGGACTCTCTGTGGGAGACTTGTTGGCCTAGAAGCTTTGCCTGTTGCTGTCTCTTACGAGCGTTCGCGACAACAGTTGGCATTCCCCATATCTGGATGAACCCTTCCGACCAAGCTTGGTTGAACGTGGATTCACCGTTGTAGGTGGCGAGATCATGGTCGTACAGTGACATCGGTGAGGATCGTCCGACAACGTGGACCGAGCCTCTGTAGAGTTTCAGCCTGATCGTGCCAGAGACCCTTTCCTGGGTTCTCTCGATGAAACCGTCAATATCATCCCTCAGCGGATCGTTCCAAAGCCCAGTGTAGACTAGATTGGACCACTCGTTATCGATGTGCTGCTTGAACCAGACTTCATGGCGTGTTAGCACCATCTTTTCGAGTTCCCGGTGAGCTTCGATCAGGATCAGCGCGGCGGGGCACTCGTAGACCTCACGTGATTTTATTCCTACCAACCTGTCTTCGATGTGATCGATTCTGCCGATTCCGTGTTTTCCGCCGATCAGGTTGAGCTGTTTGATCATTTCTACGGGGGTTTGTCTGGTGCCGTTGATTGATACTGGAATACCGTTGTCGAATTCTATTATCAGATATTCGGGTTTGGCGGGAGCATTCTCCGGCGAGATTGTCCATTCATATGCTCCTTCGGGTGGCTCGGCCAAAGGGTCCTCAAGGGTCCCGCATTCGACTGATCGTCCCCAGAGGTTCTGGTCTACGCTGTATGGGTTGTCGATGTCAGTTGGAACTGGAATAGAGTTTTTTTCAGCGTATTTGATCTCCTCGTCCCGTGAGAGGTTCCATTCTCTGACTGGGGCTATCACTTTGAGGTTGGAATCGTATGCTTTGATTGCTACTTCGAATCTGACTTGGTCGTTTCCTTTGCCTGTGCAGCCGTGAGCCACGCTAACGGCGTTTTCCTTGTGGGCGATCTCGACTAGTTTCTTGGCTATCAGGGGTCGTGCGAGAGCGGTGCTTACAGGGTACTTGTTCTCGTATAGAGCGTTAGCCTTGATCGCGGGAAAGACGTAGTCTTCTACGAATTCTCTCCTTGCGTCTACAGTGTAGTGATTGATGGCACCGACTAGTTTGGACTTCTTTGCGATCTCGGTTAGATTCTCTTGTTGTCCTAGGTCGATGGTCATCGTCACCACTCTTAGGTCGTATTTCTCTCGAAGCCATCGGATCATGACGGAGGTGTCGAGGCCTCCTGAGTATGCGAGGACTATCTTGTCGTTCATTCAGCTTGATGTTCCTTTGTTGATACCTCAGAGATTTCTGCTGAATCTTAGGGAATCGTTAATAAATATTGGGTTGAGGTTGAGGAACCGTTGACCACTCGGGAATATAACCGAAGAAAGACGCATGACGGTGGACGAAATTGGATGAGTTGGATGAGATCGACCGAAAGATTCTGATTGCTCTTCAGAAAGACGCTCGCATTTCCTTCAAGAAAATTGCGGATGAAACCGGCGTGAGTGAAGCGACGGTTTTCGTCCGTGTCAAGAAAATGCAAGAGCGAGGTGTGATCAAGAGCTTCATGGCTGTCGTCGATCCGAGAACTGTTGGAAAATCTCTGACCGCTATCGTGTTAGTCAGGGCCAAGCCCAAAGGGCTCCCGGGGTTGCTGGACGCATTGAAAAAACTTGACGATATCTATGAAGTCTACGACGTAACGGGTCAATATTATTCAATCCTAAAGATTCGAACCAGTGGGACCGAGCAGCTTAGCAAGATCATCGACGAAATTGGCCAGGTCGAAGGGGTCGCTGGTACTGAGACCGTGATTGTGCTCCGGACAGTGAAGGAAGAGCTCAAAGTAAAACTTTGAAAAGGGCCGCGCATAATCCCCCTCCTCTGGGTCCATAACACCACATGGAGTTGGCGGAACCAGGTAAGATAGGCGCGCTGGTCCTCGAGGACGGCACCGTCATTCAAGGGATTGGTTTTGGTGCCGAGACCGAAATTTCTGGCGAAGTTGTCTTCAACACTTCCATGATGGGATATCCAGAGCTGCTTACGGACCCGTCTTACCAAGAACAGATTGTAGTGATGACCTACCCGATCCTCGGTTCATATGGAGTACCGCCTAGCACTATTCAGGATCATGGGGGAGTCCCGCTTCATTTCGAATCTGATTCTGTAAAGGTCAAGGGATTCGTCGTCCACTCTCTCTCCCGGCCAAGCCACTGGTCTAATCACAGAGCGCTCGACGAATGGCTGACTGAGCAAGGAGTGCCGGGGATCGCTGGGGTTGACACCAGGGTCCTGACACAGCGACTGCGAAACAAGGGAACAATGCTTGGGGTCTTGAAAGTCTCAAGTTCGCCATTCAACCCGGAGGTCGTATCCAACCGCATCTCAGAGCTTCAGGACCCGAACAAGCAGGACCTTGTACAGAAAGTGAGCACGAAGGAGCCCATCTACTATGATGGAAACGAACAATCAACCATCGTGATTGTGGACTGCGGTGTCAAATACGGGATACTTCGCAGTCTTCTCGCCAAAGGGGCACGAGTTGTCCGCGTCCCGTACAACTTTCCTGCGGACAAGATCCTCGAACTGAATCCCCGAGGCGTAGTTATCAGCAATGGACCTGGGGACCCGAAGATTGACCGCAGTACGATAAAGACGACGAGGGGCTTGATGGAGACTGAGCTTCCGATAATGGGCATATGCTTGGGCGCGCAGATCCTTGGGCTGGCAGCCGGGGCCGAGACCTACAAGCTGAAGTTCGGTCATAGAGCTGTCAACCACCCGTGTATGGACCTTGAAACCGGTAGGTGTTTCATTACAACTCAGAACCATGGCTACACGATTGTTCGGAATTCCCTGGAAAATACCGACTTCTTAGCGAACTTCGTTAACATCAACGACAAGACGGTAGAGGGGATCAAGCACCGGAAGAAACCGTTCTTAGGTGTTCAGTGGCACCCGGAAAGCTCACCGGGCCCTTACGATACTAGATTCCTCTTTGACCGATTCTTCGAGGAGGCCTTGAAGGCATGAAGATAGACGGGATCAAATCCGTTGTCATTGTCGGAAGTGGTGCTATCAAGATTGGAGAGGCAGGCGAGTTTGACTATTCAACCTCTCAGGCGATTAAGGCGCTTCGAGAAGAGGGAATCAGAACAATTGTTGTGAACCCGAATATTGCGACTATTCATACGGATGAGAAGTTTGCTGACAAGGTGTATTCAGTTCCGATAAGGACGGACTTTCTCGAGGACATTATCGCCAAAGAACAGCCGGATGGTATTCTACTAGGCTTTGGGGGACAGACTGCCCTCAACTGTGGTGTGGAGCTCGCAGAACGCGGCATTTTGTCGAAATACAACGTGAGGGTTCTCGGCACCGGAATCGACAGCATCGAGATCGCTGACAACCGTGAGCTGTTCAAGAAAACCATGATCGAGCATGGTATCCCGGTTCCGAAGAGCCGGACATCGGTCGATCTGAAAACGGCCCTTGAGGCCGCCCGCGAGATCGGCTTCCCGGTCATGGTCAGAGTCGCCTACACGCTCGGGGGTCAAGGGTCAGGAGTGGCATTTGATGAGAAGACGCTTGGTGAGATTGCTCTCCGGGGACTGGCGTACAGTAGGATCAATCAGGTCTTGGTCGAGGAATACCTTGAGAAGTGGAAGGAGGTCGAATACGAGGTAATGAGGGATCGCGATGACAATTGCATCATAATCTGCAATATGGAAAACTTGGACCCGATGGGGATCCATACTGGCGACAGTATCGTCGTCGCTCCCTCTCAGACACTTTCGAACCGCGAGTACAACATCCTTAGAGAAACGGCTCAGAAGGTCATACGAACACTTGGTATTGTTGGGGAGTGCAATATCCAGTTCGCGCTGGACCCGAGGAGCGAGGAATTCAGGGTAATAGAGGTCAATTCGAGATTATCTAGAAGTTCCGCGCTGGCGTCGAAGGCTACAGGGTATCCGATAGCATACATCGCGGCAAAACTCTCGCTCGGCTACGTTCTCCCTGAATTGTCGAATAAAATAACTGGGGTGACTTCGGCGTGTTTCGAACCCGCGCTGGATTATGTGGTAGTCAAGGCTCCGCGCTGGGATTTCCAAAAGTTCCGCAAGGTCAGCAAGGGAATCGGGACCCAGATGAAATCCGTAGGGGAAGTAATGGCGATCGGTAGATGCTTCGAAGAAGCTTTGCAAAAGGCGATCAGGATGCTCGATATTGGAAGGGAGTTGACGGATAACGGAATTGCGGGACGAAGTGTCGAGAGGATCCGAAGAGAACTTCGAGAACCCACTGATGAGAGGATTTTCTACGTAGCGAAGGCTCTGAAGTCTGGGATGAGCACGGACGAGATAACTAGGCTGAGCGGAATCGACCGATGGTTTCTAGACAAGATCAACAATATCCTTGAGATGGAAAAACGGATCGCAAAGGAAAAAATCAATCCGAGTATTGTCAGAAGTGCCAAGGAATTCGGCTTCTCCGACAAGAAGCTAGGAAAGCTTCTAGGGAAGACTGAAGCTCAAATCCGTGACTACAGAAAAGCCCACGACATACTGCCGGTCACGAAACAGATAGACACGATGGCTGCCGAGTGGCCGGCTGCGACAAACTATCTCTATCTGACATACGGTGGTGAGGTGGACGATGTCGCATACTTGGCCGGAGACAAGGTGGTCGTCTTGGGCTCTGGCTGTTACAGAATTGGATCTAGCGTAGAGTTCGATTGGTGTTGTGTCAACATGGCCACGGCCCTGAAGAAGAGAGTGTCAGAGGTCATCATGATAAACTGTAATCCTGAGACGGTATCAACTGACTTCGACATACTGGACAAGCTCTACTTCGAAGAACTAAGTCTGGAAAGAGTCTCGGACATACTGGACAAGGAACAGCCACGTGGAGTAGTCGTAAGCGTCGGCGGACAGACTGCAAACAATCTGGTCAAGGGATTGTCCGAACATGCAACGATTCTAGGCACATCCCCCGACAGTATCGATGCCGCGGAGGACCGCGCAAGATTCGGCCAGTTGTTGGACAGG
>WNGR01019604.1_pt1 | contig 12966 bp, 8 predicted proteins | sample 5407581 | NCBI WGS metagenome assembly WNGR01 (sample SAMN13153383, study PRJNA577476) | soil metagenome | isolation source: 80 cm soil or saprolite under Garry oak tree replicate 2 | place: USA:California | collected 2016-06-15 | reverse complement strand
GTCTGGTATGGCCTATTCGCGCCGGTTGGGACGCCCGTCGCCGTCGTCGACCAGTTGGGCCAATGGTGCAGCGCCGCGATGCTCGCACCCGAGCTCAAGCCGAGATGGGCGTTGCAGGGCCTCGAGCCGGTTGGCAAAGCGGGAACGGTGCTCGCCGCCCACCTACGCCAGCAGCAGGACGAGTACGGCCGCGTCATTCGCGAGGCTAACATCCAGGCGGAATGACCGGCTCCAACTCGTTGGCCGGGTGCCCCGAATCCGGTCTCGCTTGACGATGCAGCGAACCGGCAGTAGGTAACAGCCATCGTCAGCGGCCCGGTGACGGACTTCCGCGACGAACCTAATCCCCGAAAAGGAACCGCCTGCCGGTCTCGTCCTTGAGTTTGGGCGGGGGCGGCTGTTGGATGACGCGATGGCGAAAGTCAGTCCGTTCAAGTTCTTGCAGGAAGTGCGCGCGGAAGTGCAGAAGGTCACATGGCCGACGCGCAAGGAAACCACCGTCACCACCATCATGGTGTTCGTCATGGTCTTGCTGGCTTCGCTGTTCTTTTTGCTCGCCGATCAGGTGATGCGCGTTGCGGTGAGCTTTATCCTCGGTGTCTAAAGTTGCAATTGACGAGCAAAATTAACGATCTGGAATTCATCACATGACAACGCGGTGGTATGCGGTCCACGCTTACTCGAATTTCGAGAATAAGGTGGCGGATTCGATCCGCGAACAGGCGAAGCAGCGGGGGCTGTCGGATCTGTTCGAGGAAATCCTGGTGCCGAAGGAAAAGGTCGTCGAAGTGCGGCGCGGCCGCAAAGTCGACGCCGAACGCAAGTTCTTTCCCGGTTATGTGCTGGTAAAAATGGAGATGACCGACGACGCCTATCACCTGATCAAAAACACCCCGAAGGTGACCGGCTTCCTCGGTTCCGACAACAAGCCGACGCCATTGGCAGAGGCCGAAGCCCAGCGTCTCTTGCAGCAGGTGCAAGAAGGCATCGAACGACCCAAGCCGTCGGTAACGTTCGAAGTCGGCGAGCAGGTGCGGGTGTCGGATGGTCCGTTCGCCTCCTTCAACGGCACGGTCGAGGAGGTCGACGAGAGCCGGTCGCGGGTCAAGGTGGCAGTATCGATCTTTGGCCGCGCGACCCCGGTCGAACTCGAATTCGGGCAGGTGGAGAAATTGTAAGATCCGTTCGCGCTACGCAGCGACCGGGAAAATGGAAGTGAAACCGTGGGAGGTGAGGCGGCCGCCATCCGCCAGAACCGCACCACTTGAGGAGTAAAGAATGGCGAAGAAAATCACCGGTTATGTGAAACTGCAGGTGCCTGCGGGAGCGGCCAATCCGTCGCCGCCGATCGGGCCGGCGCTCGGCCAGCGCGGGCTCAACATCATGGAATTCTGCAAGGCGTTTAACGCGCAGACGCAGAAGATGGAGAAGGGCGTCCCCATCCCCGTCACCATTACCGTCTATGCCGACCGGTCTTTCACCTTTGAACTGCGCACGCCGCCGGTTTCGCATTTTCTGAAAAAAGCAGCGAAGCTCGAGAGCGGCTCCAAAACTCCGGGCCGCGAGATCGCCGGCTCGGTGACCAAGGCGCAGGTTCGTGAGATCGCGGAGCAGAAGATGAAGGATCTTAACTGCGATACGATCGAGGCCGCCATGCGCATGGTCGAAGGATCGGCGCGCTCGATGGGCTATGAGGTGAAGCCATGAGCGGTCTCGGCAAACGAACCAAAAAGGCGCGCGAGGGCGTCGACCGCGAAAAGCTTTACCCGCTTCCCGAAGCGGTGAAGATGGTCAAGGACCGCGCCAAGGCCAAGTTCGACGAGACCATCGAAGTGGCGATGAATCTCGGCATTGATCCGCGCCATGCCGATCAGATGGTGCGCGGGGTCGTCAATCTGCCGAACGGCTCCGGGCGTTCAGTGCGGGTCGCCGTGTTCGCGCGCGGCGCCAAGGCCGACGAGGCCAAAGCGGCCGGCGCCGATGTCGTCGGCGCCGAGGACCTGGTGGAAAAAGTGCAGGGCGGCAACATCGACTTCGACCGCGTCGTGGCCACGCCCGACCTGATGCCGCTGGTCGGCCGGCTCGGCAAAGTGCTGGGGCCGCGCGGCCTGATGCCCAATCCCAAGGTCGGCACCGTGACGATGGATATCGCCAACGCGGTGCGCGGCGCCAAAGGCGGTTCGGTAGAGTTCCGCGCCGAGAAGGCCGGGGTCGTCCAAGCCGGCATCGGCAAGGCCTCGTTCAGCGAGGAAAAACTGATCGAAAATATCCGCGCCTTTGCCGATGCCGTGCAGAAATCGCGGCCGGCTGGCGCCAAGGGCCACTTTATCAACCGGGTCGCTATCTCTTCGACCATGGGCCCCGGCGTAAAGGTCGAACCGGCGAGCCTGTTCGCGAGCGCGCAGTCGGCGCATTAAAGCGCTTGGCAAAGGCGCCTTGGTGCGTTAGTAAAGACGCCATGGGCGTGCCGGCCCGATTTGTCGGCGCGCCTTTGTGCGCTTTTCCGAACACCATTCAGGCGAGACCGCTTCTTAGTTTCCGGCTCGGATTGCCTAAGAAGTCGAGGAGCTTAACGGCGTCGAAAAAGGCGCTCCTGTCCAAGACTGCGGGCGCCGGCAACGGCTTAATCCAGCCCGGCCTGCCGCGAAAATCCCGTTGGATTTCGCGATAAGCAGGCCGGGTCCTTGAAAAAGGGCGTGTCCACTCTGACACGCTTGGCCTGCATAGACGGGTGAAGGACAAGGTGGCTGGAGCCTTAAAGGCTCGGGCGCCTTCGGTTCTGATCTCGACGGCTCGGCGCCGCGACAGCACGCCGGGGGGCAGGGTGTCAGCGTCGTCCTGCCTTAAGGGTCCCTGCCGCACGGCGGGATAGAGCGGGATGGCTGGTAATTGAACCGGCGGCCCGCGAGGTGGACCGTCAACCGGAGAGAGCTTTGGATCGCGCGACAAAAAGCGAGCTCGTGACGGCCCTTGGCGAGGTGTTCAAAAACACCAAGGTCGTCGTCGTTGCGCATTATTCCGGCCTGACGGTTGCGCAGATGCAGACGCTGCGCCGGCAAATGAAGCAGGCTGGCGCGAGCGTGAAGGTAGCCAAGAATCGGCTTGCCAAGATCGCTCTCGAAGGCTCCGACGTCGCTTCGATCGCGCCGCTCCTCAAGGGCCCGGCTTTGATCGCCTTCTCGCGCGATCCGGTCGCCGCTCCCAAGGTTGCCGTCGATTTCGCCAAGACCAACGAGCGCTTCGTCATTCTCGGCGGGGCGATGGGGACCACTGCACTCGACCCGAACGGGGTCAAGGCGCTCGCCGCCTTGCCGTCGCTTGACGAGCTGCGGGCCAAGATCGTGGGACTGATCTCAGCACCGGCGACCAAGATCGCCCAAGTGGTCAACGCGCCCGCAGCGAAGCTTGCCCGTGTGGTCCAGGCCTATGCCAGCAAGACCGAAAACGCGGCCGCCTGACGCGGCCAAAGGTTGGAGCCAAGGTTAGAACCGAAGGAACAATGTCATGGCTGATCTGCAAAAAATCGTGAACGACCTTTCCGGCCTCACCGTGCTCGAGGCGGCGGAACTCGCCAGGCTTCTCGAAGATAAGTGGGGCGTTTCGGCCGCAGCAGCCGTCGCGGTCGCTGCGGGGCCCGCGGCAGCCGGCGCGCCAGGTGCGGCGGCCGCCGAGGAACAGACCGAATTCACGGTGGTTCTCGCCACTGCCGGCGAGAAAAAGATCGAAGTCATCAAGGAAGTTCGCGCTATTACCGGTCTCGGGCTCAAAGAGGCCAAGGATCTCGTTGAAGGCGCGCCGAAAAACGTCAAGGAAGGCGTCAACAAGGACGAGGCTGCCAAGATCAAGGCGCAGCTCGAAAAAGTCGGCGCCAAGGTTGAGCTTAAGTAAGGAGTGCTTATTTGAGCGGGGTCCCCCGGGGCGAGCGGAGCAGTACCGGGGATCCCACAAATACAAAGTATATCGGCCGGCTACCCCCGGCCGAAGCGTGCGGCAGAGCATTGAGGCGATTCGGATCTGAGCCGAATCGGCGAAACTAGGGGAAACACAAGGCGAGCGACGCCTGTCCCGACGGTCGCGATGGATTGCGGCCCTCTGGAGAGTCGTCTTGATCGCCTCGCTGCCTCGGAACGGCGGGCGCAAATACCTTCGCGGTATCTGTCGCCCTCACGTCGAGGCGATGGTTCGAATGCCGGCTTTGCCGCCGGCGCTCGAATCCGATGGTTCGATTGAGCGAGAGGATATGATGGCGCAGACGTTTATCGGTCGGAAGCGCGTAAGAAAGTTTTTCGGAAAAATCGAGGAAGTCGCGGAGATGCCGAACCTCATTGAGGTTCAAAAGGCATCCTACGACCAATTCCTGCTGGTGCAGGAGCCGCAAGGCGGCCGCCCCAACGAGGGCCTGCAAGCTGTCTTCAAATCGGTATTCCCGATTTCCGACTTCTCCAACACTTCGATGCTCGAATTCGTCAAATACGAATTCGAGCCGCCGAAATACGACGTCGACGAATGCCGGCAGCGCGGCATGACCTATGCCGCCCCGCTCAAGGTGACGCTGCGGCTGATCGTGTTCGATACGGACGAGGAAACCGGCGCCAAATCGGTCAAAGACATCAAAGAGCAAGATGTCTACATGGGCGACATTCCGCTCATGACCAACAATGGCACGTTCATCGTCAACGGCACCGAACGCGTCATCGTTTCACAGATGCATCGCTCGCCCGGTGTGTTCTTCGATCACGACAAGGGCAAGACCCATTCTTCGGGCAAGCTGTTGTTTGCCGCCCGCATCATTCCGTACCGCGGTTCCTGGCTCGACATCGAGTTCGACGCCAAGGACATCGTCCATGCGCGTGTCGATCGCCGGCGGAAGATTCCGGTCACCTCGCTGCTCTATGCGCTCGGCATGACCGGCGAGGAAATCCTCAATACGTTCTACAAGCAGGTGGTCTACAAGCGCGCCAAAGAAGGCTGGCGTGTGCCGTTCGATGCCAACCGGTTGCGCGGCTACAAGGCGATCAACGATCTCGTCGACGCCGACAGCGGCAAGGTCGTGCTCGAAGCCGGTAAAAAACTGACGGTACGCCAGGCCCGCCAGCTCGCCGAAAAAGGCTTGAAGGCGCTGCGGCTCTCCGATGAGGAGCTGATCGGCCAGTACATCGCCGAGGATCTCGTCAATCCGAAGACCGGCGAGATTTATGCCGAGGCCGGCGAAGAGATCACCGAGAAGACCCTCAAGACGCTCAACGAGGCCGGTTACAAGGAGCTGCCGCTTCTCAACATCGACCACGTCAATGTCGGCGCCTACATCCGCAATACGCTGGCGATCGACAAGAACATGACGCGCGAAGACGCGCTGTTCGACGTCTATCGTGTGATGCGCCCGGGCGAGCCGCCCACTATCGACACGGCGCAATCGATGTTCCAGTCGCTGTTCTTCGATCCGGAGCGCTATGACCTGTCCGCGGTCGGCCGCGTCAAGATGAATATGCGGCTCGATCTCACCGCCGAAGACACCGTGCGTGTGCTGCGCAAGGACGACATCATCGCGGTGATCCGCACCCTGGTCGATCTCCGCGACGGCAAGGGCGACATCGACGATATCGACCATCTCGGCAACCGCCGCGTCCGCTCGGTCGGCGAACTGATGGAGAATCAGTATCGCATCGGGCTGTTGCGAATGGAGCGCGCCATCAAGGAGCGCATGTCCTCGGTCGACATCGACACCGTGATGCCGCAGGACCTGATCAACGCCAAGCCTGCGGCGGCCGCGGTGCGCGAATTCTTCGGCTCATCGCAGCTGTCGCAGTTTATGGACCAGACCAATCCGCTGTCGGAAATCACCCACAAGCGGCGGCTTTCCGCGCTCGGGCCCGGCGGGCTCACCCGCGAGCGCGCCGGCTTCGAAGTGCGCGACGTGCATCCCACGCATTACGGCCGCATTTGCCCGATCGAGACGCCGGAAGGTCCGAATATCGGTCTCATCAATTCGCTCGCCACCTTTGCGCGGGTGAACAAATACGGCTTTGTCGAAACGCCGTATCGCAAGGTCAAGGACGGCCGGGTCACCGACGAGGTGATCTATCTCTCGGCGATGGAGGAAGGGAACCGCGCGCTGATGGGGTCAAACATGCAGCGCCAGGCCGTGCCGCTGGTGCGCGCCGAGGCGCCGTTCGTCGGCACCGGCATGGAAGGCATCGTGGCGCGCGATTCCGGCGCGGCAATCGCCGCCCGGCGCACCGGCGTGGTCGATCAGGTTGACGCCACCCGTATCGTTATTCGCGCGACCGACGAGGCGGATCCGACCAAGCCGGGAGTCGATATCTACCGGCTGCAGAAATTCCAGCGCTCGAACCAGAACACCTGCATCAACCAGCGGCCGCTGGTGAAGGTGAGCGATCAGGTCAAGCGCGGCGACATCATCGCCGACGGTCCCTCGACCGATCTCGGCGAGCTTGCGCTCGGCCGCAACGCGTTGGTCGCGTTCATGCCGTGGAATGGCTACAACTTCGAAGATTCCATCCTTTTGTCGGAGCGCATCGTCAAGGACGACGTCTTCACGTCGATTCACATCGAGGAATTCGAGGTGATGGCGCGCGACACCAAGCTCGGCCCGGAGGAGATCACCCGCGATATTCCGAACGTCTCGGAAGAAACGCTGAAAAACCTCGACGAGGCCGGCATTGTCTATATCGGTGCGGAGGTGCGCGCCGGCGACATCCTGGTCGGCAAGATCACGCCCAAGGGCGAAAGCCCGATGACGCCGGAAGAGAAACTGCTGCGCGCCATCTTCGGCGAGAAAGCTTCCGATGTGCGCGACACCTCGCTTCGTGTTCCGCCTGGTGTCCAGGGCACGGTGGTGGAAGTGCGCGTGTTCAACAGGCACGGCGTCGAAAAGGACGAGCGCGCGCTCGCCATCGAACGTGAAGAGATCGAACGCCTGGCCAAGGACCGCGACGACGAGCAAGCGATCCTTGATCGCAACGTCTATGGCCGCCTCGCCGAACTCCTCGAGGGGCGCCAGGGCATTGCCGGGCCGAAAGGCTTCAAGAAGGACACCAAAATCACCCGCGCGGTGCTCGAGGAATATCCGCGTTCGCAGTGGTGGAGTTTCGCCTCGCCAAACGACAAGGTGATGGCGGAGATCGAAGCCATCCGTAAGCAATACGATGAGTCGAAGAAGCGGCTCGAACAGCGCTTCCTCGACAAGGTCGAAAAGCTGCAGCGCGGTGACGAGTTGCCGCCCGGCGTGATGAAAATGGTCAAGGTCTTCGTCGCCGTGAAGCGCAAGATTCAGCCCGGCGACAAGATGGCCGGCCGTCACGGTAACAAGGGCGTGGTGTCGAAGATCGTGCCGAGCGAGGACATGCCATTCCTCGCCGACGGCACGCCAGTCGACATCGTGCTCAATCCGCTCGGCGTGCCGAGCCGGATGAATGTCGGTCAGATTCTCGAGACCCATCTGGGCTGGGCCTGCGCCGGCTTGGGCCTGAAGATCGGCAACGCCGTCGATCTTCACAATGGCAAGAGGGACTCCAAGCCGCTCAAAGACCTGCTCAAGAAAGTCTACGGCGACGAAGAGACCATCAAGTCGCTCGACGACAAGGGCCTCATGGAGCTCGGCACCAATCTTCGCCACGGCGTGCCGATCGCAACGCCGGTCTTCGACGGCGCCAAGGAAGCCGATATCGAGCACATGCTCGATCTCGCCGGTCTCGATCATTCCGGTCAGGTGAACCTGTTTGATGGGCGGACCGGCGACACTTTCGATCGCAAGGTCACGGTCGGCTACATCTATATGATGAAGCTGCACCACCTGGTGGACGACAAGATCCACGCGCGCTCGATCGGTCCCTACAGTCTCGTCACCCAGCAGCCGCTCGGTGGCAAGGCGCAGTTCGGCGGCCAGCGTTTCGGCGAAATGGAAGTGTGGGCGCTCGAGGCCTACGGCGCCGCCTACACGCTGCAGGAAATGCTGACGGTGAAGTCCGACGACGTCGCCGGACGCACCAAGGTCTATGAATCGATCGTCCGCGGCGACGACGCGTTCGAATCCGGCATTCCGGAATCGTTCAACGTGCTGGTCAAGGAAATGCGCTCGCTCGGCCTCAATGTCGACCTGCACAATTCCAAGCAGCAGCGTGGCGGCGGTGGTGAAGTCGCCGAGGCGGCGGAGTAACGCGGTGATCGTCATTGCCGGGCTCGACCCGGCAATCCATGCGGCGGTCAGGCACCATGGATGCCCGGGTCAAGCCCGGGCATGACGGACGAAGAGAATAACCACAGCGGCCGACGGTGGTCGGCAAGCGGAGAATAAAATGAACCAAGAGATCATGAATCTTTTCAGCCCGCAGGTGCCGGCTCAGGTCTTCGACCAGATCCGGATTTCGATCGCGAGCCCGGAAAAGATTCTGTCCTGGTCCTACGGCGAGATCAAAAAGCCGGAGACCATCAATTACCGGACCTTCAAGCCCGAGCGCGACGGCTTGTTCTGCGCGCGCATCTTCGGGCCGATCAAGGACTACGAGTGCTTGTGCGGCAAGTACAAGCGCATGAAGTACAAGGGCATCATCTGCGAGAAGTGCTCGGTCGAGGTGACGCTGTCGCGCGTGCGGCGCGAGCGGATGGGCCATATCGAGCTCGCCGCTCCGGTGGCGCACATCTGGTTCCTAAAATCGCTGCCGAGCCGGATCGGACTCCTGCTCGACATGACGCTCAAGGATCTTGAGCGCATCCTCTATTTCGAACATTACGTCGTGCTCGAGCCAGGCCTCACCCCGCTGAAGGACCGCCAGCTCCTCTCGGAGGAGGACTACGTCAAGGCGCAGGATCAATTCGGTGCCGACAGCTTCACTGCGATGATCGGCGCGGAAGCGATCCGCGAAATGCTCAAAGCGCTCGACCTGGGGAAGATGGCGGCGGATCTGCGCATAGAGATCGCCGAATCGACCTCGGAGCTCAAGCCGAAGAAGCTCGCCAAGCGGCTCAAGCTGATCGAGGCTTTCACCCAGTCCCATAACAAGCCGGAATGGATGATCCTCACGCATGTGCCGGTCATTCCGCCCGACTTGCGGCCTTTGGTGCCGCTCGACGGCGGCCGCTTCGCCACCTCCGACCTCAACGATCTCTATCGCCGCGTCATCAACCGCAATAACCGGCTCAAGCGGCTCATCGAGCTGCGCGCTCCCGACATCATCATCCGCAACGAGAAGCGGATGCTGCAGGAGGCGGTCGACGCGCTGTTCGACAACGGCCGTCGCGGCCGCGTCATTACCGGCGCCAATAAGCGGCCGCTCAAGTCGCTCGCCGACATGCTCAAGGGCAAGCAGGGCCGGTTCCGGCAGAATCTGCTTGGCAAACGCGTCGATTATTCCGGCCGTTCGGTGATCGTGGTCGGCCCGGAGCTCAAGCTGCATCAGTGCGGGCTGCCGAAGAAGATGGCGCTCGAACTGTTCAAGCCCTTCATCTATTCGCGGCTCGACGCCAAAGGGCTTTCGACCACCGTCAAGCAGGCGAAGAAGCTCGTCGAAAAAGAGAAGCCCGAAGTCTGGGATATTCTCGACGAGGTCATTCGCGAGCATCCGGTGCTGCTCAACCGCGCGCCGACGCTGCATCGCCTCGGCATTCAGGCATTCGAGCCGGTTCTGATCGAAGGCAAGGCAATCCAGCTTCATCCGCTGGTTTGCGCGGCGTTCAATGCCGACTTCGACGGCGACCAAATGGCGGTTCACGTGCCGCTATCGCTCGAGGCGCAGCTCGAGGCGCGCGTCTTGATGATGTCGACCAACAACATCCTGCATCCGGCGAACGGCTCGCCAATCATCGTGCCGTCACAGGATATCGTGCTTGGCCTCTACTATCTCTCGCTCATGATCGAGAACGGGCCGGGGCAGTGCAAGCTCGAGCTCTACACGCCCGAGCAGCTCAAGCGCGATTCGAAGAAGAAGAACATCGTGCAGGGCTATTATCGCAACATCAGCGAAGTCGAGCACGCGCTCCAGGAAAAGGCGGTCGGGCTCCACAGCAGGATCAAGTACGTCTGGGACGGCGTGGACGAGGAGGGCAAGGTCGTGCGCAAGACCTACGAAACCACTCCCGGCCGCGCGCTGCTTGGCGAGGTTTTGCCCAGGCATCACAAGGTGTCGTTCGATCTCGTCAACAAGCTGATGACCAAGCGCGAAATCTCCAGCATGATCGACACCGTCTACCGCCACTGCGGGCAGAAGGAGACGGTGATCTTCTGCGACCGCGTCATGGCGCTCGGCTTTCATCACGCGTTCAAGGCCGGCATCTCGTTCGGCAAGGACGACATGGTGGTGCCCGGCTCCAAGCGTTCGATCGTCGAGAAGACGCGCGAAGGCGTCAAAGAATTCGAGCAGCAGTACAATGACGGCCTGATCACCCAGGGCGAGAAGTACAACAAGGTCGTCGATGCGTGGTCGAAGTGCACCGAGGAAATCGCCGAAGCGATGATGAAGGAAATCTCCGCCGCCAAGCCGGCGACGGAGAAAGGCGCCGAGGCGCAGGTCAATTCGATCTTCATGATGGCGCATTCCGGCGCCCGCGGTTCGCCGGCGCAGATGCGTCAACTTGCCGGCATGCGCGGATTGATGGCGAAGCCCTCTGGCGAGATCATCGAGAGCCCGATCATTTCGAACTTCAAGGAAGGGCTCTCCGTGCTCGAGTATTTCAACTCGACGCACGGCGCGCGCAAGGGTCTCGCCGACACGGCGCTCAAGACCGCAAATTCCGGTTATCTGACTCGCCGCCTGGTCGACGTGGCGCAGGACTGCATCATCACCGATGAGGACTGCGGAACCACGCGCGGCATCAAGGTGCGCGCCATCATTGATGCGGGCCAGATCGTGGCCTCGCTGGAGAGCCGTATCCTCGGCCGCACCACGGCCGAAGACGTCCGCGACCCGTCGAGCAACGAACTTCTCGTCGAGAGAGGGACGCTGCTTGAAGAGCCGCAGGTCGAGCGGCTCAAGGTGGCGGGCGTGCAGGAGCTGCGCATCCGTTCGGTGCTCACCTGCGATACGGTCAACGGCGTCTGCGCCAAGTGCTATGGGCGCGATCTCGCCCGCGGCACGCCGGTCAATATGGGCGAGGCTGTCGGCGTCATCGCCGCGCAATCGATCGGCGAGCCGGGCACGCAGCTCACCATGCGCACGTTCCACATCGGCGGCGCCGCGCAGATTTCGGAGCAGTCGTTCGTCGAATCGAACTTCGAAGGAACGATCAAGATCAAGAACATGAACGTCGCCCGCAATTCGGACGGCGATCTGATCGCGATGAACCGAAACCTCATCGTGGCCGTGCTTGATCCCGACGGGACCGAACGCGCCGTGCACCGCATTCCTTATGGCGCACGGCTTAAGGTTGCCGACGGCGATCACATCATGCGCGGCCAGCGCATCGCCGAGTGGGATCCTTATACCCGCCCGATCCTGACGGAAGTCGAGGGCACGGTCGGCTTTGAGGACCTGGTCGAAGGCCAGTCCCTGACCGAGACGCTCGACGAATCCACCGGCATCGCCAAGCGCGTCGTCATCGATTGGCGCTCGGGCTCGGCCCGCGGCCAGCAGGATCTCCGCCCGGCGCTCGTGATCAAGGGCAAGGACGGCAAGATCCTCAAACTGAGCCGCGGCGGCGAAGCGCGTTACATGCTGGCGGTCGACGCGATCATTTCGGTCGATCCGGGCGGCCATGTGAAGGCGGCCGACGTCATCGCCCGCATCCCGACGGAAAGCGCCAAGACGCGCGATATCACCGGCGGTCTGCCGCGCGTTGCCGAACTGTTCGAAGCGCGCCGGCCGAAAGAATCCGCGGTCATCGCGGAAATCTCCGGCACGGTCCGTTTCGGCCGCGACTACAAGAATAAGCGGCGCATCGCCATCGAACCGGCCGAGAAGGATGAGCAGCCCAGGGAGTATCTCGTGCCCAAGGGCAAGCACATTCATTTGCAGGACGGCGATGTGATCGAGAAGGGCGACTTCATCGTCGAAGGCAACCCGGCGCCGCATGACATCCTGGCGATCAAAGGCGTCGAGGAGCTTGCCGACTACCTCGTCAACGAGATCCAGGACGTCTATCGCCTGCAGGGCGTGAGCATCAACGACAAGCACATCGAGGTGATCGTGCGCCAGATGCTGCAGAAGGTCGAGATCGACGATTCCGGCGAGACCGACCTCATCCAGGGCGATCAGGTCGACAAGATCGAGTTTGACGAGGTCAATGCGCGGGTGGTCGCGGAAGGCAAGAAGCCGGCCACCGCGCATCCGGTGTTGCTTGGCATCACCAAGGCGTCGCTGCAGACTCGCTCGTTCATCTCGGCGGCGTCATTCCAGGAGACGACACGCGTGCTCACTGAGGCTGCGGTCAACGGCAAGGCCGACACGCTCGACGGGCTCAAGGAGAACGTCATCGTCGGGCGGCTGATCCCGGCGGGAACCGGCGCGATGATGAACAAGATCCGCGAAGTTGCAATCAAGCGCGATCAGCTCATTCTCGCCGAACGCGAGAAGGAAGCCGCCGTGAAAGCCGAGGCGGCCGCCGAGCCGGCCGCGTTACCTGCGGCGGAATAATTTCGCCGACTGTTACGAATCGAAGGGGCCGCCATTTTGGCGGCCCTTTCTTTTTGCGGCGTGGCCGAAGGCGTTGTTATTTGGTGTGGCGCTCGCCCCAGCCGCGCAGCGCCTTCAATACCGGTCCGAGCGCGCGGCCTTTCGCGGTCAAGAGATATTCCGCCCGGGGCGGATGGTCCGCGTAGAAGCGGCGTTCAATGACGTCCGCCTCTTCGAGCCGCTTCAGCCGCGCCGACAAGATATTTGGGCTGACGCCCGACAACGAATTTTGGAAGTCTTGGAACTTCCGCGGGCCGTGCAAGAAGAGGTCGCGGAGCACCAATAGGCTCCAACGCTCACCGACGATGTCGAGCGTGCGCGCCACGGGGCAGTCCAATCCATA
>WNGR01015487.1_pt1 | contig 12966 bp, 15 predicted proteins | sample 5407581 | NCBI WGS metagenome assembly WNGR01 (sample SAMN13153383, study PRJNA577476) | soil metagenome | isolation source: 80 cm soil or saprolite under Garry oak tree replicate 2 | place: USA:California | collected 2016-06-15 | reverse complement strand
TTTGATCAGGTAGGGCCAGTCGAACGTGTTGCCCCCAAACGAGAAGACAACATCAGGGTCAAATTTCTGATGAACCTTGGATAATCCCTCGATTATCTCTTCATCTGCGTTCTTCTCTGACTGGATAGTGCTGGCTTGGTCCTCATTGTTTTTCCATGCGACAAGTTTCACAGGGTCCCGGAGTGCGCTTGGAGAGCCTGTAGGGCTGATAGCGAGGATCGAGAAGGACAGGAGTCGCAATTTGGGATTGTTCTCTCTTGGGAGAGACGCTGGGTGTCCAGTTGTCTCAAACACCTTGTCGACGTGATATTTTCTTGGATCAACAGTTGATTCTGATCCTTCAACGCTATACCATTGGCAGGGTCTGATCTCAAACTCGATCTGATATTTTATCGAATAACGAAGTTTGTCCTCAAAACTCGCCTCAACCCCGAGCTGCTTGACACACTCTCTCGCGCACTTTTCAAGCGTATCGGAGTCTTTGCAGAATACTTTGAGAACCTGCCATTCTTCAGCGAGGCGTTTCTTTTTCTCTATGATCACTCTTTCGACAGAAGGATGCGGTTTTTCCTTCTCCATCCTATCTTTGAGTTGATTGATGTCCTGGCCTTTCTTGGGCAGGAGATAGAAGTAGGCCTGAAAGTTTGCGTCAATGACCAGCACTCGCTTGCCGTCATGGGTGACTCCCCACAACCAGATCGCAGCCTTACCTTCGTGAGTCTCATGGTTCAGGTCCAAGAGCCAGAAGTCAAGTCTCAACCTCGAATGACCTCTTCCACGGATTCCGTAACCGTTTCTAGTTGTTTGGGGTTCTTAGGTCTCCTGTCTGAACTAATGCTCTGTAGCAGTTGAGGGTAATCCACTTGCTCGGTTTTCCCACCTGTTCCAGGTCATACTTTGTCGACCCAGCCAAAGAGTTCCCCCACGGGTCGGTCGGACCGGGAGTGTTCCCGCTGGCTTTCCGCTTGAGCCATCTGGTGGAAGCGCTCGGTTCGCTGAACCAGTCTCCTTCTAGAACCCAATCGCCATCAGGTCTCCTCTTCGACATGACTAGATGGGCGGCGTCTTTCATCCTTTCATCATCTCCGTAGCCCAGCTTTGTCAATACTCTCAGCCCGTGAAGCACGTCATAGTAGAAGTACATCGGGAAGTGAAGGGTGGTGAATGTTCGGTTCATGGGCATCCATTCATGATGGTCAGCCTTGTACAACCGATGCATGAGCAAGAATTCGGCACCTCTCTCCATCGACCGCTTCATCCGTCTTGTCCATGTTTGTCTGGGGATCTCAGAGTAGGCCCAGAGAGGCTCTATTGTCGACATGAAGGAACTGTGTCTCACCTTGACATTTTGGAATTGCGGATAATCACAGTTCCAACCACCGTCCTCGAGCTGAGCCTCAGGCATCCAGTCAATGGCTCTTCTGACCCTGGGGTCCTTGCCGTACCCTAGCACGAGCAGCGTCCTAACCATGTTTCCCGTCAGGCAGGGTTCAGCATAGTGCTTCTTCCCGCTTAGCTTACTGCGGTAAGAGAACGACCCATTCTCTGCCTGGTGCAGGTTGAAGAACCGTTCGCATTCTTTCTGGATTCTCGGGTCTGGGGGAAAGGCTATCTCGCCTAGGAGGATCAGTGCCCATAATGCCCCCGTGAACCTCGGACCGTCGCAAGTATCTTTTCGAGGCCAGTAACCTGCTTTCGACTGCGCAGCCATAATCCGCTTGAAGATAGAGTGCCGAGATATTCGCCGTCGGGCCTCAACCGCCTCCCTGCTTTTCGGCGAACAGCCTAGAACATCCACGAGAGTCTGATACCTAATAGAAGGATTCTTCGGCTCTAGAAGCCATCTGAGAGCGGGCTCATTCAAGTCTGAAACACCAGTGGAGGGGGCCCTTCACTTTTTGCAACCAGTATTTCAAGGGTCGACAGAGTTCTATCGACTCACTCGGCAAATCGTACAGGCTCCGGCCCGCGTTCGGGGAGAGTTTAAATTCGCGTGAGGCTCAAGCCCCGACTTATCAGGTAATTCTGGTATGGCGGAGAAGCCTAAGGCACCGGCGGACAGATGGGGAATAGCCCACATCTATTCATCCTTCAACAACACCATGGTCCACATAACAGACCTCACAGGCGCCGAGACAATATCGCGAAGCGCCGGAGGACAGCACGTAAAGGCTGACAGACTTCAGGGAACACCGTACGCTGCGATGCAAGCAGCAGCTGCAGCTGCCAAGACAGCAAAAGACAAGGGAATTACTTCTCTTCATATTCGAGTGAGAGCTCCTGGAGGTCATGGTGCTAGGACCCCTGGTCCTGGAGCGCAGGCTGCTATCAGAATGCTCGCTCGCCACGGTTTTAGAATTGGAAGAATAGAAGACGTGACACCTGTCCCGCACGATGGGACCCGACGGCCCGGCGGAAGACGGGGTCGCAGAGTCTAGTCAACTAGGGTAGACTTTCAACGTCTTACGCGTCTCAGATCAGACGAATCGTTGACAAGCATCAACGCTGGCGCGCAGAAGAGTGCCTCAATCTCATTCCATCTGAAAACGTTACCAGCCACACTGTCCGCCAACTTCTAACAATCGATATGGGCCATCGATATACGGCCACGGACGGATTCTACAAGGGAACACGATTCATAGACGAACTGGAAAATCTAGGCGAGAAGCTGGCCTGCGAAGTCTACGGCGCCGACTGGGCGAGTTTGAGGCCGCTATCAGGACACGTAGCTGACATGATCATGATTTCCACCCTGACCAAGCCCGGTGGATCGATCCTCTCCGTCAACCCTGTCAACGGCGGGTATGACGGCATCGGAGGAAAAGGGTATCCACCCTTCATCAATGTGAAGAATCTTTTTTTCCCATTTGATTCAGAAAGAATGAACATCGACGTGAACAAAGCCAAAGCGCTCATCGAAGACGAGAAACCATCGCTAGTTGTCTTTGGCCAATCCTACTTCCTATTTCCCCACCCCATCACTGAACTCGCAGATGCCTGTCTGTCCGCAGGGTCCCAAGTCGCTTACGATGCGTCCCATGTTCTGGGACTGATCGGGGGAAGAGAGTTTCAGCGTCCGATGGAAGAAGGTGCAGCTATCATGTTGGGATCGACGCACAAGACCTTGTTCGGTCCACAAGGAGGGATAATCCTCGGAACAAGTCAAGTCAAAGAACTTGTCAAAGACAGACAGTTTCCAGGCCTAGTAGATAACGCTCACTGGAACAGGATGGCGGCTCTCATCTGGGCCTTGGACGAGATTCGAAGGCGAGGCGCAAAATACGCCTCTCAGGTAATAGCAAACGCCAAGGCCCTCGCCAAAGCGCTCCACGAAGGCGGCCTACCGGTCAAATGCGCAGACTACGGTTTTACAAAGTCGCACCAAGTTTTCTTAGACATTAAAGGCGAGGAAGCGATCAACCGGTTTTCCGAGAAGTTGGAGGAATCGAACATGATCGTCGATCATGGAATCCGGCTCGGAACTAACGAGTCCACTCGGCGGGGAATGAAAGCACGAGATATGGAGAGAGTCGCTGAGCTGATTTTGAGAGTCTACAAGGGCGAAGAACCCAGCAGCGTGCGTAGAGCAGCGACGCGACTGCGGAAAGAATTCAAGACCATCGAGTACACCTGACCTCGAAGAGTTCAAACGCTCTAGCAATTATTGACAGTCGAGGAGGAAAGGTCTTGCCGCTCTCGTCCCTCTCAATGGTATCGTTCGATGTCGACGGTACAATCTTTCGGAAAGCCGCCCTCACCCAAGCATCCCGTTCCTTAGGAATCGGAGAGAAATGGGATTCGCTCGAAGAAATGTTCCTTCATCAAAGAATCAACAAAAGAGAACTCCTAACCTCTCAATACAAGCTCCTCCAAGGAATGAAGCTCACAGACATTCTTCAAGCGGTCTCGAAGGTCGAAGTCATCAAGAACGTCAGGGAAACAGTCGAGAAACTCCAAGGTCATGGAATCCGTGTTGTCCTCTTGACGGACAATCCAGATTTTCTGTGCGGGTATTTGATTGAGAGATTCGGGTTCGAGGGCTACGTCGGATCCAAAGTCGGAGTCAAAGACGGAATCGTCACCAGCGAAATAGAACCGCTGCCTGACAAAAGACTAGGGTTGCGGAAATATGCTGCATGGACGGGCATCCCGCTGTCCAGATGTGCACACGTGGGCGATTGGATAAACGACGTGCCTGTCTTCCGAGTAGTGCGATACTCCGTGGCCCTGAACGCGCGGACAGAGAAAGTAAAGGCGTCGGCATCATACCACATGGAAACAGACGACCTTATCGACGTTTACAAGCATCTTCAAGCTGCCATGGTTTAGTAGATCATTCTGTTGCTGAGTTTCAACATCTTCTTGTCCGTTAGGAAGGCGCACTCTTTGACTCGTTTTCTTCTGGCGAGAGAGAGCGCGAGTCGTTGAAGGTAGATTGCGATCTTCAAACTTGACGTGACCACATGGCCTTTCGGAAGCACCAGAATTGAGCTCCGGAATCCATGCTCGCGGAGCAGTTCGTGTGTTTCCATCGCTTTGTCTCGTCCCAAGGAAATACATACGATGACGTCCCGCTTCTTGTCCATCGTGAACAGCTTCGCGTGACCAAGCTCTTCAGGGTATATCGACTCTGCTTTGGTACCCAAGACCTCGTTGATTTTTGCCGCTCCGTAGATTGAGAGCGCGTAGTTTACTCCTGATCCCGTAAAAAGAAACGATCCTCCTGCAACTCGTTTCTGACTCACTGCCAAGTGAGTGATTTCGGTAAGAGCGGTTTTTGCTTGGACAATTTTTGGCAGGTTTCCAAGAAGTAAGGAGCATGCCAATAAGCTGGCAGTGAAACTGATTGTGCCAGATGTTAGTGTTCCGGCGTTTCTATACCTAAGCTGTAGAGTCTCATCACACTCTCTAGCTAGTGGGCTCTCTTGATTGGCTGTGATGGCTATTCTCCTTGCAGCGATTCCCTTTGCGTTTCGAGCGAGTTTGATGTTCGTCCTCGTTCTGCCGCTGACCGAGACGATGACGAGGTTCTTCCCTCTCACTCGCTGGATGTTCGTGAGCAATTCGTAAGGGTCCGAAGCAATGGCTTCTCCGTGAGAGAGTTCCTGGGCGAATACACCGGCCGCGTACGAGTCGCCTGATCCAGTTCGTTCTCAGCCCTGACTCGGGTCTGCGCGGTAGGTTCCGCCAGTGTAGATCCATCGCTTGCTGCATTTCTTGCATTGAAGCTTGAAGCCTGTCCGCCAGCCCTCCGGGGTTCTATCCTCCCCCACGATCACTAGCTCCCCACCGCAGGAGCATCTCGGAACCACACGTGACAAGATGAGATCAACGATAGCTGAATAGCTAAACGTCTTGCCTCAAGTAACCAGCTAGCTGTCTTCTCTGAGCTTCTTGATTCGGCGCCTCATTTCCCAAGTACGCTCGAAACCATGCTTCAGGTAGACCTTGCGTCCCATCTCACTAGCGTGTAAGCGTAGCTGGGCAAACCTGTTCTTCCGGCACCATTCTAACGCTTTCTCGACAACACCCGATGCAACCCCAATTCCTCTGAACCGAGGCTCGGTGTACATTGATAGCAAGTATGGCTGGATCATGAGATTGTATCCCGGTCTCGGTTGAACGGGCTGAAGCCACACGCATCCTCCACCAAGCACCTTACCATCGTTCTCGGCCACCCAGCCTATCAGAGTTCCACTCTTCATCCTCGACCTTGCCCACGTTGCGTAGACCTTGTCCGCTCCATCCAACTCTCCCTGTTCCCTAGCCCCAAGATCACGCCACATCGCCCTGCGCTGATGAACCAGAATCGGAAGATCCTTCAACGTAGCCTTTCGAACAATGAATGCTGGTCTTCGGGACTTCTTCGCCCGTTTCCTTTTCTTTGCTGCCAACTCGAACCCACAGCAACGACTCTTTGCTAGATTAACGCTAGTTGCTTGCCAACCTTTTCAAATGCTGCCAGTGCGACATCCAGATCCTTCCTTGTATGGGCACTAGTTACAATTGTCCTAACCCTCGCTTTGTCCCGAGCCACCATCGGAAAGACAATCGGTAGAACGAATATTCCGAGCTTGAAGAGATTGTCAGCTAGCTCTCGGGCCTTGCCCGCATCACCAACTATCACAGGCGTAATCGGAGTCTCGCTGTTCCCAGTGTCGAAACCAGCATCTTTCAGTCCCTTCTTGAAGTAGCGGGTATTATCCCAGAGCTTCTTGACCAAGGACGGTTGTTTCTGTACGATCTGCAGCGCCGCAATACAAGCGCCAACGATAGCGGGTGGGTGGGACCCGGAAAGGAGATAGCTTCGGACCTTGTTCTGGAGATATTTACAGAGGTCTTTCGAGCCAACCACATATCCTCCGACGCACCCGAAGGCCTTCGAGAAAGTTCCCATGTCAACGTCCACTTTTCCCTCGAGATGGAAGTGGTTGGTTATTCCGCGGCCGTTCTCGCCTAGAACCCCGTCTCCGTGAGCATCGTCAACGTAAGTTATGGCGCTGTGTTCTTTGGCTATCTTGACAATATCTTTTAGTGGTGCAATGTCTCCATCCATGCTGAAGACTCCATCTGTAATGACTAGGACCCTACGGAACCGTTCCGTCCCCTGCAGCTGTTTCTCAAGATCGCCCATGTCCTTGTGCTTGTAGACCCGTCTCTCTGCTTTGGTCAGACGACAGCCGTCGATTATGCTGCCGTGGTTCAGTTCGTCGCTGATGATCAGATCACGTTCGTCGACGAGGCAGCTAATTGTTCCAAGGTTCGTAGCGTAGCCTGACTGGAAAGTGATTGATGATTCGGTTCTCCTGTAATCTGCCAGTTCCTTCTCAAGCGTAACATGGAGGTCCATGGTTCCCGCGATGACTCGCACTGACCCACTTCCGGCGCCGTACTTCCTTGTCGCTGCAATAGCTGCTTGCTTAAGCTTGGGATGGTTGGCCAATCCCAGGTAGTTGTTCGAACATAAGACTAGAACACTCTTTCCGTCAACTCTAGCACGAGCCGATGATGGGCTCTGTAGTGTCCTAATACGCCAGAGAAGCTCGTCTCTATCAAGGCCCTCTAGTTCGTGTCGGAGTTCGTCCAGAAGAAGTTCCCGCTGAAAACCTGATTCTTGACTCATTATCTCTGCGGTCCAGAAATCGTGCTAGTGTAAAACGTTTCTTCGCTAGAGAGGTTCGGTGCTCTCCCCATTGAGGCTGTCCTACTTGGACGCTTGAGATTCCGACGCACGCCCTTCTAACCTCACACGAAAAACTCAACGGGGCTTGCGACTAATCTCAGCTGCTGGGGATGCTCTGCGAGAGGCGCGGGGTCCTCCGGGACTCGGCTAAGGAAGGAATCGAATAGGTGCTTTCTACAGCAACCTGAATGCTGGTCGGGGTAGTCACAGCCGCCTTCAGAAACGCTTATCTCTCTATTATTATTGACCCAGTAATGAACATAATTGAAGAAATCGAAAACAATTCTCCCAGTAATCTTTCTCGTCCTATCGATCGTCTTGGTACTTCCGAGCATTGTTCCCAGGGCCAGAGCGGCGACCGGTCTCGTCTGCATCGCCGATCAGTCAGTTAATCCCGCGTCCTGTCCGGCCATTCCTCCAAATCTCTCCGGTCCAGTAGGGTCCGTTGTGACGGTGGCTGTCAACATTCAGGGAAGCGATTCCTTGAACGGGTTTGACATATCGGTTCAAGTCAACCCGAGCGTTCTGCAGCCTCTGAACATAGTATTCAACGACAGTGTCATCCACAGCCCCGACTTGGTCGCGGTCCAGTCTGCAAACTCAACAACTGGGATTGCCCGGTTCGCACTCGTTGCTCTTGGTTACGTCGTCCCTGGTCCTGTAACAGGCAACTTGTTCGACATCCACTACCAGGTCCTATCATCAACCACCGGCACGGCGATCGTGTTTCAAGCTGGTTGCTCGGGCACGAGCGTCCCCAACATATGCGTAACAGTAACCAACCCGAACACTGACTCTGAAGCGGTCCAGACTGCAACCTTCGGCGGCGCAATTGTTCCGGACTTCTCTATCGCCGCCAACCCTAGCTCGCAGAACGTGCAGCAAGGATCCACGGCTACCTCCATGATAGTCTTGACCAGCTTCGGATTCGCAGGCACAGTCAACCTTTCCACTTCACCGCCCCCTCTCTGTCCCAGCTGTCCTACGTGGGGTGTAAGCCCAAACACCGTCACGCTCACCTCCGGGGGAACAGGCCAAGCAACGCTTTCCTTCGTCACGACTCTGGGCACTCCGACTCTAACCTTCGTTGTCAACGTCACTGGAACGAGTGGTAGTCTATCACACCACACCGTCGCCTCGTTCACCGTTTTCAAGCCTCCCACGCCAGACTTCACCATCTCTGCTAACCCTCTAGCTCTACAGATCAATCAGGGCGCCGGTGCCAAGTCAACTGTGACTCTCACGAGCGTCAACGGATTCGTCGGAACAGTCAATCTGAGCACAACCGTATTTCCAGCGGGGCCAACTGCCTCGATTCCTCCAAGCATCATGTTAGGTTCTGGAGGCTCAAACAGCACGGTACTAACTGTTACCACGATGTCCACCACGAGCCCCGGATTTTACAATGCGACCGTCACAGGCACCAGTGGCTCCCTCACGCACTCTGTAGTCGTGTCAGTCCAAGTGATTAATCCAACAGCTCCGGGAATGGTCTGCATCGCACCCGACTTCCCTGTCTCCTGCCCTGCAACTCCTGCTATGTTTACAGGAACCGTCGGAGGTCAACTCGTCGTTGCGGTCAACGTCCAGAACTCTGCGGCTCTAAACGGATTCGACATTCAGGTCCGAACCAATCCGAGCATCCTCAAACCCGTAAGTGATGATCTCAGAGGATCAGTCCTTCAGAACCTCTACGTCGTGCAAAACACTGTAAACTCGACCACAGGCCTCGTCAGGGTAGCAGCGGTAGCCCTTGGATTCGTCACCACGGCTCCTACCACAGGGCGCTTCTTCAACATAACCTACAACATTGTAGGCAACACGCCAGGCACCTTCATACTCTTCCCCACTGGCTGCACAGGCACAAGCAACGGCAACACCTGCGTGACCGTCGTTAATGCCGGAGTGATCGACCCTGAGAACATTGAGGAAGCCAACTTTACCAGCACACCACCGCCTGACTTCACGATGTCCGCGAACCCAAGCTCACTCGCCATACAAGCGGGAACGACGGCAACCTCCATCATCAGCGTCACCAGCATCAACGGGTTCGCCGGCACAGTCTCCCTCACCACAAATACCGGCCCGCTTATTATTTGTCCGCCGGCCTGTAGCACTTGGTCCGTAAGCCCCTCCAGCGTTACGCTCACTCCGGGAGGAACAGCCACCGCCATTCTCACAATCAAGGTCAGTTCGTTTGGGGGAGGCGGTAGTGGCTTTACTGTCGTCGTGTTCGGAACAAGCGGCAGTCTTTCCCATAGCGTCAGCGTTGTCTTCACCGTCATTCCTCCTCCAATGTTTAGCATAACGGCCAACCCGTCATCAGTGGCCGTTCGCCAGGGTCAAACCGGCAGCTCAGCTCTAAACGTGACAAGCCTCAACGGCTTCAACGGCACCGTCACTCTCTCGATGTCGATCCAACCCTTGATCAAGAAAGGTCCAGTCATATCCCTCTCCACAACGACAATCAACCTAGCCTCAGGCGGCACAGCAACAGTCACACTTGGCATCGCGACCAACGGAGCGACCCAACTAGGCACCTACACAGTTACCGTAACCGCCTCAAGCGGATCGCTGGTCCAGACCGTCACAGTGACCGTGACAATCATCGCTCGACGATAATAGACTCGAAGTTCCTTTTTTTTTCATTATCCTATTTTTTCTTAAACGCAACCAGGCCGTTACTATAGGCGACGCTCCCAGCACGCGCTACTCCGCGGGTCGCCACATCTTTTGATGCAGTGAAAGGTGCAATCATAGTTCGCCAATAACGTTTTACAACCCGGTTGAAACGGCAGTGGGACCAGTTTCGAGGAAATCTGTTGAAAGAAAAAATGCACGCTGTCGTGAAGACGTCGCCGGGTCCCGGCGCAGTCTTCGAGACGTGGCCAACACCCAAACCCGGTTTACGAGACATTCTGGTCCGGATTGAAGCCACCTCGATTTGTGGGACTGACATGCACATCTACGATTGGCATGAGTCGATAAGAGATAAGGTCAAGCCTCCGATGGTGATGGGACACGAGTTCGCTGGCAAGATCATTGAGGTAGGTAAGGAGGTTTCCGATCTTCGCGAAGGCGATATTGTCTCAGGCGAGACCCACATCTTTTGTGGCAAGTGCTTCCAGTGCAGAACCGGGAACGCTCACATCTGCGAGAGAATGCTTCTCCGAGGAGTCGATACCGATGGCTGCTTCGCAGAATATCACGTTCTTAACGAACAACACGCGTGGCTCAATGATCGGAAGATTCCGATAGAGGTTGCATCTGCTCAAGAGCCTCTCGGTAACGCGGTTCACGCAGCCTCCGCGGCAGAGATCTCGGGGAATACCGTCGCAGTCTTTGGCTGCGGTCCAATCGGAGCTTGCCTAATCGGACTTTGCAAGTCGTTCGGCGCGACCAAGATCTTCGGAGTCGACATTGTCGATTACCGGCTCAAGCTGGCGAAGGATATGGGCGGAGACGTCTTGATCAACGGATCTCAACAAGATGTCGTGAAAGAGATCATGACCCAAACAGACGGGCGTGGAGTTGACGCGTTTTTCGAGATGTCAGGCGCGCAACCATCGTTTGAGGAAGGATTCAAAGTCCTTCGTCCCGGCGGAACAGCTATTCTCTTCGGTCTGCCCTCGAAAAAGATCGAGCTCGATGTAGCCAACTGGATTGTTTTCAAAGATGCGCATGTTCGCGGCGTCTTTGGCCGTCGGCTTTTCGGAACCTGGTACAAGACGGCTGCCGTGTTAAAGGCCGGTCAGGTTGATCTCTCGAAGCTGATAACTCACCGGTTCGATCTTGAAGAGTTCTCAAAGGCGTTTGCATTGATGAAATCGGGACGGTCGGGAAAGATTATCATGTATCCGAGCAAGAAACACGGCTAGGTCTGTTATCGCCGGTCTTTCTTCGGCTCGGCAGCTTGGGCCTCTTTCTGCCGGATCTTCACGATCTCACCAGCAATCGACTTCAGCATTGCAACCTTCGGGGCTGTTTTTTTGACCGTAACATATCCGGCCTTCTCCCAGTGGAGGCTGGGCATTGCCGATTTTTCTTTTGATTCAGGAACATAACCCAGTATCGTTGCTGCTTGGACGATCTCTCGGAGATTTGGTTGCTTAATCGCTCGCGCTATTGGAAGTTTTCTTCCCTGGCCTCTGGTCTTTGTGCTGTCGATGTGGAATGGCCAGATGATAATGTGACCCGGGTTTTTCACCCTGGCTTCGCCGTTCTTTCCTAGGATTTGCTGGCTTGGGATACGAGTACTGCGTTTATGACTCCGTGTTGTCCTGGACGAGAAGTTACTCGGGCCTGACCGAGTTCAGTGTCGACAATCGCACCTTTCGTGATTACGCCTCTTCTCTGATAGTCGACGTTCGCCGGGTTCTTCACTACACGTAGAAGTTTCGACTTTGACGACTTTCCCGTCGACTTGTCTGTGACGACAGCCCAGTCAGCCGACGCTAGTCTTATCTTTTGAGCCCCGCCTCGGATTCCAACTCTTCTCTGCTTGACCTTGCCTAGTGTCGTCTCGACTGGTTCTCCACCAGCCTCGTAGGCGCGTTTTCCGCGCCATGGGCGCTTGACCCCGCCGGTGGCTTTCTTCTTGTGCATGTTGCCATGGTATCGAGGCAATCGAATCGAGTTCTGACCAACATATTCGGCATATTAACCGTTCCTCCTATGCAAGCGCGATTTTGATCTTGTGGACTCGAAAGGACGAATTTTCCAATTAGCAGTAATATTGTTCAACATGGAAAAAGAGGGGAGATTAACCTAGAGGTATTGTTCTCAGGAGTCGATGGTGTTGTAGAATTGCTGTCCAATGGAGCTGGGCTAGGCTACTTCTGCCGTGGCAACCGGGTTTAGGTTCAGTGTCGGATTGTTCAGAATCTCGCTATTCTTGAAGGAAAGGTCCAGCACAACGTTCACAGTCAGGGCACCGTAGGCTTGTGCTCCTGCACCGGTTATCGGTATCTTTAGAGACCCGCTGGGTATGGTGAAGGTCACGTTAATCCCGGATACGGTCACGATGACCGCGCTGACGTTGAATCTCAGTTCAGTGTACCTTCCGGCCGGCAATGAAGCCTTGCCAAGAACCTTGGATACGTTCAGCACTGTAAACAGGTTCACTGTCGCACTTGTGGTTATTGTGTGCCATCCGCTAGCGTCGCCGGCATTGGCAGAGTGTATCTCGATACTGGTGAAGCTCACGTAGATCGCTTGAATGCTGGAGTCGTAGGGTTGCTGTGGAGGGTCCCTGATGCTTATCTGAGCGTTCGAAGGCGCGTAGAAGAGGAATCCCACGACCCCCCCAATGACCACCAATACCAGTACAAGAGCCAGGAGTATCGTCCTTTTTCCCTGCTTTGCCATGGGTTGATGTTTTTCCTGTGCCATTTTTTCTCAGACGATCGGATTAGGAACCCATGATTTAATCCTAAACAATTGAACAGAGCCCGAACGTGGTTCTCTTTCAAGCTCCTGGTCTCGTTCGCCATAACGCGAAAGGGGCTTCAGAACATTCAAGCCTCCCAGGCGATCTTTCAATCGCTTGAACTGAACCACTAGGAGGACGGTCCAGTGCGTCTGACAAGTACACAGCGACGGGCGATTTTCTAGCTGCAAGGTCCGATTTTTTCGTCATTGGCCTGTTTGAGTAACCGAATCTTTATCTGGTTCTGGAGCCGAATTTCTTCTTGAGGAGAAGTTTGCCGAACTATTGCTTGGAGTGCGGTGGAAACCTAAGCTATGACCCTGCAATCAAGTCGTACGCGTGCAAGAGTTGCGGC
>WNGR01018083.1_pt1 | contig 12969 bp, 14 predicted proteins | sample 5407581 | NCBI WGS metagenome assembly WNGR01 (sample SAMN13153383, study PRJNA577476) | soil metagenome | isolation source: 80 cm soil or saprolite under Garry oak tree replicate 2 | place: USA:California | collected 2016-06-15 | reverse complement strand
CCGATAATCATCGGCAAAATGAGTTTAAAAAGAGCAAAAAAACCAGAATCACACCCGAACTGAACGACAATACGAACTCAAAAATCGATCAGATGATCGAATAGGCATCAAACAGGCTCAAAATTCAACGACCTGTTAGATCTGCTTGTGTATATTATTTTAGCCGATCATCAATTATTTCTTGAAAATCAGTGCTGAGGAGTTGGCAAATGTCACGCATCATATCCATTGCGGGAGCGGCTGGTGACCGGGACGAGGCGGTTGCGCGGGAGGTTGAGAAGCTGAAGCGGCGGGTCATCTGGAGTGAGCGGGCCGGAGGCGATAGCTGGCGGCAGATCTCCTTTCTCTACCGGGCGGCGGACCGGTTCGGCAGCCGGGTTTTTGGCCATTCCTTCTGCCGTGGAGAGATCGGCGATAAAGGCTGCTCGACCGGCTCCTGCTGCCGCTGCCGGCCCGATGTGTTTGCCTATGAACAGAAGGTGCTGGACCTGCTGCCGAAAAGGCAGGGCGCTTCCGGATACTGCCCCTTTTTCAATCTTGTCAGAAAAAACTGCGGCATCTATGGCGTCAGGCCGTTTGGCTGCCGGATCTACTTCAATCTTGCCTCTTCGGCTTATTACTGCTGTAACCCGAATGATACGACCCTGCAGTTGTTTGATAATCTTAAACCTCATCTGGAGAGGATCCTGGGGGCATACCAAGGGGGATATGGCGGTTGACGGAAACCTTTGGCGGCCAATCGGCCGCCTTCTCTGTCTGCTCTAGCTTTGCTCTGCGGTTCAACGCACCCGAGTGAGCTTAAAAACCACCTCTTCTGCCTTCTTTCCCTTGTCGAACATGGTCCATTTCTGGATGAAGTGGTCGTTGTCCGTAAAGGAAAAGCTCACTGCATGCATGTGCTTCTCCTTCGCCGGATCGATGTCGTTTCCTTTTTTGGCGAACACCAGCTCGAGCGACTGCGCATCGGACTTCGCCAGCGTCATGTGAGGCTGGTTGCGGAGGGTGCAGTAATGGGTCATGGCCAGCTTACCTTTTTGATCGTGGTAAACAGACACCATCTCCCCTGCGTTCCCAGGCGAAAGGGTCTCGATCAGCGCGCTGCCTCCGGCCGTAAGCTGATATTCCACCCTAATATTCTCTTCCGTTTTCCCCATGCCGGATGTCCCTTCCCATACACCGACAAGCTGCTTCACACGTTCAAACTCCGGCGATCCTTTATAGGGCGCGGAAGGGTATTCTTCGGCGTGGGTAACGAGCGGTCCGGCAAGGAAAAGGCATGTCGCTGTGCACAGTAACGACAGAAATCTTCTCATCACGAACCTCCTTTGCCGTAACGGCTGCTGGTAAATTGACTGTTTCACTACCTATATTGTACGAAAATCCGCACGATTTGTCATCGTGCCTCATGCGTATTTGATTTTGGCCGGGTGGAATTTCAGCGGGCATAATACCAGATTCACAAGGCTGACGATCGGCCGCCTGTGCATTGCAATATAACAAGACGGTGTATAATTATATCCAAGGCTGTCGAGAGAAGCCGACAGCGTAATTTTATCTGCGGAAAGAGAGGAGGAACGCAATGCCGAAAATAGTCCGTTTTTACGAAACAGGTGGACCCGAGGTCCTCAAAATCGAGGAGTCACCTCTGGTGGAGCCGGGTGGGGGAGAGGTTCGTCTCAAAGTTGAGGCCATTGGCTTGAATCGCGCAGAAGTCATGTTCCGGCAGGGGCAATACCTGGAAAATCCGGTGCTCCCCTCACGACTCGGCTATGAAGCGGCGGGGATTATAGATGCAATCGGGCCCGGCACTACCGGCATCAAAATCGGGGACCGGGTGAGTACCATCCCTTCATTTTCGATAGGCAACTATGGCGTCTACGGAGAAAGCGCAGTAGTTCCGGCCTACGCAGTAGCCCATTATCCCGAGAATCTAACCCCGGTCGAAGGCACGGCGATCTGGATGCAGTATCTAACGGCTTTCGGGGCGCTCATTGAATTCGGTCATTTACAGAAAGGTGCCGCCGTTTTGATTTCCGCGGCGAGCAGCAGCGTGGGATTGGCCGCGATTCAGATTGCAAAGTCAGTCGGGGCAACCGCCATCGCCATTACTCGCGGTGCCGATAAGAAATCCTTTCTCATGGGTGCAGGGGCGGATCACGTCATAGTATCTGACGAACAGGATCTGGTTGAAAGCGTGATGGCTGTTACATCGGGAAAAGGCGCTGCGATGGCCTTTGACCCGGTTGCCGGACCGTTGCTCGGAGAACTTGCCGGGGCTGCGGCTCCCGGTGCGACTATCTTCGAGTACGGCGCATTGTCACCGGCACCTGCCACATTCCCCCTGTTTGCAGCGCTGGCCAAGGGCTTGACTGTGCGGGGATACACCCTGTTTGAGATCGTGAAAAATGCGGAGCTCCTTGCCCGCGGCAAACAATTTATCTACAGCGGACTTGAAACGGGGGCATTGAAGCCGGTCATCGACCGCACTTTTCCTCTGGAGAGTATTGTTGAAGCCCACAGATACATGGAATCCAATCAGCAAAAAGGTAAAATAGTGGTTAAAGTCTGAAAAAGGGAGGCCTGGTCGAGTCTGCGGGGTCGGGTTAGCAATGTCGGCGCTTTGTGGTAACATACTACCTATTCTTTGTGTAATGGCTGTCAACATAGGTGTATAATATTAACTGGGACAAATGTAATTTCGCCGCCTTCGGGAATAGACGGGAGGCACATTATGAAAGTATTAGACGTCATTGTTACGGTGTTACTTCTTATCGGAGCCCTCAACTGGGGCCTGGTAGGTTTTTTCGAATTCAACCTTGTTTCCGCCATCTTCGGTGAAGCGGGAGTATGGGGCCGGGTCTTTTATGCTGTTGTGGGTCTGTCTGCCCTGTACGAAATCGGCTGCTTCACTTTTGGGCTCAGGGAAACTCAGCATCGATGGTGTGAAACTCTTTCCACCATCAAACATTAACAGAACGCGTCCGAAGGCGGGGGAGTTTTTTCCGGGATGAATTCCGGAGAATGGTATTCAATTCAAAAGACGGCCGGGCGGCCGTCTTTTTTTGTCTCCAGGGAACCGCACACTTAGATTGCAAGATATTCGTCAGGGGCAAGAGCGGTGGCGAGCATCACCATGTTGATCTCCCTGTGTTCGCGCCATGTTTCGGACTCCCTGTTGCTCCCCTTCAGCCAGAAACTCTCGATTTCTCCGGCAAGCGGCAGATACCCCGCGAGTTCCTCGATCTTCCGTAGCAAAGTGCTTCCCGGTGCAATGAACTCCGGGTTTTTCTTTGACCAGTCCCGCAGCGGGACGGCACCCTTCAGCCCGATCGAGAGCCCCAGTTCGCGGAAGGCCAGACGGTATGCGGCGGGATAATAACGTGAGCTGCCACCCGCGAAGGCCGCCAACCCGGCTAGGGCCGCATCGATGACGGATTCCAATAGAGATGTATCCCTGAATACTCCGATGCCTGCCAACCGCGCGATCCTCAAGGCGTCGACCACCAGACCGCCGATACCGAGCGGGTCGTCCGTGTCCCAGTCCTTTCCCCGGCAGATTGCGGCCAGTTCATCAATCTCGGATGTGAGTCCGAGGTGCGGCAGTCTCGTCTCTCCGGGCGGGGCCAGCAGTTCGCTGCAGGTGACGAGGCCGTCGAGCGGGTCGTGCTGTCCCATGGAAGCGACCAGCGGTCGGGTGAGGTCGATGCTCATCTTCCAGTACATCCGTTTTGCCCCGCCAGGGGTGGAGGCGTAGGTGAAGGCTGCATGCGCCGTTTTCGCCAGCTCCACGGCCCACCCGGCATAGACCGGGTTTCCGGTGACCCGACTGACGCGGTCAAGGGCATGCATCCACCTGGTCAGGTAATGGTAATACTGACCGTCCTGATCCCATTCCAGCCGCTCGTCGGGCGGTTCGTCCGGCCCCCGTTCGTTCAGCCTCTTGCCGATCCGTAAGCCTCCCAGCGTCGGGTGCAACTTCCCCCCGGCTTCGTCCAGCCCGCTGATCCAGCCGCTGCGGTGATCGTCACCGCGGTGGCGGCCGAGGACGGCATGCACTTGGTCTACGAGCTGCAGGGCGAGATCCCGCCACCTCTCGTCATCGGTCTGCCGGAACAGCTCCAGCAGGGTGCAGACCGCAAAGGCGTCCGTCCAGAGATAACGCCGCGGAGTGTTCTCCAGAGGAGACAGTCCGGTGATGGCGGCATAATCCAGCATGATCGCAATGACCTCTGAAACGAGGCTGGCTGTTTTCATATTCATCTCTCCTGTCAACCGCCCATGAGTAATTCCATAATTATGCCTGAGGTAATGCCGGGAGACACCGCGGCCGGACGGCCGCCGCTGTCATGGTCCGAATTCCTCCCGCAGTCTGTCCCCCATTCCCAGATAGCGCGGCGAAAAATGAAACGGAATCGCCGTGGCGACTCCCGCCTGACGGGCAAACAGCCCGGCCTGGAGGGCGGTCAGGTGAGAGCGCTCGCCGGCCCGTTCACGATCGGCATCGAGAAAAGCGGCCTCGATAAAGAGGTAGTCGGCACCATGGGCGAGATTAACGATCCGTTCGGCGTTTTCCGGGGTATAGGCGGTATCGGTGACATAGGCGATTTTCTGTCCGGGAACGATGGTCAGAATTTCCTTCTTCAATTCTCCCAGCGTGAAGCGGCGCTCGACCACTTCACCCGCAACGTGCCACCAGGCACGAAAAGGCTTGTCGTCAGGCTCTCCCCGGACGATCTCCCGTTTCAGCTCCGCCAGCCACGGTCCGGTCGGCAGGCCCAGTTCCAGCGCCCGGTTCTTCATGATGTTTACATGGTTCTTTTCCTCCAGGGCATAGGCCAGACAGACGGTCTTGTGATCGAGAAAGGCCGTGCGGATTCGGAAGGTCTCCTCGTCCAGAATGATGCCGTCATGCAGCCGCTCCGTCCGCTCGCACTCCCGCCTGAACCCGCCAAGGCAGTGGAACTCGGCGGAAAGGCAGCTGCCGTCCGGATGGAGTTCCGCGGCGACTATGGTGAAGTCGGTGGGATAGCTCTCCACCAGGTTCCAGGTATACGAGGCCAGCCGGTGCTCCACCCGGGCGGTGAAGCCGGGAGGGCCGTAAAGGTGGACCCGCTTTTCGCGCCCCAGGGATAACCGGAGCAGATGGTCGAAGCCGATGAAGTGATCGATGTGGGTATGGGAGATGAAGATGTGGGAAAGCCGCAGAATTTTGCGGGCCGGGAGCACCCGGATGTCACCCAGGTCAAAGAGCAGAGCCCTTCGCTCGTAGAGGAAATCGACGTAGACCGCCGGGTCGTCGAAGGGTCCGTTTACCAGGCTTGGGTGGAACTGGGGCGTCATGCGTCGCGCTCCTTCCTCTACAGCATTAACGGTGTTGCCTGAGGCAATTCTACCACTATTTTCAGGGTAACGGCGAACCCACAAAAAAAGCCCCGGGTTTCCCCGGGGCTTCTGGTGTCTTCTGGAGTAGTTGTCAGACTCTCGTTACGTTCGCGGCCTGAAGCCCTTTCGGACCCTTGGTTACTTCAAACGTTACGCTGTCACCTTCGGCAAGCGATTTGAATCCGTCGCCCGCGATAGCGGAGAAATGGCAAAATACGTCGTCGCCATTTTCCTGCTCAAGAAAACCAAAACCCTTGCTGTCGTTAAACCATTTAACAGTTCCGTTTACCATGTGTACTTTCTCCTGACCCTGCGCTGTGATTTGTCTGATCAATTCAGACGTTAAACCACTAGGAACTTTAATGCACCAGAAGTCAATAGTAAATGACACAGGGATAGATAATTATTCGCGACAGGGAAAATCTACGGGTTCAAAATTTTGAAATTCCCTTTCTTTGGCCGACTCCGGCAAGATTTACGCGGGCATCCATGATAACTCTGTCAGGGCAGCTGTTGCGGACTGAACAGATTCTGTTATGCTTGATACATAAGAGTGACAACCGCTTAAGGGAGGCTGCTATGTACGGTAAGGATAGGATTTATAAGAAAGTGGAGATAATCGGTGTTGCCGCCGGGAGTATTGAAGCGGCGATCGAGACGGGCCTGGCCAAGGCGCGGAGCTCGCTGGACGGGCTGTCCTGGTTTGAGGTGGGGGATATCCGCGGGCACATCGGCCCGGATGGCAAGGTCACTGAATATCAGGTGGTTCTCAAGGTGGCTTTCGAGTTGAAGGGGTAGTCGTACAGAACAAACATTATTATCCGGTACAAAATGAAAGGCCCGCGATGATTTGCGCGGGCCTTTGAAATTTTCCCTTTTTGTCGGGATTCAGGCTGGATCAACCAGCCCGTAGTCAACTTCCTATTTTTTTAAACAGTCTGGCGGAGTGTCCTCAGTCATCTGATCCTCCATAGTCATCAGAATCTGAATATTGCAACTTCTGCTGATCTACAGTTACTCCTTTTGCTACATCGTTCTTGAATCAGGTAGCGCTACCTTGACTTCACTATATCCGCTTCGACCCCCAAGAAACAGTCTGTTTTTATTTTTTTTAACGGCGTATAGTATTTGAATTTGCGAAAATCAGGGCAACATAAAATGGGACAGGCTATAAACCAGCCTGTCCCATTTTTCATCCATACGCATCAAAGCTCAATATTTGATCCCCGGCCTTCACTTACAGGCATCCCGGAAACTTGAAGGATGTTATCCAGGTACTCCAGTTGAATGTGCCGTTGGACTTCAGGTACTCGTTTGTATACCAGAAGGTGCAGTCATCGACCGGATCGACCGTTATGGCGCTGTAATCGCCCCAGCGGCTGAGATTAGCCAGTTGCGAACCGCCACCAGGCTTAAGCACATTCTCTGTCTGCATGGTGTTAGGGGCGTCAGCAGTCAGGCGGCCCGTATAGCGAATGGAGGGCTTGACGCTGCCGCTCGAGGCGCTGTAGCCGAGGGCGATGTTCCCCTGCTTGTCCATGGCGATGCTCCCCATCCAGCGATGTATCCCGTCCGTGGTCCCAAGGGTGCCCTGCTGGTAGACAACCGGCGCAGCGGCCGCAATGCTGGAGCCGGTCTGATTGCGCAATTCATACCAGCGTACCGAGGTGACCTGCTTCGGCTTGGTGGTCCCCACCCCGACGGAATGATTGACCACCAGCGACTCGTGACCGTCAGCAAAGTTGCGGTATGCCAGGCGATACATCAGGGTGTTCGGCTGCGGGATGCAGGCACCGCCACCGTTGCAGGCCGCCGCGAACGAAGCTACCGGTATGGTGGCCGGGCCGGAGAATGCCGAGTTGGCGGGGCTGGTCCAGTCAACATGAAACCGCCACAGTCTCAGCGAATTTGAGCCGAAATTCAGGAAAAAACCGGGTGAACCGGTGGGGGGCGAGTTTGTGCCATCCAGGTCCGCCGGCAACAGGCCGCCGTAACTGCTGCTCAACTGAAAACACTGCTGGGTGGCGGGGTTGCCGGCCAGCATCATGGTACGGTCGAACGCACAGGCCTTGGAGCCCGCAAAGGTAGCGCCGTTATTGAAGATGTTGTAGGTGATGTAGTAGCCGTCCGGCCACACCCCGAGTTTGGGATAATCGTTGAACTGGGTACTGCCGTAGCTGAAGGCATAGCGGTAGTAGGGCCCCGTGGCGTCGGCGGTTGTCGAAACGGCGACGCACTGCAGATAGGGGGTCGTGGAGACGGAGAACTGTGTCAGAACCCAGCGGTCAGCGGCCTTGTCGTAGATGACAATCGGATCGCCGTCGTTATTGGTTTCACAGCCACCGCCGAAACCGCTCCAGATAGCATTGCCGGCCTTGGGAAAACCCGCGGCTATCGCGCCGCTTGCCTTGTCGAATACCGCGAAATAGGTGTTAACCCACTGCACATACTGGGTTTTGCCGACTGCGCCGTTTGTATCAGGAGGCGCATAACGATCCGAGAAACCGTAGTTGCCGTTCCCCACACCCGCAAAACCCAACCCGGCCGTCGTGCCGACCAATGGGCCGCTTACGGTCTGAACGGCCGTGTCGTTAGCTGCCCCCGGCCCCACAGGCGGGATCAGCCGCAACGGTTTTTCCTTCTTCTCCTTGTCGGTTTCCGCGCTGGGGGCCAAGCCTTCCAGATCACGCACCGGCGCGGACACGTCGGATTGAACGGCCCCCGAAACCTCCACCGGGCCGACCTCGGCTTTCGGATTGTTTCCGGCTGCCATGGAGTATTCGCTACCCAGCATGAAGGCAGCCACAATCACTGTTTGCACCAATGTTCCTGACATGTCACCCTCCTCTCACCGGCAACCGGTTTTTCTGGATGTCAGCTCTATTACCTGGTTGCTTACATGGGCTAATTATATACTTCCAAAATAAAAAAAGCATTTATTCCTTGCGACCGGATAATTCAGAATTTCACGGCTTTGAGGCGATTCAGGATTTCGCCGAGAATCGATTCCTGCTCCTTCAGTTCCGCGTGCCACTCACGATTGTCAGTGCCGACCCTCTCCGTGGCCAGGTCGGGCAGGTACGCTTCAAGGGCGGCGACAAGCGCTGCCGTTTCCTTTGCGTTCAGTTCGATGGCTGACATGATAAACCCCCTTTCCCGTTTCCCTTCGTTTCGCTATGCGGGTAAGCAATCCGCTGCAGAGGATGCCAAGATGTGCAGCAAACACTCAGGCCTTGCGTCCCTTACGGCCGACCATAACCTTTCCGTGATGGGTGATGACGTGAACGTTATGATTTTTCATCATGCGATGTTTTTTACCCGTCAGGGCTTTCATGGCTACACCCATCTGCCGGCGAGATCCCGCGGCTCCAGTTGCTATGGCTCTCATGGTTGACACCCCCTTTCTTTTGTCAGGCGCACGCAACCGCCTTGTTCTACCATTTTATTATACTCCCTCTCCAGGAAGCCAATGGCGGAAAAATGCTGTAAATGCCGCTTGCGGCCACGAAAAACAGTACCCCCCTTTCACCCCTGCGAGAGTATAATAAACACATAAAAGCCGAATACAGCCGCCGCTTGGCGGCATGCCGGATTCCATACACAACTTCCGTCTCTTCGGAGCGGAAAGGAGGTACGTTATGTTCGCCATTACCGGAGCAACGGGTAATATAGGAAGCAAGGCAGCCGGGATTCTGCTGGAGAGGGGAGAAAAGGTGCGGGTGATCGGCCGGGATGCCGCCGGGCTGCGGAAGTTTGTCCTGAGAGGGGCTGAAGCGGCAGCGGGTGATCTGAAGGATACCCCCTTCCTGACACGAGCCTTTTCCGGTGTCGATGCCATCTTCACGATGATTCCCCCAAATTATGACGCCGCCGATTTCCGGGTCTATCAGAATGAAGTCGGTGCGAGCATTGCTGATGCCATCACCAGGGCAGGGGTGAAGTACGTGGTTAACCTGAGCAGCCAGGGTGCTGAACTGCCGGCGGGGACCGGACCGATCCTGGGTTTGCACGATCAGGAAAAACGGTTGAACGGGCTGGCCGGAGTGAATGTTCTTCATCTGCGCTGCACCTACTTCATGGAGAACCTGCTGATGAATATTCCGCTCATCAACGAGCAGGGCTTTGCAGGATCAGCGGTGAAGGGGGACCGGAAGTTTGCCATGATCGCCACAAAGGACATCGCCGCCCGGGTAGCTGAACATCTGCTCAAGCGGGACTTCAACGGCAAAGTAGTGAAGGATCTGCTCGGCCAGCGTGATCTCTCGCTTGATGAGGCTATCGGCGTCATCGGCCGCAGGATCGGCTGGCCCGACCTGAAGTACGTGCAGTTCCCGTACGACGAAGCGGCCAAGGGGATGCAGGCGATGGGGATATCCCCCGACATGAGCCGGCGCTACATCGAGATGAGTGCGGCGCTGAACGATGGGCTGTTTGCCGTGAACCGGCCGCGGACGGCGGAAAACACCACCCCGACGGCTATCGAGGAATTTGCCGGGATTTTTGCCGCGGCGTTCGAAGCTACGCAGCTGAAAAAAGCCGCCTAGCCGCGCCTTCCATGGAAAACAAAAAAGTCCGCAAGGTGCGGGCTTTTTTGTTTGTACTTTCTTTACGCACCATGCATTGACAAAAAGAGTGTCGCCGTGCCATAAAATAGCTTGTGCAAGGAAACCGCTTCTGCCTGAAGAAGCGGTTTTTGTATTTAGCAGGGCGGAACACAAAATAGATCCGGAGATAAGTGTATGGACTACAGAAAACGATTACTGATCAGAAACAAGACAATAGCCACGGGGTTGATGGTTGGTGCGGCCATACTGTTTGTGGTCGCCCGTTCCCGGAAGGGGCATGGTGCCTGGGAGTGGGTTGCGGCTTTTGCCGAGGCGGCCATGGTCGGCGCCCTGGCGGACTGGTTTGCCGTTGTGGCGCTGTTCCGCCATCCGTTGGGTGTGCCGATACCGCATACGGCCATCATCAAAAACAAGAAGGACGCCATTGCCGGAAACCTGGCCGACTTTATCAGGGACAAGTTTCTTGCCACCGATACCCTGATCGCCAGGATGAGAGAGTACAACCCGGCCGAACATCTGGCTGTCTATCTGATGACGAAAGAGAATGCCGCCGGTCTGGCCAAGGGGTTGACCCGTGTCGTTGCCGATTCCCTGGATTTTATCGATGACGAGCGTGTGCAGCAGCTCTTGCGAGCCGCGCTGAGCAACCGGATTGAAAGCTTCGATATCTCCACTTCCGCCGGGGCGATCCTCGATAAGCTAAGAAAAGATAATCGCCACCAGCTCGTTCTGGATGACCTGCTCCGCCGCTTTGCCGGGTGGCTGGCAACCGCGGAGGCGCAGGCCAAACTGGCTGCCTCCATCGATAACATGTGTACCAAGGAATATCCGCTGCTGAGCGCCTTCATTCCCAACCGGGAGCAGTTTTCCAAGGGGGCGGGCGAAAAGGTCGCCGGCAGGATAAACGCCTTTATTCAGGAGGTTAATGCCGATCCGGCCCATGAGGTCCGGTACAGGTTTGACACTGCCGTAACGAATTTCATCGCCAGGCTGAAATCCGACCCTGAGCTGCGGGGCAAGGTTGAGGCGATCAAACTTGAGGTCGTACATAACCGGTCAATAGCCGATTATGCGAAGAGCCTCGGCAACGACCTGAAGAACTGGCTGACTGACGACCTGCAACAGCCCCGGTCAAAGGTGCAGGAGAAAATTGCGGCAGCGGTTGCCGGTCTCGGCACAACATTGTCCCGAAACCGGGGATTGAAAGATTCTTTGAATGAACACCTTGAAACGCTGGTACTGCACTACGGGGATACGCTGCGAACGGCGATTGCCGGGCACATTTCCGGTACGGTGCAGCAGTGGGAAAGCGATGATTATGTCAGCGAGATCGAGCTGAGCATCGGCTCCGACCTGCAATTTATCAGGATGAACGGTACCCTGGTCGGCGGCGTGATCGGCCTGCTGCTGCATGCCGTCGCGCTGCTGCTTGCTTAGCGGTAAATAGGGGGATGCCATACTCTCAGAATTTGTAGGTAAGCCATGAGGTAAGATAATCAACATCCTCTCCAGCCCCGGACTCCTTTAAGAATCGGCCGGTAAAAAAATGTCCGTATATGGCAGTAAAAGTCAGGTGTCTGTCAATGTCCCATGAAAGTTGCGCCTGGGGCATGCTGCCAATGTAGCGGGCATTGCTCGTCTGTCCGGAGCGGACGAGGGCTACGGCGTTGTTGTACAGCCCGTCATGGGTGCTCTCCCGCCAGAAAAAATCCCAGTCGAAGATCAGTGTGAGCCGCTCGGTGAGGTGGAGGTCGATGCAGGGATTCAGGTCGACGAAGTTGGCCGGGCCGATCAGTCCGGCCTCGCTGAAATAGGCCCCCTTAGGAAAGAGCGGGTTGAAGGTTTGCAGGTCCCGGCTCGCCGGGTCGTCATCTCCGCTGGCGATGTCCGCCCGCAGACCGAAACGCGGACGGAGCCGCAACGATGCCAGGGTGTAGCCGGTGTCCGACGCAACCGTCCAGGCCCTGATATCGCCAGTGCCGAAACTTCCCCACTGATAGATGGCTTCGAAGTTGTAGTCGAGGGGAGCTGCGGTCCGCCATAGCCTTGCACCCGCCGAATGCCGCGTTTCCCGGGCAGCCCCCTGGTCGAAGCCGGCCTTGCTGCGATAGAGTCCAAAATAGTAAAGATCGATGTTCCCCTTGGGCAGAAGCGCGAAAGGCAGTACCGCGTAAGTCCCCCAAAGAGCCTTGCCGCTATCGGATCCGTCGTCAAAGACATACCTGTTTGTCTGCACCGGCCTGGCAGCAAAACCGTCAATCCGAACTTCTCCCGTGCGGAACATGAGCCGAAAGCCGTCAAAGCTCTGGCGTACGTTCGGACCTTCCCGCACCGAGATGATCCGCTGGGTACCGTAAGCCAGTTCCTGCCGGCCGGAACGCAGGGTGAGTGCGGCCGCGCCGGGTAAATCGAGCTTCACGTCCAGGAATGCCTGGTGAAGGTCGAGTGCGTTTTCGTCGGTCGCCCGTGGGCCGCCGTTGCGGCCATCTTCCAGGCTGCTCTGGAACTGGCCGAAGAGGCGTATGTGCTCCCCCAGGTGGAGGTCTCCATGCAGGAAGTATCTCTGGAGGAGATAGCCGCTGTCCTGCTGATCCTTCCCCCAGTTGGGCCGGTCGAAGTATTCGTAACGTTCCCGCGCCTCCCCGCCGATCGAGAGATACCGGGAACCGGTCTCATTGACTGTGATGTATTTAAGCGGATCCCATCTGTCGGTTCGTCTGGCCGGATCGTGCAGATACCGGTAATTTTCATCGGCACGGTTCAAGGCATAGCCCGGAGGAGTGTCCGCAGGCTTTGCGGAGTCTGCATAAACAGGTATCGGAGGGATGAACAACATCATGTTGAAAACGACGGCAAGAAAAGTCGGAATAACTTTCATCTCACACCCGGACATAAAATTTGATCAGAAATGCTCAGCCCTGTTTTTATCCGCAGACTTCCCGCCCTTGCTGGGTTGTTCCCAAAAACTTCCCTGCCAGTTGTCTACCCAGCTTTCCTCGGCGATCCAGGGGGGGAGGCTGAC
>WNGR01006040.1_pt1 | contig 12970 bp, 9 predicted proteins | sample 5407581 | NCBI WGS metagenome assembly WNGR01 (sample SAMN13153383, study PRJNA577476) | soil metagenome | isolation source: 80 cm soil or saprolite under Garry oak tree replicate 2 | place: USA:California | collected 2016-06-15 | reverse complement strand
TACCCGCGCCAGCTAGCCGAATCCCGGTACCGCGGACTCCCGGTTCTGGATGCCGCGGACCCGCCGGGGGAACGGTTCCCGCGCCGCCTGGTCGTGGCCTTTGTGGAGCGGGTGGCGGTGTCAGGCCGCCGCGCGGCCAGCCTGACGCTGGTGAGCGCCGACCCGAACGCCTTCCCCGATGGCCCGGTGAGCCTCGGCGGCAAGCTGACCGGGTTCCAGGTCGGCGGCGAGCTGGGTGACCCGCTGACTGACAATTCGCGGCGCATCGACACCTACCGTTTCCATGACGCCATCCACCTGGGTTTTATGGCCGTGCTCGGCTGGTCACCCACCATGCGGGCACTGCTGCGGCTCAAACGCAAATCGAGCCCTGAAACTGACGAATGTGAGGACGGCGCGTGGGCTATCTTCGCGGAGGAAGGACTTGCCGCTGTGCTATCCCGGCTGGCGAAAAGCCGTACCGGGTTCCTGAGCGAAACGAGCATCGACGGCGACGTTATCGAAGTGGCGAAGGCAGCGGCGGCCGACTTGGAGGTGGAGTCAACGCCGGCGTGGCTGTGGCGCAGCGCGATTCATCAGGGTTTTCACGCCATGTACCTGCTTGGCGAGAACGGCGGCGGCTACCTGGCGGCCGATCTGGATGCGCGGGAACTGGCCTACCAGAAGGTGCTCTCGTCATGACCCCGGCCGACGGTGACTTCCTGCAGGCGGTCAGGCGGCTGCACCGGGCAAAGGACGCGGCCTACCGTGATGCGTGGAAGCGGCGAGGCGAGGTCATCTCGAGCCTGGCCAACATCGCGCGCAAGGTTGACCGGCTCGAATACGGCCTGGGCGGCGCGCCGGCAATGCGGGACGAATCCTGGCTGGACACTGCCGTTGACCTGTTCGTCTACTGCCTGAAATACCAGACCTACCTTGCCGACTTGGACGCCGGCGTGGCCGGGTCCTTGTTCAGTAGCAGCGAGGTCAGGTCGGCCTACAGCACTGGCCCAGCCGCCTTCGAGGCCCTCCTGGCGCGGACAGACCTCGCGCCGCTCGACGCGCCCGGGCCGGGCACCGCTAAGACAGCCGCGCAGGTCTTCGGCCGGTTCGGTGAGCTGGAAGCCTGCTTCCACGGCGTGTCCAGCACCCGCCCGGCCGCTGACCGGCTGTTCCGGGTGCAGGCACTTACCGGCGCGACCTGCGGCTTATCGGCGCGCTCAAACACGACCACAGTGACCTGTACGCCCACTACCTCGCGACATGCGCGGAGGACGGCACTGATGCGTGACGACGACTACGCCAAGCTGCTGGCCGATCTGGAACATGAGCTGCTGTCTGGCGCTGGCCCGGCCGGGGTGCTCGGCCTCACCAGCGTGACCTTGCGGCTGCTTGCGTCACTGGCACCAAACGGCCTGCTCGCCGCCGTGGATGCCGTTTACGCCCTGGGTATACATGATGCGCCCGTGGAGCTAACGGTGCCCGTGCGGCCGTTGCAGGCGCTCAGCGGGGCGCAACACGGCGTACTGGTGGTCGCGGCCGATGAGGAGAAACAAGATCTGCTGTGCGCGGCGCTGCCGTTCATCCAGGGCGCTCCGAAAGTCATCGTGGCTGGCTACGGGCACCTGGCCTTTCGTGATCGCCTGTTCCTTGAAGAGCTTGCCCAGCTTCTGGTGCCGTCGCTGGCCAACGGCTACCCCAACTCGCTGGTCCACCTGTACCAGTGCCTGGCCAACGCGGCCCGCCTGGGCCTGTGCGGCGTGGTGGCCGAGTTCGGCATGTTCAAGGGCGGCACCACCATGTTCCTGGCACGAGTGATCGAGCGGCTTGGCGCCGGCTGGCCGGTGATCGGCTTCGACACCTTCGGCGGGTTCCCGCCGCGCCGCTCCCCGCTGGACATGTATGACCACCCCGATTGTGTCTTCACCGACCAGGCGGCCGTGCGCCGCTATCTTGACGGGCACAACGTGGAGATCGTCGCCGGCGACATCGCGCAGACGTGTAAGCGACTGGAGGACGAAGACCTGGTGCTCAGCTTCATCGACACCGACAACTACACCCCCGCCAAGGCAGCGCTGGAGATTGTGCGGGAACGCACCGTGCCCGGCGGCGCGATCGTCTTCGACCATTTCACCGGCACCAGCCGGTTCCGCTACGCCATCGGTGAGCGCATCGCGGGCCGTGTTCTGCTCGATGATCCCCGGTATCTCCACCTGCACGGCACCGGAGTGTTCTACCGCCAGCCAGAGGCGGCCAGCCGATGAAGCGCCCGCCCGTCCCCCGGCCGCGGATCTATGACCTGTACTGGTATTTCGCCGCCGAGCGCCAGCGGGTGTTCGAGCGCCGCACCACTGGCCAGCCGCCGCCATGGACCGACGACCCCATCTTGCGGGAGTTCAAGTTCTGCAACGTCTACCGCGCCGCCGACCGCGTGTCGCAGTACATGATCCGCGACGTCTGCTACCACGACGAGCCGTGCTCGGCAGAGGACCGGCTGTTTCAGATCGTCGCCTTCCGCACCTTCAGCAAGATCGAGACCTGGCGGGCGGTGCGGGCCTTCCTCGGCCACTACCCGGCCCTAGACGACCTGGCAAGCGGCTCCTTCACCGAAGCGCTCGACCACGCACGGCAGCACAACGGCGGCCTGTACACCGGGGCGTTCATCCTGTGCGCCACCGACGCCTACGGCCAGCCGGCCAAGCACCGCAACCACGTCGAGCTGTTCCGGCACATGTTCCTGCACGACGGCCTCGGCGGAAAGCTGCTGCAGGCCAGGTCGCTGCGCGCCATGTATGAGCTGCTGCACGGCTACCCGCTGATGGGCGACTTCATGTCCTACCAGACCACCATCGACCTGAACTACTCCGCGCTGCTGGACTTCAGCGAGAACGAGTTCACCCAGGCCGGGCCCGGCGCGCAGCGCGGCATCAAGAAAGTGTTCGACAGCCCCGGCGACTACACCCCGGCCGAGATCGTCTTGTGGATGACCGAACGGCAGCACGACGAGTTCACCCGGCTCGGCCTGCCCTTCGACGGCCTGTGGGGACGGCCCCTGCACGCCATCGACTGCCAGGGGCTGTTCTGCGAGACCGACAAATACTGCCGCGAAGCAGCACCCGAACTGGCCAGCGCCCGTAAGCGCATCAAGGCCCGCTTCACCACCACCCCCGAACCCATCCGGCTGTTGTTCCCACCGAAATGGGAGATCAACGACAAGATGCCTCCCGGGCCGGTGTTCGGCGGGTCGCCACCGCAACAGCAGGCCGCCCTGTTCTAGCACCCGGCGCTGGGACCCAGATCAAGCACCACCGGCGGTCAGGACCTTCAGCACGCGGCCTTGACTGACCGCCGCGCATGGAGGTTGCCGGTTTCTTCCTGACAGCTTTGGCTGCTGCGGCGATGGGCTGCTGCCCGAGCACAAGGCCGGTGAGATCCGCCGCTTGCAGGCCGAGGGCCGCAGGGTCGGGATGGTGGGTGACGGGATCAACGACGCTCCGGCGCTGACCGCTGCCGACGTCGGGCTGGCCATCGGCACCGGCACCGACGTGGCGATCGAGGCCGCCGACATCACCCTCATCTCCGGGTCGCTGGCCGGCGTGGTGACCGCGATCGCCCTGTCCCGGGCGACCATGCGCAACATCCGGCAGAACCTGTTCTTCGCCCTGGCCTACAACGGCATCGGCATCCCGGTCGCCGCCGGCGTGCTGTACCCGTTCTTCGGCATCCGGCTGTCCCCGATCATCGCCGCCGCCGCGATGGCGGCCTCGTCGCTGTCGGTGGTTACTAACGCCAACCGGCTGCGCCGCTACCACCCGGAGCCGTTGCCGTCGGCTGGCCATGTTCATGTCGAGCCGCAGGTCGAGACCCCCGGCGGCCGCATCGGGGCGGCCCCGGCCCCGGCGACCGTCCGGTGGCCGACCCGTGTGCGGGATGACCGCGGACCCCGCCACCGCCCCCGGGCGCCGGGGCACCGGCCCGGGCACCGCGTACTTTGCGTGGCGGAGGCGATCGCCGAGGGCGGCGACACCGCAGCCGAGAAGGTCCGCGAGGCGTCCGACGCGGTCGCCCGGCTGGTCCGCTCGTGATGCAGGCGGACAGGCGTAGCCGCGGGCGGTCCGCGAGTGGCGCCGCCGGCACGGGGCGGCGGGCTGCACTCGGGATGAGCTTCGCGCCGACATTGTCATCATGACAGCACTGAGACTGCTGTTATGATGCAGCTATGCGCACCACGGTGACCCTCGATCCTGATGTGGCGGCACGCCTGAAAGAGACCGCCCGCGAGCGCGGCGTGTCGTTCAAGGAAGCGCTCAACGCCGCGGTCCGCGCGGGCCTGGCCGCCGGGCGCGGGGCTAGGCCCTACCGGACGCCATCTCGGTCACTCGGGCTGCGGCCGGGGATCAACCTGGATAAGGCCCTGCAGATGGCCAGCGAACTCGAGGACGCGGAAATAGTGCGCAAGCTCGAGCTCCGCAAGTGAGGCGGCCCGGCGCGGGCCGTGCTGGCCTGATCGCGGTCAGGAACGAGGCCACCGCCGGATGAGGCTGCCTGACGCGAACTTGCTCATCTACGCGCTCGACGACACTTCGCCACGGCACGATGGCGCCCGGGCGTGGCTGGACGCGACCCTTTCCGGCACCGAGGACGTGGGGTTCGCCTGGCTGGTACTGCTCGCGGTGCTGCGGCTGACCACGAAGCCGGCCGTGTTCGCCCGGCCGTTCCAGCCGGAGGAGGCATTCGACGTGATCGATGGGTGGCTGGCCCAGCCATGCGCAGCCGTCGTGCACCCAACCGCACGGCATGCAGCAGTCCTTCGCGGGCTGGTCACGCCACTCGGAACCGCGGGCAACCTGACCAGCGACGCTCATCTCGCCGCCCTGTCGGTCGAGTTCGGCGCCGTCGTGTGCTCATGTGACGCAGACTTCTCCCGCTTTCCCGGCGTCAGCTGGGTTGATCCGCTGCGCGACTGAGCACCTGCTCCGGGAGGCGCAGCGGGCCGCCCGGCCCCCCGCCAGGCCGTTCAGCGAGGCACGGTCAGGCCTTGGTGCCGGGCGGTGCTGAACACAGAGGTCAGCAACAGGGTCGTCTGGCCAGGCTGATCGTCGCGGTCCGGCGCGCCAGGCGCGCGCCGGTTCCGGTCACCAGGGGCCGTGGCCGCGGTTGGCGGCCTGCAGCGCGGTAACGTAGCCGGCGCGCTCGTAGGCGGCCCCGTCGGTGCCGGCCGGCACCGAGAGCAGCCCGCGCACGTCCGCCACCGCGGCGAACCCCTTGCGTGCCATCCAGCCGGACAGCCCGTCGAGCAGCACGCCCGCGTACTCCGGGCCGTGCCGGATCAGCGCCGATGCGGTCATCACGACGTCGGCGCCCGCCAGCAGGTACCTGGCCACGTCGGCCGGGTCCTCCACGCCGGTGGTCGCGGCGAGCGAAGCGCGGACCCGCCCGGCTAGCAGCGCGATCCAGGCCCGGGGCAGCCGGGCCTCGGCCGGGCTCGACAGCCCGAACCCGGTGGTCACGGTCAGGGTCTCCGGGTCGATGTCGGGCTGCAGGAACCGGTTGAACAGGACCAGGCCGTCGGCCCCGGCCCGGTCCAGCCGCAGCGCCATCTCGCCGGTGGAGCTGAAGTACGGGCTGAGCTTCACCGCAACCGGCACCCTGACCACCGCCTTGACCGTGGTCAGGATCTCGACGTGCCGCTGCTCCACGTCCCGGCCGGGGAACAGCGGGTCACCGGGCAAGTGGTAGATGTTCAGCTCGATCGCGGCGGCGCCGGCCTGCTCCAGGGCGGCCGCGTAGTCGGTCCAGCCGCCGGTAGTGGACCCGTTGATGCTGGCGATCACCGGGATGTCCACGGCGGCCACGGCGCGCTCGAGCAAGCTCAGGTAGCGGCGCGGGCCAGGGTCGGCCTCGGTACCGGATGGGAAGTAGGACAGCGACTCGGCGAAGCTCTCGGTCCCGGCATCGGCCAGCGCCGCGTTCTGCGCCGCCTCCCGCCGCAGTTGCTCCTCGAACAGGGAGAAGAGCACGACCGCGCCGACGCCGGCGTCGGCCAGCCGCCGCACGCCGTCGGCGGTGTTCGACAGCGGGGACGCCGAGGCGACGAGCGGGTTCCGCAGCGTCAGGCCCAGGTACCGGGTCGACAGGTCCATCAGCCGTCCTCTTGGCCGTCGTCCGGGATTCCAGAACGGGTACCGGCGGGGTCGGCCTTGCGCGCGTCGGCCCGGCCGTCATTTCGCTTGCCGGCCGGGCTGCCCTTGCGCGCGTCGGCCGGGCCGCCGCCTTCAGCAGTGGGCTGGCGGGCCCTGCGGGCGTCGGCCGGGAACCGCGCCGGGCCGCGGGTCGCCATCTCCTCGTAGGTGTCCCACTGCCGGTCCACGGCCTGCTGAGCCAGCGCGGCCAGCCGCTCGGCCTCGGCCGGGTCAGTGTTGCCGAGTGTCCGGTACCGCAGTTCCCGCTGGGTGTACTCGGCCAGCGGGATGCGCGGGCGGGGCGAGTCGAGCAGGAACGGGTTGGCGCCGGCCGCGCGCAGCACCGGGTCGTATCGGATCAGCGGCCAGTACCCGCTGGCCACGGCGCGGTACTGCTGGCCGAGGCCGTCGCGCATCTCGATGCCGTGCGCGATGCAGTGGCTGTAGGCGATCAGCAGCGACGGCCCGTCGTACGCCTCAGCCTCGCGGAACGCGCGCAGGGTCTGCTGCGGGTCGGCGCCCATCGCGACCCGGGCGACGTACACATAGCCGTAGGCGATCGCCTGCAGCGCGAGGTCCTTCTTGGGCATGGTCTTCCCGGAGGCGGCGAACTTGGCCACGGCGCCGAGCGGCGTGGCCTTGGACGACTGGACGCCGGTGTTGGAGTAGACCTCGGTGTCGAGCACCAGCACGTTCACGTTCCGCCCGCTGGCCAGGACGTGGTCCAGCCCGCCGGACCCGATGTCGTAGGCCCAGCCGTCGCCGCCGACGATCCACACGCTGCGCCGCACCAGGTAGTCCGCGACGCTCAGCAGGTCGGCGACGGGCCCGCCGCTGCCGTTCAGGCCGGACAGCCGCTGCTTCAGCTCCGCCACCCGGTCGCGCTGGGCCCGCAGCTCCGACTCGCGCAGCTGCGGCGCGGCGAGGATCTCGTCCGCAAGGCCGGTACCGATCACGTCCCGCAGCTCGGCGAGGCGGCTGCGGGCCAGTTCGGCGTGCCGGTCGGCGGCCAGCCGGAACCCGAGGCCGAACTCGGCGTTGTCCTCGAACAAGGAGTTCGACCAGGCCGGGCCGCGCCCGTCGGGCCCGGTCGTCCACGGTGTGGTGGGCAGGTTCCCGCCGTAGATCGACGAGCAGCCGGTCGCGTTGGCGACCAGCAGCCGGTCGCCGAACAGCTGCGACATGACCTTGATATACGGTGTCTCCCCGCAGCCCGCGCAGGCGCCGGAGAACTCGAACAGCGGCTGCAGGAACTGCGTGCCGCGCACGGTGCCGAAGTCCACCCGGGACCGGTCGGCCACCGGGAGCGTCTCGAAGAACGCGATGTTCTCCCGCTCGGCCGCCACCAGCGGCTCCCGCGCGGTCAGGTTGATCGCCTTGCGTTCCTGGTCGCCCGGCGCGCTGACCGGGCAGGCCTGCACGCACAGCTCGCACCCGGTGCAGTCCTCGACATACACCTGCAGGGTGAAGCGGGTGTCCGGCAGGCCGCGCGCGTCCAGCGGGGCAGAACGGAACGGCTCCGGCGCCCCGGCCAGCAGTTCCTGGTCGTAGTAGGTGGACCTGATCACGCTGTGCGGGCAGACGAAGCTGCAGTTGCCGCACTGGATGCACAGCTCGGGGTCCCACTCGGCGACCAGGTCGGAGATGTTGCGCTTCTCGTAGGCCGCGGTGCCGCTGGGATAGGTGCCGTCGGCGGGCAGCGCGCTGACCGGCAGGTCGTCACCGCGCCCGGCCAGCATGGCCGCGGTGACCGTGCGGACGAACTCCGGCGCGCTGGCCGGCACCGGCGGCGGCAGCTCCCGGGTGGACGTCACCCGGGCCGGGACGTCGATCCGGTGCAGCCCCTCCAGCGCCCGGTCGACCGCCGCGTGGTTCCGCGCGACCACATCCGCGCCGCGCCGCCCGTAGGTCTTGGCGATCGCCGACTTGATCTTGGCGACCGCCTCCTCCCTGGGCAGCACGCCGGAGATCGCGAAGAAGCAGGTCTGCAGGATCGTGTTGGTCCGGCCGGCCAGGCCGGCCTCCCTGGCGATCCGCCCGGCGTCGACCGCGTACACCTCGATGCGCTTGACCAGGATCTTCTCCTGGACCGGGCGGGGGAGTGCGCCCCAGACCTCGCCGGGCGGGTGCGCGCAGTCGAGCAGCAGCGTCGCGCCGGGTGCCGCCCGGCCGAGCACGTCGACCCGGTCCAGCAGCCCGAAGTGATGGCAGCCGACAAAGCTGGCCTGCTGCACCAGGTACGGGGCGCGGATCGGCTGCGGGCCGAAGCGCAGGTGCGACACGGTCTGCGAGCCCGATTTCTTTGAGTCGTACACGAAGTAGCCCTGCGCGTTGAGGTTCTCCTCGGCGCCCAGGATCTTGATCGTGTTCTTGTTCGCCCCGACTGTGCCGTCCGAGCCGAGGCCGAAGAAGACCGCGCGGACCGTGCCCTCCGGCTCGATGTCCAGCGACGCGTCATACGGCAGGCTGGTGCCGGACACGTCGTCGGTGATGCCGATCGTGAACCGGCGCCGTGGCCGCTCCCTGGCCAGTTCGGCAAACACCCCGGCGACCATGCCCGGGGTGAGTTCCTTGGACGACAGTCCGTACCGTCCGCCGGTGATCAGGGGGAAACGATCGCGTTCTGAATCGGTGTAGGAGCCGGCGAGCGCGGCGGTCACGTCCAGGAACAGCGGCTCGCCGGCCGAACCCGGTTCCTTGGTCCGGTCGAGCACCGCGATCCGGGCTGCGGTCGCGGGCAGCGCGTCAAGCAGCGCCCGGGCCGGGAACGGCCGGAACAGCCGCACCTGCGCCACGCCGACCCGCTCGCCCCGCTCGCACAGGTGGGACACGGTCTGCGCGACCGTCTGCGCGGCGGAGCCCATCACCACGATCACCCGCTCGGCCTCCGGGTGTCCGGCATAGTCCACGATGCCGTAGCGGCGGCCGGTGCGCCCGGCCAGGGCGCCCATCGCGTCCTGCACCGCGTCCGGCACGGCGGCGTAGAACGGGTTCACCGTCTCCCGGGCCTGGAAGTAAACGTCCGGGTTCTGCGCCGTGCCCCGGATGAACGGCCGCTCCGGTGACAGGGCGCGGCCGCGGTGCGCGCGGACCAGTTCCTCGGGAACGAGCGCGCGCAGGTCGTCGTCGGCCAGCAGCTCGATCGTGTTCAGCTCGTGTGAGGTGCGGAACCCGTCGAAGAAGTGCACGAACGGCACCCGGGTGGCCAGCGTGGCGGCGTGCGCCACCAGCGCGAGGTCGTGCGCCTCCTGCACCGACGCGGAGGCGAGCTGCGCGAAGCCGGTCTGCCGCACCGCCATCACGTCCGAGTGGTCGCCGAAGATGGACAGTCCCTGCGCCGCCACCGACCGGGCGGCGACGTGCAGCACGGCCGGGGTCAGCTCCCCGGCGATCTTGTACATGTTCGGGATCATCAGCAGCAGGCCCTGCGACGCGGTGAACGTGGTGGCCAGCGCCCCGTTCTGCAGCGCGCCGTGCAGCGCGCCCGCTGCCCCGCCTTCGCTCTGCATCTCCACCACCGCAGGAACGCTGCCCCACAGGTTGGGCCGCCCCTGGCTGGACCACTCGTCCGCGAGCTCGGCCATCGGCGACGAGGGCGTAATCGGGTAGATGCAGCAGACCTCGCTGAGCCGGTAGGCAACAGAAACGGCGGCCTCGTTGCCGTCGACCGTGGCGCGCATCATACGTCCCCCGCCTCTATTGCCTCACCTTCCGGGGCCATCTCGATCGAGTGCACCGGGCACTGCTCGTAGCACGTGCCGCAGCCGGTGCACTTGTCGTAGTCGAACCGGTACCGGTGCCCCGGCCCCAGCTTGATGACGGCGTCCTCGGGGCACGCGCCCAGGCACCCGTCGCACTCGCAGCAGTTGCCGCAGGACAGGCACCGGGCCGCCTCGTAGGTGGCCTCCGGCTCGGACAGGCCGCCGACCACCTCGCCGAAACCCGCGGTCCGCTGCTCCGGCGCGGCCTCCGGCTGCTCGCGGCGGGCCGCGTCGCCGAAATACCACAAGTTCAATTGCCCGAACGCAACGGTTGCGTGCTTGGTCTGGCTGACCGGCTCGGCGTTCCTGAGCCAGGCGTCGATGTTCCTGGCGGCCTTCTTGCCGTGCCCCACGCCGACCGTCACGGTGCGCTCGGCCGGCACCATGTCCCCGCCGGCGAACACGCCGGGGCATCCGGTCATCATGGACGCTGACACCCGCACGGTGCCGTCCGGCCCGAACACCACGCCCGGCACCCGGCGCAGGAACGCGGTGTCGGTCTCCTGGCCGAGCGCGAGGATCACGGTGTCCGCGGCGAGTTTCTCGAACCGCCCGGTCGGCCGGGGGACCCCGCTGGGATCCAGCTCCATGGCCTCGACGGTCAGCTCAGGCCCGTCGAACGCGGTGATCGTGCGCAGCCAGTTGATCCGCACACCCTCCTGCTCGGCCTCCTCCGCCTCCTCGGCGTGGGCCGGCATCTGGGCCCGGGTACGGCGGTAGACGATGAGCGCGTCGTCGGCGCCGAGGCGCCTGGCGGTCCGGGCCGCGTCCATCGCGGTGTTGCCGCCGCCGTAGACCGCGACGCGGCGCCCGATCTCCGGCCGCTCGCCCGAGGCCACGCTGCGCAGGAACGACACTGCGTCCACGATCCGGCCCGCGTCCTTGGCCGGGATGTCGACGCGCTTGGACAGGTGCGCGCCGACCGCGACGAACGCGGCGTCGAAACCGCCGTCGCGCCGCTCGGCATCCAGGTCCTCCACCTGGTGACCGCAGGTGATGCGCACGCCCAGCGCGGCGATGCGGTCAATCTCGCCGCCGAGGATGTCACGCGGCATCCGGTAGGCGGGTATGCCGTAGCGCATCATCCCGCCGGGCAGGCCGCCCGCGTCCCTGATCTCGACCTGATGGCCGAGCCTGGCCAGGTGGTAGCCGGCCGACAGCCCGCTCGGCCCGGCGCCGATGATCAGCACCCGTCGGCCGGTGCTGGGTTGCGGCGGGTCGAACAGCCATTCCCGCTCCAGCGCGAGGTCGCCGAGGAACCGCTCGACCGAGTGGATCGAGACCGCGCTGTCGAGGCTGGCCCGGTTGCAGACGCTCTCGCACGGGTGGTAGCAGACCCGCCCGTGGATCGCCGGCATCGGGTTGTCGGCCACGAGCTGCCGCCAGGCCTGCTCGTGGTGGCCGGCCTCCGCGTGTGCCAGCCAGGCCTGGATGTTCTCGCCCGCTGGGCAGCCGGCGTTGCACGGCGGCAGCAGGTCAATATAGACGGGCCGCCGGGACCGGACTGGCCCGGCGCGCGAGCGCCCGTGCCGCAGGTCCGCCAGCGGCGTCACATCCGGTCGCGCTTCAGGATTCACCGCACCTCCGCAGGACGCTGGGCCAGCTACTTACTATTCCCCGCCGCACGGCCGGGAACCAGGGACCAATGGCCCTCGGTGACGGGGCCCAACGCCGCTGGCCCCAGCTATTGCCAGGGCGGATCGCTGCAGGCTAGGCCAGCAGGACGTGGCGGAGCCGCCACGTTGCCAGGGCCAGCAGCACGGCGGCGTAGGCCGCGAGGACCCCGAGCTGCGGCAGGATGCCGATGATGGAGGCACCGTGGCCGACGAGCCGGGCGAAGGCGTCGTTGCCCCACGCCTGGGGGGTGATGTGCGCGACCTGTCTCATAGTCGGGGAGAAGACTTCGAGCGGCACCATGCAGCCCCCGAGCGCGCCGAGCCCTAGGCCCAGGAGCAGCGAGATGCCCACGGCCTGCTGCTCGTTCCTGAACAGTGTGCCCAGGAGGATCCCCGCGCCCGCGCCCACGAGGGCGAAGAGGACCACCACCGCCGCCACGCCGATGGGCTGTCCCCAGTTCACCCCGAACAGCAGCGCGGAGCCGAAGATGATCACCGCCGCCTGGATGACCGCGATCAGCACCCGGCCCAGGGTCTCCCCGGCGATCACCGTGCCCGGAGACGTCGGGGTGGCGAGCATGCGGCGTGACATGCCCAGCCGGCGGGTCTCGATGAGGGCGACCGCGCCGGTCAGGGCGATGAGGAACAGGAAGAGCAGCAGCTCGGTCCAGGCGCCCTCGTCGAACTGCCCGAGCGTCCTGGGGAACAGCGCCGTCCCGGCGGTGGTCTCGGTCACCGAGACCGGCGGGACGGCGGGCGAGATCCGGGCCGCCTCGGCGAGGCCGGCATCGAAGCTCGTCGCGGAGTGCTCGGTGACAGCGAACCGGGCCGCGCCGAGCAGCGCTGCCTGCTGCGCGACCGCGCCCTGCACCGTCTCACCGAGTTGCTGGGAGGACTGGTCCGGGCGCGCCATGTAGCGGAGGATCATCGCGTGCCCGGCGCGGATGGCCGGGTCGTAGCCGGACGGGATCACCAGGCCCGCCTCGAGGTTCCCCCGCTCAACCTGGGTGAGCATCGCCGCGGGATCGGGGACCGTCACGACCCGCAGGTGCGGGGTCCGATCGAGCTGCCGCACGAGCGCTGCGCCGAGCGGCCCCGAGCCCCGGGTGACCACGCCCAGGCGAGGGCTGGACGAGCCGCCGAACGTCGCCCCGAGCACCAGGATCAGGGCCATCGGGAACACGAACACGAAGAAGATGTTGGTGCGCACCCGGAACATCCGGCGAAGGTTCGCGGTCGCGATCCACAGCACCTTCATCGCTCACACCTCTGCCATCTTGGCCAGGCGGGTCACCGCGAGGCCGCCGGCCACCACGGCGAACCCGAGCATCGCGAGCGCCGGCACCCACACCACCGAGATCCCGCCGCCGCGCAGGTCGCCGAGCCCGCGGAGGAACCATGCCTGGGGAGCCACGAACGTAAGCCTGGAGAA
>WNGR01006039.1_pt1 | contig 12971 bp, 12 predicted proteins | sample 5407581 | NCBI WGS metagenome assembly WNGR01 (sample SAMN13153383, study PRJNA577476) | soil metagenome | isolation source: 80 cm soil or saprolite under Garry oak tree replicate 2 | place: USA:California | collected 2016-06-15 | reverse complement strand
CTTGGAGTGGCAAGAGGAGCAGAGATTGAAAGAATGAGGTGGTCACCAGCCGGAACGGTGGAATTTGCCGACCAACCTGTCAACCCAAATGTGCTATGCGAGCAAGTTGTCAACAAAAAGTGCTATGCGAGCAACCTGTCAACACAACTTGTCAAAAAAAACTGTTAAGTGACAAAGATAAAGAATTGTGTATCAACTTCAAGAATTCTGCACAACGTTTAAGATCGAAATATTTTTGTCCGGCCCCGCCCTTCATAGCTATTTGTTGCAACAAATGCCAACGTGTCATGCACTTCTGCACTCGCCAAGTGCTGCCATTGGTGTGACAATGTGTGACCAAAAATTGCCAGATGTGAGGACAATTTCGGATGTCTTCCATGCTCTCAAATAAAATAAAATAAAATAAAATAAAATAAAATAGGAAAAAATAATGGGATAGTGATATACATTAGTCTATTGCTATGTACAAGCTGGAGCGGAATTTTTGTGTTGTTGAACTACAGACCCCAAAAAGTTCTTTTTTTGCATATGTGCGTCACAGTGCGTGCACGTTAGTATTTAGTCGCGCTTTCCTGCGCTCCTACAGGTACGTACACAAATACTACTGTATTAGTCGTTTCTCCCAAACGCTGACTCGTGCTTTCCCACGCTCCTACAACTGCTTCATCTAAGACATAGTTCAGCGTCTCCTGGCATTGCACAGCGCCTTCTCTGACAGCAGTTCTTCGATCCGTAATATCTCAAACGATGTCATTTTGCGTGTCGATGCTTAGCAACATGCGCTGTTTGGGCTCATTCAGTCGCCAGTGGGGTTTTGTGCAGCTAAGAGGTGGCTCTCTGGTTCCAGGGGTGGTCTTGATGTTACACGCGAGGTACGACTAGGCATATCTCTGCATGTGAAGTGAGTCTAATCCTTCTTGTTCCCATTCTCAGCACATTGCCCCATTTTGCACTTTTTGGAACGTATTCATTAGGCCGGTCTTCACCCCTCAACAACACTCATTACGTAGCAAGGTTTCTTTTTGAGAATGTTTTTTATTGCACTGTGGCACTGAACCCTATGTAGCACTGCGCTGGCGACGCTACTTGTACAAGTCATGAATTGCCATCGCAACGAAGAGTAGAGTAACTGTGAGCATGAGAACAAAGCTAACTGTATGGGCCAAACCCCCTCCTGCCTTTACCATGTTCCCATCTAATTGATCACCCCCTCGACACATTAGATACCCATTCATTGCCATATTTATCCTCAATATTTTCCTCTCCAACACAATCAGGCGATGCGTGGCCTCCTGGATACTCATGTTGTTCGATCCGGCCCTGTACTCGACGATGGTGAGATCGTGGTCAAGATCGTCTAGGTAGGTCAGGATGTCTGCGCGACAACGTCTAGTGCTACGTCGAGCACCTTATAATGCATTCAGTCCAAGTTCGGGAACCGGGATGGCCTCATACCCATGCCTCCAGGCTCATCGCCAATTCTTGTGCCCGACTCAACCGAGGCCGTATTACTTGGCTGGTTATCAGACACAGCTTCGCTGGTGGGCAATCCCCTTTCTGCAAGATGCTTTGCGGTGGAAGCCTTGATGCCCGAAGGTTAGCGTCCTCTTGGTTGTCCACGAGGCCATGAATGCTTACTGATTCAACGCCATGCTCGCGGGAGCCTTCTGAGCACGGGGTGGCGCTATCCGATTCCTTAAGACAGTTGGGTGAACCATCTGAAGCAAAAGTCCCGAGAGTGCTCACGTCTGCACCACCGTCAGGGCCTGGTGCCCTGACCTGCTCTGTCGGACACACCCCAGTACTGTGCCGGGAAAGCCCTTGTTCAAGCAGAGGGTTGGGTGGCATGATCTCAGAGAGGAGGGGCGTGGATACGTGGATAGCCCAGCATGAGGTGTATGGCGAGGCCTATTATACGTTGCGGCAGTGGGAGGTTTCATAAAACGGTGCGTAAATGGTGCGTCCAGGTATGAGTCAGGCCGGCACTGAGAACAGCCAAAAGACTTTGGGCTTACAGCTCAGGGTATTATCGATGCTACTTGATCAAATGATAGGTATCTAGCCAATTCCCGAATGACAGACTGCACATGCCATTGCGCACACTACCACGCAGTAGCGCCCAGATGAACAGGCGTCGTATTCATAAATATGGATCGAACAATGAAAGATAGCGTTTCAAACGTAGACTATGGGTTCACGGTGGGTCACGAGTACCATCCATTGATCGGCTGTACGTTTAGGTACCGTACTGATCAGTTGAAGGAAGGAGAAGATAATAACAACAGTTAGCCAGCCTCTAACCCACCAGGCAACTAGTGCGCCAGGAACCAAAGCGGTGAACAATGGCATTTATTAAGGTTTCACAAACCGCCTGGACATCGCCCAAGCCTTTTCAAGAGTACAATGGACGGGTTGCACCTCATACATCCTTGGCAATTGGTACGTCTACTCACTGCGGGCATTTCACAATGTAATCCAATTCAGTCGGCTATTTCACGAAATCTGATTGGTCAGATTTTTGGAACTGAATAGGATTACATTGTGAAATGCCCACAGTGACTGCTAGTGACCCTAAGCTGATTTGATCTCAATTCAGAGAACGGGGAGCGCGCATTCGTTTCCAAGTTCCATATTCCTGTAATTAATTAGCCTTTCAGTGAAAAGCCCTTACGAAATTCACACAGCTGTGAGTCAGACTCTTGAGTTCTTCACGAAAGACGGTGAGAGGACAATGGAGGCTTCAAGCTCTTGCCACCACGTGGAAGCCTTTATGGATGTTTAGGTGTTTAAACACGAAATGACCAATTCCAGGTCACAGTACCTAACGTCCTAACACGGGCAGCGCTGCATTTAAAGGCTACGTGAACTTTTGGGGTACACTTCTACAACTGCAGAGCTCTCACCTTAGGGATGGGCACCCACCGCCAGTGCGACATACTCGTCGGTGTTCCTGTGAGTCCCAACACTTTCTCAGTGCAAATAGCTATGATCATATATTTGACCTTTAGACTAGGAGTGGTAGGGTCTCTGGTTATCTGTGGAAAAGAGCCCTTCGGCGAAATATCGTCCACGCATTTCATGCGGACTTACCTGCACAAGAGATCATGATCCACCCTCCTTTCGTTGATGTCGAGAGATCGTTCTCCATGCCAAGCGTCACCCAACCGGAGGTATTCGATACACTTATCCAAGTCTATGGTCACACGCTTTTGGTGTCGAGCTATTTTGACAATCGTGTCGAGCCAAATCCGAATTTAGAACGCGACTTCCCTCTCATCCCTTGGCGTGGGGAAATAGCTGTACTTTTTGTTGGAAAAAGGAAGCCATTCATAACTCGAGGCCCACCCAAGTTCGTGACTCACTTCGCCATTGCACAGTAAGTTTTATCTGTTACTTGGAATGGAACCTCATCTGCGGTGTAGATATATGGGGGCGTGCATAGCTCGTGCAGAGCTTGGGCTACCTTTCCCCACCCATATGGGAAGGTCTGTCACTTCATCTTGAGTTAATTTTGCTCCTGACATCAACCTGCTAGCGATGGCCCTGATCTGGAGAATATGCGTGTGTGGACTATTGATTAAGCGAGGCAGGTGAAGATGTTATGGTGGCAGTTATGTAAATATTGATACTATGTGTTGTGTCAGTCAAATGTATCGAGAGAAAATGTACCGGAGCGTGCCCTACCCACCTCCGAGCGGTCTACAGTTTGATACCCTGCAGGGTTACCCCACCTTCGTCTTTGTCCCTGAAAGTAGGCTGTAAGTCCTGCCCTTGAATTCTAACTGGCACTGCTGATGGTCATGGTACGCTTATACGAGCAGGTCCAGTGGGATCCACAGAATCACCTTGCTTGTCACCTTGCTTGTCATCAAGTCATTTCATTCATTCATTCAAGGTCACTACCATGGCTGAATTAGTATCTAACGTCTGTCAGTCACGTGTTCCGAAACAGAAACAAACAGTATTCCCTCTTGTGAATGGGAGCGGACTCGGAGCCTCCTCCCGCCTCTTATGTACTACCTCCCATCCAGTCTCACAAGTAGCGCTTCTGAGTCGTGCATAGTGTTAATACACCCTTTCATCCCAGCCCACAATCGGGCTACGTGCTACTGGGAATGTAGCGTTAGTTCTCGTACCCACACTTATCTTGTCGTTCTTATCCATTAATAGCGACCCCTGATATGCCCAAGGGACTTATGTCTCTGCGTCATCTTTGACGCCGACTGTCAACTCCACGCCCACACACATTTTGTTCTCATCTACTAGCAGCGACGCCTTATTTGCCCAATCGACTGTCAACTTTGTTCTCGTCCACCTTTTGACTGCGCTCTGTCCCGCCTTTGGTGCTCAGTGCTAGGGTAATTCCCGATACCTGACGTGTCAAGCAAGGTGATGTAATCCAATTCAGTTCTGAAATTTAAAATCTGATGGCCAGATTTCCACAACTGAATTGCGATTTGAGTATATTTACTTGTGCCGTGGTCATGTGAGGCGCGGGGGTCTCGTTCAATCAAAACTATATGAGCTGTGTATTGTCCGTTGCACTATTGTCTGACCAAGACTTGGAGTGCAATTATCGCGACTATCGTCCATTGTGCGGCCATCTGATATTGCTGCTAGACTAGGGAGTTTTCTGTACGTTTGCACATGCAGGACTCCCTTATATAGAAACGGGACTGACACCCAAACCTCAGCTTCCCACTCCTGTTACCGACCCTTCCCTGTGAAATGGGCCTTTCAAGTTACAAGCTCACGAAGACTCATACCAAGCATCATGATTCTATCAACACTCTAGCGTTCTCGCATGACGGGTCACTGTTTGCCAGTGGCGCTGATGATGGCCTCATCGTTGTCTTCCAGGGCAATGGCAGCGGCTGGGAGATCCGCCGATTCCAAGTCAAGGCACCGGTAACGACATTACTGTGGCGCTCTCGCTTTGGCTATACAATTGTGGCTGGCGATATGAGCGGCGATGTGCACACTATCTGCCTGCAAAGTTCGGCGGAAGTAAGTGTTTTCGATGGCTGCAGTTAGTTCATGACACAAACGCTCTGTTCGTAGCGAATCTCGTTCTACCACACCATCAATAACGTGCCCGGACCAGTTCACTGCACTGCACAAAGTGGCGTTTGGTTGGCTATAGGGTCGGGCAAGGTGGTTCAACTGATCAAACAAGGAACCGTCGGTTTGTTTTGGGGCACCTTTTAGGGATTCATGATCTCTAGCTAACCCACTCAATCAACAGCTACTTGGGAAAGGGCCACGCTCCTCCCAGACCCCCCTAGATTCCCAGAATTGGAAGGAGAGCTTCCAGAGCCCATGGCACGCTCCCTTCATTTCTTAGGAGCCAGTGACGATGTCCTGCTGGTAACGTACCTGGACCATGGCGTGATGTGGGTTTTCTCATAGCTGGTTGCTTAGCGTATGTCTCACTAACTACTTGGTAGAGCATGGAATCTGAAGACTTTTGAGATCAATTGGCGCATCCGTCCGCGCTCATGTAAAATGCACGGTCGGCTATTTCTGTCACCGGTCTACGCCTATCTGACTCCACCAACGCAGCGGGTGTTCTGCAGTATCTCCTGATGGGAAGACTCTTGCCGTTACGAACCTCTATGATGGCATTGATTGGTATTCTCTAAACTCTAATCACTTCATGGATGCTTCCTTCCAGCATACTACAACCCATCCAACGCCAGAGAACGTCATGCTTCCTGTGACTTTCATTCATGGCGGCAATGCTGTGCTGTCGGGGACCTCATATGGATGTGCCTGAATCACCAGTACCAAGGATTGGGGCTTAGTAGAGAAGCTCCCACATGAGCGTAAGTGCTCAATTCTTTCGAACAAAACTGAAATTTGTGAATGCTTTCAATAGCTGAGGATATCGTACAAGCTTTGGTTGGTATTCATTGAGATGTCACCCCGGTCTCTGACGTACCTTTGTTTCACCTAGGCGTACTCCTCTGGTGGCGGTAGTCGCCAAATTGTAACTGGCGTAGCTGAGAGGGGCTCGGAGTCGGCAATTCGGTATTGGATACAGGAGCGTGGCCCAAAAAAGAATACGGAACCCAAACAGCAAACGATAAAGGAACGAGTGCAAGCATGTTTGGGGTTGACTTTACAAGTAAAACTAGGTGCTCTGTGTGCGCCATGGCCAACTGACTCACACCCTGCAGAAGCCAGCAATGGCAATGGCCTTCATTGTCCTTGGCCTAGCCACCCTTGCAGCTTTCTGGCACTGGGAACTCGGAGCGGGGTTTATCGATTGGCACCAGGGGTTCAGCAGCGCGAAGCGAGGTTTTCCGGGGTCATTTGAGCCACAGACAGAGCGCTGGTGGGAGCATGGTTCAAGGGGTGCTCATGATAACAGCCAAACCCCGGATACCGTTTCTCAACCGCGCAATCGGGGGTTTGCGTCGGAGCAAGGCACCAGTGCTGTAGCAATGTTAGGGGTGACCGGAGACGAGGGAGAAAATGAGGCAGCCCGGTATTAGACCCCAGAAATGCCCTTGTATTAAAGTGTAGTCTGTGTAGATTCAGTTTATCCGGGTACGGTGTTCTCATAGCAAGCAGCTTTTCTCAGCAATGTACACACTGTGTTTAGATTCGACTAGAACGTGCACGACGGACCTTCGGGCCGTCTCTTACATTCTTCTCGACGTGTCCAATTGTGGGAGCGGGTAAGGTCGCGTTACAGTAAGGACATGTGTTGAGACAGCTTTGCACGTGCAAGTATACGGAACAGTAATGGCAACGACATCATACGAATACAAACACAGAGTTATGCCGTGAGCGCTGTCCAATTTGTCGTCGCGTGAGATGAAGGGGAAAGGAGGAAGACATGATACCAGGAAGTGACACAGGTGAAAGGGAAGGACGGAAAGTTGAGAGACTGTTGACGGAAACAGCAGCAGCCACTTAATGGGGGTTGACACTCCTTACAGGTTGCACAGTACGTTAACGACTGATATTGGCATGTTTACTGAAATACAACGTCGGCAAGGAGAAGAGAAAGAGAACGTATTTCCTCCGGTTTGTCAAAGTCGAGCGTCTCGAGACCCTGGTGTGAAACGACGTCGAAAAAAGAGACACAAGTCCAGTGGGATTCACAGGATCCAAATGCAGCCATAGTGGACAATTCGACAACGTTGCACGGGTTCGACGACTCAGAGGCCCGCGAGGTCGTCTCCGCACATCCAGGGGTTGAGGAAACCGAGCAGTGCGTAGCCGTTCGGAAGCAGGTAGTCATTCAGCAGGGGATAAATGCCTGCCGCGGTCTGTGCATCTGCAGTCAGCAACTTGCTCAACGGTGGAGGTTGCAGAGAGAAGCAGAGGGGGTCGAGGTGACTGGCTTGAGAAGAGGTGGATTGGGAAAACTGGGAGGGGTCGAGCAGTTTGTTCCATCCATGAATTCTGGGTTGCCTGTTCTGGAAGAACTGGAAGCCAAACGCCTGCAGGGTGATGTGGAGAACGCTGCGGCCCCGAGCGCTTGCACAAATTAGAAAACGGGAGAATAGGTCGGATCGGGTCACGGTAACGGACGCACTTGTCTATACAAGCAGTCGAGGTTTCTGGAGGAAGGTGGGCACGGCGTCGTCCCGGTACCTCGGCAGCGGGAAGTACCACCAAGAAGCAGCGACTGGTGAAGCTCGCTGCAACGTGCACGTTGTAGCTCGTCGTTCAACCGAACGTGAAAAAATACCTGGCTGGACTTGTCGAACGGACAAATGTTCAAACGTTCAAGGGAGATACACTGCACGACGCACGACGCACGGTTTCATTTCAAAGTCCGCTCTTATGACTCGGCAAACTGATGCGGATTCCAATTATATATCATATAGATTGCTGGGTCGAAGCAAGGGTCGAAGTGCTATGTATACCCGATACAAAGTCACAAGAGCTAGGTTTGCTGGGGATAGTAGTCAGGATCCAGTGCTGTGGTAGTCCTACTTGGAGATGAACAATACGCCTGATATCTTGCCAAGAGTCAGGGTGTCACAGGCACTCCAGGTCAGACTGCAGAGCGACGCTATGTTTACCAAGCCCCTAATAGTGTTATAATAGTAGCGACGAAAAAGAGGAATCTCGTCTTATTAACTGACTCCGAGTCATTCTACAGAACAGAAGCCGGAAATGGCAACAGCCTTCATTGTCCTTATCTTGGTCTAGACCCTTGCGGCTGGGGGGTTATCTGAGATTCGATGGACAAAAATAAATCTTTTTTTGTGCGCTTTTGTAAACTCTGGCACAGTTGTCTTTGTGGTAGTGTCTCGGCAAATATGCATGGATGTTTCCTAAACTCCACTCGCTAGTAAAGATGTCACGAATAGGCCTGTTGACTGAAACGGCTGTAGTAATATGAGCTCACTAACTTGCTCGCTAAGGGGAAAAGTACAGTAGTCATCGATCATGGAACTATAAGATACGTAACCCTACTTGGCCGAAAAGAGTGGACAATACACAGTAGGAGTACCCTTGATATCTTGTCGGGAATCACAATATGGGGACTAGGAAGTCCAAAAATGGAAGACAATGGCGCTTGCACCTCCAGGTCTTCTTGAAATTGAAAGTAGATAGGCACTCCAAGTCGACCAACTCAAACAAAGCAGTTTCACCGCCCCAGTTAGTTTCCAGGTCTCATCGTTGCTAGCTGCCATTGATCCTTCCAGTAGTGATGACGACTGCTTCTCTGAACAACTCGATGGCAGTAACGTAGCCCCAAATGCCCTAAAGGTCAGGTTATCTCAACTTCTCGTCTTGATATTTTGGCTGAGTGGTGGCCCTATCAGACACCTCTTCGGCTGAGGTTCACGAAGAGGCGATATAATATAGATCCTGATGGGCGACTTACAAACGTAGCGAAAGCCATGGAGTAAGTAGCGTGCTCTACCAGTGATCCAGGCCCTTAAGTCACCCTCAGACGGCCTGTTGACAACCTTACTCCAAGCTGGACGACTTCGGGGTCTACGTATGCCTTTTCTCTTTGTGCCCAGCAGAGATTTCATTGTTTGTGCTCGGTCCCTTTTCAGTGACGATATGATGACCGACTCAGCTGTGGCCATACTCCAACCACATACGTCCTCCCCATTCCTGCGCTCCATTGCCCATGGCATAATCACTCTGATCACAAACATCGGCGATGATGACCTCCGCCAAAATTTGAATGCTCAGCTCGATTACCTGGCCATTTCCCTTCAAGCGAAGCAAGCCATCATACCTGCGCTTTTAGGCATCGTGAGACTGACGGAGGTGCAGCCACGAAGGTGACACAGCATGGCGTTGTTTTCTACTGTTCTCATACTCACAGCTTTTATGTCAGTATCACAAGGACTCAGCCGCGGACTCAGACTCTGCCAGATCTCACTGAAGTAACTGCAGATCCCACTCCTGCAGGGTCAACAGCATCCTACCAGATGTGCCAGCGTTCATTCACCTCTAACTCTGGAAGCGGCTATACAGTTTGGTACTTTGGAAAGTCCGACAGAAGCATCTCGTCCCCACCCACGGTCCCTCTAGCCACGACGGGACATCTTTATGTCCACTTTAATGCTTCTGCAAAGGTCTATCAATACTGGATGTTGAGTACAAATAATCAGTGGGGGAATGTTTCGGAGAACGACGAGTACCCACTTAATCACGATCGGGTCTTAAAAATTCGCAGTAATGGTGAGCCGAGCTGGGTCACTCGAGCCTCAACGACCACTATACAATCCAGAAAGGTGAGAGAGAATAGAGAAGAGTCCATACATTTGTAGTTGTTCCATATCGCTCGAACGCTGTCCTACTCACGCTCAGAAATTTATAACGGTGATCCAACAATGAGATGTATGTTGTTACAGCCATGAAAAAATTACTATTCATTTTGTGAAAAATCTTTACTAGCGAGCGGAGTTTCGGAAACTCCCACAAGCATATTTGCCGAGACTACTTGACCGATGGCGCGATGCTGGGTTGCCGCGGGAGCTATGGTAGCTGTGCCACGCAATACCGAAATGGCCAAAACGAAAGGATTTCGGGTCCAGCGCCTAAGGTATCCTTACAGCATGTTTTTATAAATCTAATTTTCAGCTTAAGACCAAATATACTACGTCGTGTTCCCGTTGGTTGAGTTACATGCAAAATTTGTAGTTATTAAATAGTTACAGTAATAACTTGGTTTTTTAATTACTATAAATAATTTCTCGTGGGAAAAAACTTCGGCAAAGTTACCAGAACACCCTATCAGATTCAGCCTAACTTACCTTCGTCTGCCACATCACGACTGCAATAGCCACTGCTTTCCTGCCTCAAACCCCATTACAGTAAAACCAAAAAAAAGACATGAGTGTAATCCCATACTTTGCTGACGTTGATCCGCAGCCAACCAGTCCTCAGTCCTCTTTAGTGTTGGAGTAAGACACGGTAAGTCATGGTGCAATCAATGTCACTCTCAGGAATGTGACTGACATTAGTGGTGTATCGCCAAATACTTACCCACTCCAAACCAGTGAGCTTGGTAGCTTGGTACGTCATTCATTTAGCCATCCTGGGCCCTGTCCCATGCTCGACCCAGCCTGTTGTGTGTCCACTAATTTAGAGCTCTTCATCTAGACTGGTACGTTCACAGCGCGATGTTGCAATTCACAGAGGCAAACCAAAGGGTCAAAGGCATGTCGCCTCACACTTTCTCTGCAGATCGATGGCACATGCACCTCCTCACCTGACTAACCACCACTCCACCAATAGCCACCAGCTGTCCACAGAGAATTTGGCGGGACGGCATTCCCAACCCCATCCAACCCCATCCAACCACCGACGAGCAAGATGAGGCATGGGCCGCCGGAGTGGATGGTCGTCGCCGTGTAGCACGCAGAAACACTGTCCGTGATCTATATGAACACATCCGGTAGTGTTGAGTCGCTCTCGCTTTGCTTGTCATGCAAGCGACGTGTGAGGTGGATATCAGCCCGACCCACCAGCGGAACCTCAACATCTGTGAGCTAGTGCTCACTGTCGCGTTCGATATCAGTGCGAATCGTCGCATACCTACCGGATTGGCGCAGCTTCTTCATACAGGGCAACAACCACCTCGACCTCGTGCTTGCAATTGGCTCCACAGTCATCCAGATCCCCATGTTGCATGACTCTCCGGCGTACTGACGATCTTCCAGCTCGCACACTTCTAAGCGCGTTATCCTCGAGATCCCACGCATGAAGCCGCTCTTGGGGTCTGTGTTCGGGAACATGCACGGACTAGCCAACATGTCTCTCTTCCTCATTCTCGTCAACTACCTCTCAGCTCCTACGCGGTGACCCACCAGGCAGTAAAGCCATGAAAACCTTGGGCAGCTCTTTACTTTGTTTTTAGCTATCTACCAGATCTTCTCGTCTAAGAACTGGACGGACGTCCTCTACAGCTCTACGATGGCGGAGATATCCCTCGGGCAGTCGTGGGTCATCATACTCTTCATCGTAGGGTGGTTTTCTTCACGAACTGTGTGTTACCGCCTGCTTTTCTGGCATGTTCTACAACCATTGTTGAATAGAGAGATCTGTAGTTATCGTGCTGCAAATTTTCATCGCTGTCATTAACGAGAACTTCAGCGTCACTGAGGCGGCCAAGCGCAGTCAGCAGGTGAACCTCTATTTCTGAACGCAGGAGCCAGAAGAGCACAGGCTGGCATGGGCACGCAAGCTCAATCCGTACCAGTGGTTCAAACCCTCTCCACGGGCCATTGTTGTAGAGAATCTCCCTTCGAACCTCGTACTGTCTATGCAGAAGGCTCTTGTGCTAGACTATGGCCTCCTAGTGCCCAAACGCCAGCCCAACCAAGTGAGTCCTCTGAGTCCTCTCTGAGTCCTCCGATTTCGTGTGCAGTCCCGTCTAATCCAGCGTTTGGTGCTGTAGAGCGCAGGCCCGCACAACGGGAAGCAGGAGACGCGTTCTCTTCCTCAGTCCTGGCCTCGCTATTCCCCATAGTCGGAGAGGCAGCGAAGGGCCTCGTAACCCCTATGACCCATCGGCATCCACTGCTGTGCCGTAGTACTCCAGTTGACCTCTACCCAGTATGACCCATTATTGGTATGGTATCCAATTCCATTCTGTACTTCATAGCTTAAATTTCTGACAACTTTATGCGCTCAATGTTTCCTGCATCTTTTTCATGCCTCGAATTGTCTTTTTTATCGTAGCAGGTTTTATCCTATTTACATCATTTTAGACATTTCTTATCCATACCTAGACATACTTTAGCAACTATTTTCTACCAAATAACAAAAAATTTGTACTACTGTGATGGACGGAGGAGTTTGTTAAAACGGAAAATTGGCGTTCATGTGTTAATTAGCACTAATTAGCAAAGGGGGGTTCCTGATGCTGACCCAGTGTTGTGCCAGTCAGGCTGACTCCGGGTCACGAGAGTCAAGTCATACAAGTCACGCAAACCTGACTGACTAGTCAACAGTCAGTCAGATAAATCGTGAGAACAGATAAGATAAGATCCTTCAATCTGTGGTGCAAGGTGACTGCAAGGACAACATGCCTTGCAACACGCTTCTCCCCTGTGCAGCAATCCTCATGTCGGAGACGTTTCTCACCTTCACCTCCATCTCCTTCAATGAGCCACTGGTCTTGGGAGCACTTTATTACGGACGGATCTCTCTACAGAAACAACAACTCAAACAAGAATGCCTGGTGTAAACAATGTCTTGCTCACCAAGCCGAGTTGATTTGAAACGCAGACATCATTGCGGTGGCTACTACTGGAATGGGTCATTCTGCTGAATATATCAGCGCTTGTGTCGCCATCTTTCTCTGTGTGTTGTGTGCTTTGTCCTGGAAGTCAGGCCGATCAGGGGCACTCAAAGGACAAGTCCGTTCATCATCGTCATCCTGCCTCGTCTCACCGCTTTGGACGGCTTCGTTACTCGTTTCATCTCGCGCTCGCTCTTTCGCTCCCTTGGCTATCTTCACTCCTCTTCCCCAACCC
>WNGR01014161.1_pt1 | contig 12972 bp, 13 predicted proteins | sample 5407581 | NCBI WGS metagenome assembly WNGR01 (sample SAMN13153383, study PRJNA577476) | soil metagenome | isolation source: 80 cm soil or saprolite under Garry oak tree replicate 2 | place: USA:California | collected 2016-06-15 | reverse complement strand
GGACTTCGTGATGACGTTGACGAAACCGGAGCCCGACCGGCCGAACTCGGGCGTCGCGCCCCCGGCGGTGACGACGATCTCCTGCACGGCGTCGAGGTTGAACGTGAACGGTGGGCGCTGGCCGCCGCGCTGCTCTCCGAAGAAGGGGTTGTTGAAGTCGGCTCCGTCCACCGAGACATTGTTGTGGATGCCGCGCTGGCCGGCGACGGTGAGCTCGTCGCCATCCGGCCCCTGCACGATCGCGACGTTGGGTGTGAGCAGCGTCAGATTGAGGTAGTTGCGCCCGTTGTTCGGCAGTCCCGTGACCGCCCGGTTCGGGAGCCGCGTGGACGTTTCCACCCTAGTCACATCGACCACCGGCGTCGCCGTCACCGTGACCGCGCCCAGCTCGACCGGCTCGAGCTTCAAGGCGAGGTCGACCGTCTCACCCACGCGCAGGACGATACCGGTCTGCCTTTTCTCGCCGAGCCCCACGCCTCTCGCCGTCACCTCGTACGTGCCGAGCGGGAGCAGGGGCGCGACAAAGACGCCCTTCTCGTTGGTGACGACGGTCCGCTGGAACCGCGTTTCGACGTCCGTGACGATCACCCGCGCCCCCGCTACGACATTGCCCGAGGGATCGGACACGACCCCACGGATGACCCCGGTCGTCGCTTGCGCTTGCGCGGCGAGGGAAGGCTGGAAGGCGAGGACGAGGGCCGCACCGAGGAAAGCAGCCGGCAGCTGCTTGAGCAAGGGAGTGCCGCACGTCATGGCGTCGTTCTCCGGCAGGCGAGGGAAGGGGCTGAATTAGCACGGGAACAAAAGAGGCGCAAGAAGGCGGTAGAGGACGGTAGAGGACGGTAGAGGTGGTGGGATTGACCTCTACCGTCTTCTACCGTCTTTTACCGTCCTCTACCGCCCGCGCCATGCAAAACCCCGACATCGCCCGCCTGTTCGACGAGGTCGCCGATCTCCTCGAGATCCAGGACGCAAATCCGTTCCGCGTGCGGGCCTACCGCAACGCCGCGCGGACGATCCGCGACTACCCCGAGCCCATCGCCGAGCTGGTCCACTCAGGGGGCAAGGACCTCACCGAGATCCCGGGCATCGGCGAGGACCTGGCGGAGAAGATCACGGACATCGTGAAGACCGGCGAGCTTCCGCTCCGCAAGCAGCTCGCCGCGAAACTGCCGGCCGGGCTGCTCGACCTGCTCCGCATCCCCGGCCTGGGGCCCAAGCGCGTGAAGCTGCTGCACAAAAAGCTGAAGGTGACGTCGGCTGCCGACCTGGCCGCGGCGCTCGACAAAGGGCGGATCCAGAAGCTCAAGGGCTTCGGGCCCAAGATTGAAGAGAAGATCCGGACCGGGCTCGGCGCGGCACAGGTGAGCGAGCGCCGGCTGCTCTTGCACGAGGCCGAAGCCCAAGCGAACGCCATCGTCGCCCACCTCGAGGCGGGCGGGGGGATCACGGAGATCGCGGCGGCGGGCAGCTACCGGCGCCGCAAGGAGACTATCGGCGACTTGGACGTCCTCGTCACCTGCACGGACAGCGCCAAGATCATGGACCGGTTCGTGAAATACGGCGAGGTCGCCGAGGTGCTGTCCCAGGGCGAGACGCGCTCGACCGTGAAACTGCGCGGCGGGCTTCAGGTGGACGTGCGCGCCGTCGAGCCCGCGGCGTACGGCGCCGCGCTGCAATACTTCACGGGGTCGAAGGCCCACAACGTGGAGCTGCGCAAGATCGCGCAGGACCGCGAGCTCAAGCTGAACGAGTACGGGCTCTTCAAGGGAACACGCCGCGTCGCGGGAGCGACCGAGGCGGAGATTTACGCCAAGCTCGGCCTCGACTGGATCCCTCCCGAGCTGCGCGAGGCGCGGGGCGAGATCGCCCTCGCCCGCGAGCACCGGCTCCCGAAGCTCGTCGAGCTGAAGGACGTCCGCGCCGACCTCCAGATGCACACCAGCGCCACGGACGGGCAGGCCACGGTCGACGAGATGGCACGGGCCGCGCGCGCGCTCGGGTACGACTACATCGCCATCACGGACCACTCGAAGCGCGTGACCATGACTCGCGGCCTCGACCCAAAGCGGCTGCGGGAGCAGTGGCGGGCAATCGAGGAGTGGAACGCCGCGAACCGCGGCTTCACGATTCTGAAGAGCGTGGAGCTCGACATCCTGGAAAGCGGACAGCTGGACCTCCCGGACGATGTGCTGGCCGATGCCGACTACGTCGTGGCAACGGTCCACTACGGCACGAACCAGACGGAGGCAGAATTGACGCGGCGGCTGGTGGGGGCAGCGGAGCACCCCTGGGTGGACGCGATAGGGCATCCGACCGGCCGGCTCCTCGGGAAACGAGAGCCCTATCCGCTGGATTTCGACACGCTCGCGCAGGCGGCTGCTCGGTCGGGCTGCCTCCTGGAGTTGAACGGGCACCCGGAGCGCATGGACCTCCCCGACACCCTCGCCGCCGCAGCGAAGCAGCGCGGTGTCCGCTTCGTGCTGTCCACCGACAGCCACCAGCCGAACAACCTGACATTCATGCGCTACGCCGTGGACCTGGCGCGACGGGCGGGGTTGGAGGCGCGCGACATCGTGAGCACCCGCCCACTGGACGAGTTCCGTCACGAACTGAAGCGCGCGAAACGCTAGGGTCGGCGGACCTCCTGCATTAAGTTAGGGCCGCGACATATCCGGCGGGCCCCGATTCCGTGCGGTTCGCTGTTGAGTGTGGCCCTCACCCGGCGCGGGTTGTGGACGGCCTGAATCGGCACAGCGGTTGCAGGGGCGGCTGCGTCCGAAGTAGTGGCGCTAACGCGCTTCACCTGGACCAGCGGGGTAGCGAGAACGCAACATGCTTGACCTCACATGTTCGCCCCGCGTGGTGGGAGCCGCGATCGGCCAGACCACTCTCACCCGCGCTTGTCGCACGAACGGGACGGCCCCCACGGCCTGCGAAGGCCCTCCGGGCTGCGGCGCGGGTGTGCTTCCCCTGACGAACGACCCTTCCGTTCCGCGTTCGCCAGGCTTACCCTGATCGCCTGAGAAGCCGCCAGCAAGGGCGGTTGTGGGGCGCGGAGAGACCGGGCCCTGCGACGCCCGCCGGTGGCGCATGCGTTGCCCATATGGAGCGAACCGACGTTGTATCGGCCGACCGACGCACAATGCGCGCGTGCGTCATTCGCGCGGCGGGCGGGCTCGAGCAGATAGAAATCGCGGATGTGCCCGCGCCGGGCTCTCCGGCGCTGCTCGGCGCCCGGGAGGTGCGGGTGGCGGTGCGCGCCGCCGCGCTCAACCACCTGGATCTCTTGGTCGTGCGCGGCCTTCCCGGCGAGCAGCGTTTCCCGCACATCCTCGGGTCCGACGGGGCGGGCATCGTGGACACGGTCGGTGCCGACGTCACGACGGTGAAGCCGGGCGACGCGGTGATGATCAATCCCGGCCTCTGGGACGGCACGTGCGAGTTCTGCCGCGCCGGTGAGCACTCGCTGTGCGTCAATTTCCAGGTGCTGGGCGAGCACGTGCCCGGCACTCTGGCCGAGTACGTCATGGTGCCCGAGGCCAACGTGGTCAAAGTGCCGGCGCTCGACCCGCCCCTCACCTGGGCCGAGGCGGCGGCGTTCTCGCTCGTGTCGCTCACCGCCTGGCGGATGTTGACGACGCGCGCCCGGCTGCAATCCGGTGAGACCGTGCTGGTGTGGGGGATCGGCGGCGGCGTGTCGCTCACGGCGCTCCGGATCGCCAAGCTGCGGGGCGCGCGCGTGTTCGCAACCAGCTCGAGCGTCGCGAAGCTCGCGCAGGCGAAACAGCTCGGCGCCGATGTCACCCTGAATCATCGGACCCAATCCGTCGCCCAGGAGGTGCGCGCGCTCACCCGGCGGCGCGGGGTGGACGTGGTCGTCGAGAACGTCGGTGAGGCGACGTGGGAGGACTCGCTGCGCTGCCTCGCCAAGGGCGGCCGGCTGGTCACCTGCGGAGGCACGACAGGCCCGCGCGTGGTGACGGACGTGCGGCGCTTGTTCTGGAACCAGTACACCATAATGGGCTCGACGCTCGGGAATACGGCGGAGTATGCGGAGGTGGTGGCAGTGCTCGCCGGCGGCGCGCTGCGGCCGCTCGTGGACCGGGTCTATCCCCTTCCGGAGGCTCGTAGCGCCTTCGAGCGCCTCGCGCGCGCGGAGCAGCTGGGCAAGATCGCGGTGGAGGTCGCGGCCGGAGTCGGCGATTCAATCGCAACCGGGATTCAATGGCAAGCTAACCAGGCGAGTGGGACATGACGACGACCATGATCGGTGTCGAGCAACCGCGGGACGAGCAGGAGCAGCCGAAGCGACTGGTGCACTATCGCGTCGAGGATGGGGTTGGCTTCATCGAGCTCGACAATCCGCCGGCGAACACGTACACGTTCGACGTGATGCGCAAGCTCGACGACGCCATCGTGAAGGCGCGGTTCGACGACGACGTCCACGTCATCGTTATGTCCGGCCGCGGCGAGCGCTTCTTCTCCGCCGGAGCGAACATCGGCATGATGCAGCGGGTCACCCCCCGCTTTCTGTACCACTTCTCCCTGTACGCCAACGAAACGCTGAACCGGCTGGAGCATACGCCCAAGCTCACGGTCGCGGCGCTGAACGGTCACAGCGTGGGCGGAGGGTTCGAACTGGCGCTGGCGTGCGATGTCCGGCTCGCCAAGCGGGACGGCGGCCGGATCGGGCTGCCGGAGGTGAACCTCGGCGTCTTGCCCGGGCTCGGCGGCACCCAGCGCGTGGCGAAGATCGTCGGCAACTCGCGCGCGATCGAGATGATGGCGAGGGGCGAGACCCTTTCGTTCGAGGCGGGGAAGGAGCTCGGGCTCGTCAACGAGATCTTTCCCGCCGATACTTTCTGGGAGCAAGTGACACTCTACGCCAGGCAGTTTTGCCCGCCCCACAAGGCGGCCCGCGCCGTGGGGCTCATCAAGCGCGCCGTGCACTCGGGCGCGGAGCTGCCGCTCGGGTCGGGGCAGGCACTGGAGCGCGAGCTGCAACAGCAGCTGTTCCAGAGCGAGGACGCGCGGGAGGGGATCGTGGCCTTCAACGAGAAGCGGATGGCGCTGTTCGCCGGCCGTTAGCCAGGACGGGCTAGACGAGCAGCAGCTGCACCACCGGTGCGAAGCTCTTGCGATGATGTGGGGTGAAGCCGTGCTCGGCGAGGGCGGCCAGATGCTCGGGCGTGCCGTAGCCCTTGTTGCTCGCCCACGCGTAGGCGGGATGCCGCTCCGCAAGCAGGTCCATCAGCCGATCCCGCACGGTCTTCGCGATGACGGAGGCCGCCGCGATCGAGTGGCAGCGGGCGTCGCCGCCGACGATGGCGTCGTGCGGCCACCCGAGCCCGGGACAGGGGAGGCCGTCCACCAGGATGTGGTCGGGACGGATCGGGAGCCGCACGAGGGCGCGCCGCATGGCGAGGATGCTCGCGCGCAGGATGTTCAGCCGATCAATCTCGCGCACGCTCGCGGCGCCGACCGCCACCGCGAGGGCGCGTTGCCGCACCAGGCTTGCGAGGCGGAGCCGGGCGGCGGGGACGAGCAGCTTGGAGTCGCGCAGGCCCTGGATCGGCCGGCAGAACGCGGGAAGCACGACCGCCGCGGCCACCACCGGACCCGCCAGGGGACCGCGCCCCGCTTCGTCGAGCCCGGCGACGAGCCCGCCTCCCCCGCCCCGCGCTCTCCACAGCGCCGCTTCGCGCTCGAGCGTGGGGCGGGGACCCTTCACGCCTGTTGCTGCTCCGTTTCCGGCACGATGACGGCGCGCTTCTCGCGGATGCGCGCCGACTTGCCGGCCAGGCGCCGCAGGAAGTAGAGCTTGGCGCGGCGCACGCGGCCTTTGCGGACCAACTCGATGGCCGCGATCGAAGGGGCGTGCAGCGGAAAGATCCGCTCCACGCCCACGCCCGCCGAGATCTTGCGCACCGTGAACGTCGCGTTGATTCCGCCGCCGCGACGCGCAATGCACACGCCTTCGAATGCCTGCAGCCGCTCCTTGTCGCCCTCGCGCACGCGCACCATCACGCGGATCGTGTCGCCGGGATCGAACGCGGGGAGGTTGGTCTTCACTCCCTCCCGCTCGATCGCTCTCAGTCGGTCCATACCCTGTCCCCTCAATCCCCTGTGCGTCTGTGCGTCTAACGCGTCTGTGCGTCTAGCCTATTGCGTCTGTGCGTCTAGATGTTTAGCCCACAGGTCGGGCCGCCGCTCGCGCGTCAACCGGGCGGCTTCCGCCGCGCGCCAAGCCGCAATCTTCTCGTGATCGCCGCTCAACAATACTGCCGGCACGTCCATTCCGCGATAGCTCGGCGGCCGCGTGTAGCTCGGCGGCGAGAGCAAGCCGTCGTAATGCGAGTCGCTGGCCGCTGACTCGTGATCTCCGAGCGCACCCGGCAGGAGGCGCACCACGGCGTCGACCACGCACAGGGCTGCCGGCTCGCCGCCCGACAGCACGAAGTCCCCGATCGACAACTCCTCCGCCCCGAGCCCATCCGCCACGCGCTGATCCACGTCCTTGTAGTGGCCGCACAGCAGCGTGAGCTCTTTCCCAACCGCGAACCGCACCGCCGCTTCGTGCGAGAACGGCCGGCCGCGAGCCGACAGCAGCACAATCGGCGGGCCCGCCCGCAGGTCCTCCACCGCCTCGAAAAAGGGCTCGGGTTTGAGCACCATCCCGGCACCGCCCCCGTACGGATAGTCGTCCACGGTCTTGTGCCGGTCGTGCGTGTAGTCGCGCAACTGCACCAGGCGGTAGCGGACCAGCCCCCGCTCGGCGGCGCGACCCGGAATGCTGACCCCAAACGGCGCCGCGAACACCTCCGGGAAGAGGGTCACGACGTTAATCGTCAGCACGGGCGTCTTCCACGGCGATGAAGTGGTCCCGCCACGGCTCGACCGCCGCCCGCGACGTGACCCCCACGAACCCGAGCAGCCAGTCACGGTGGTAGGCACGGCGCCGCGCCACCACCAGCGGACCCGCCACGACCTTGCGGTCCTCGGTTACCACGTATAGCCGCGCCCTGGGGGCGAAGACGGTGCCCGGGTTCTCAACCAGGGGGTGGATCGCCACCTCCCCCTTCTGCCCGTGCGGCTTGCGCAGCCGCGCGACTACGCGGGCCGTTTGCCCAGTACTCCCGCCTTCTTCAAGAGCGAGCGCACCGTGTCGGTCGGCTGCGCTCCCTTCGCGAGCCACGCCAGCGCTTGCTCCGCGTTCACCTCGACCTTGGCGGGGTCGGTGCGCGGGTTGTAGTGCCCGATCGTGGCCACGAACCGCCCGTCCCGGGCGGCCCGCTGGTCCGCGATCACTATCCGGAAATAGCTCTGCCCCTTCCGCCCCACGCGCCGCAGGCGAATGCGAGTCGCCATAGTTTCTCAGGTCCTTTTCAGAAGCTTGCGCATCTGTTGAAACTGCTCCAGCAGCCTGTTCACTTCCTGCACCGGACGCCCCGATCCCTTCGCGATCCGCAAGCGCCGCGACCCATTGAGGACGGACGGATCGGCCCGCTCGTCCGGGGTCATCGAGAGTACGATCGCCTCGACGTGCTTGATGCGCCGCTCGTCTCCCCCCCCCCGGAGACCCTGGAGCGCCTTCGCCGGCACGCCCGGCAGGAGCGCGAGCACCTGCTTGAGCGGCCCCATCTGCTGCATCTGCCGCAGCGCGACGAGGAAATCCTCGAGGTCCATCCCCTTTTTCGAGCGCGCCTTGCGCTCGAGACGCTTCGCCTCCTCCCCATCCACCGCCGCCGCCGCGCGCTCCACCAGCGCCACCACGTCGCCCTGACCCAGGATCCGCCCCGCCATGCGAACGGCGTCGAACGGCTCCAGGTCGGGCAGGGCATGCCCTGCCCCGACATGCTCGCCCGTGCCGATGAACTTGATCGGCACGCCGGTCACGCCGTTGATCGACAGAGCGGCACCGCCGCGCGCGTCGCCATCGAGCTTCGTCAGGATCACGCCCGTCAGCCCGACGCCTTCGTGGAACCCGCGCGCGATGCGTACGGCGTCCTGCCCCGTCATCGCGTCCGCCACCAGCAGCACTTCCCGCGGACTCAGGGCCGCCTTCAAGGCTCGCAGCTCGTCCATGAGTTCGGCGTCGATCTGCAGCCGCCCAGCGGTGTCGCCAAGTCCACGACGGCGGTGTTTCCCGTTTCCCGCTTCCCGGCGAATACCGGCACGCCCACCTGCTCGCCGAGTTGCTCGAGCTGCTCCCGCGCCGCTGGCCGGTAGGGATCCGCCGCCACGAGGCACGGCGCCTTGTGCTCGAGCTTCAGGCGCCGCGCGAGCTTCGCCGCAGTCGTCGTCTTCCCCGAGCCCTGGAGCCCGACCAGCAGGATCACCGTCGGTCCCACCGCGGCGAACTGCAGGGGCGCAGGCCGGTGTGGGGCTGCGAGCCGGCCATCGGGCCCGACGGCCGCGCCGAGCATCCGCGCAATCTCGTCGTGGACGAGCTTCACGACCTGCTGACCGGGGCTCACCGACTTCACCTGAATCGCCCCGACGGCCCGCTCCCGCACCCGCTCGACGAAGCCCTGCGTCACCTCGAAGCTGACGTCCGCCTCGAGCAGGTGGCGCCGGATCTCCCGGAGCGCGTCGGTCACGTCCCCGTCCGAGAGCACGCCACGAGCCGTGAGCCGCTTGAGGACGGCGGCAATCTGGTCGGAGAGGGCCGTAAACATAAGCCAACAAAACTAGTTAGCGAGTTGCCGGAATCCAAGTGGGTGTGTTATTTGGGGCGTGGCTGAACCGGTCTGGCTGCAAGCCCTCATTACGGTCGGCGTCGGCGCCCTCTCGGGCGGAATCACGAATGCCGTGGCGGTCTGGATGCTGTTCCACCCCTACGAGGCCCGGGGGGTGGGGTACTTCAAGCTCCAGGGCGCGATCCCCAAGAACAGGGCGCGCCTGGCGAAAAGCATCGGGAAGACCGTGGGCCAGCGCCTGCTCACCGAAGAGGATCTCGCCCGCCAGCTCACGGCCCCCGGGCTGCGGGAGGCGTTCGACCGGGCCATCGCCATGTTCCTCGACAGGGCTATCAACACGTCCCACGGCCCGCTACGGGAGGAGCTGCCCGCGCCGCTCGTCGCGGAGCTCGAGCGCGCGCTCGCGCCGCTCGCGGAGCGGCTCGCCGAGCGACTCGCCGAGTTTCTGGAGGGGTCGGGTTTCGAGGCGGCGGTGGAACAGTACGTCGCGCTCGACCGCTGGGTGGACGAGGGTCTCGGCCGGCCGGAACTCGAGCGAGCAGTGCGCGAGTTCGTGGCGGCGCAGCGGGCGCGCCTGCTCCGTGACGAGCAGCCGCTGCTCGACCGGCTGCCGCACGGCCTGGTGGCCGCCCTCGAGCAGGCGATCTCCGACTACCTGCCGGTAGCGGTGGAGCAGCTGGGCGGCTTGCTCTCCGATCCCGTGGCCCGGCAGCGGGTTCGCGCCGCGCTCAAGAAGTTCCTCGACCGTGCCATCAGGGACCTGATGCTGCACGAGCGGGTGATGGCGAAGCTCGTGGTGACCGATCAACGCATCGACCGGGTCCTCGACAGCCTGGAGGACGACGGATTAGCCGAGTTCGCCGAGGTGATGCGGTCGGCGGACTTCCGCGCCCAGGTGGCGCGCGCCGTGAACGACGCCGTGGTGCGCTTCCTCCGCGCCCCCCTCGCCGAGCGGTTGTGGAAGCTCGGTCCCGATCGCCTGGACGGGCTGGAGCAGGCCGCGGCGGACTACATCGTCGCGGCGCTGCGCGCCCCGGCCACTCGCCGGTGGGCGGTGCGCCGGGCGCGCGAGGCGCTCGAGCTTGGCCGTCACGCGCTGGCGGGCGAGGGCGGACGGCAACGCGTCGCCGAGCTCGCCCACGCAGCCGTCCGCGCGCTGCTCGACCGGCCGATCGGCCGTCCTGCGGATGTGCTCTCGCCCGAGGCTGCGGCGCGGCTCCGGTACGTCCTCACCGATCCGCTGTGGGAATGGATGCAACGCCAGGTGCCGGTGGTGGTGTCCCAGCTGTCGGTGCAGGGCCTCGTCGAGCAGAAAGTGCTGGGCTTCTCCACGGCGCGCATGGAGGAGTTGATTCGCAACGTCACGCAGCGGGAGTTGACGCTGATCGTGCAGTTGGGCTACGTGCTCGGCGCGATCGTGGGACTGATCGCGTGGGGGATAAGCGCGCTATTCCAATAAGAGGCCCAGGGCGTCGGGGCCTTGCTCACGCCTGGCCGTCGCCGCTCACCTGAGGCCCACCTGCGGCAGATTCTTCCAACCCGCCCAGCCGGCCGGTGCGTCCACGAGCCTCACCGCCGGCCGGCTGGCCACGGTGAGGCGCGCGATCTCGAATCGCCGGTCCGCCGGACCACCCGACCGCCGTTTTTCCCAGCCGCGCCGCAGCCCTTCCGCGAAGCGACCCGCTGCGGGCCCGTCATCCCACACAGTGTACCATACGAGCACGTCGGCGCGGCCACCGAGCACTTGATAGCGGTCCCCCGCCCACCCGGAGGCGGAGGTCGCCGCGCGCTCTTCACTGCCCAGGAGCTGCGTGAGCAGCAGCTGGATTTCGAACTCGCCCAGGTCGTCCTCGTAGACCACGGTGTCGCGGCCCCCGGCCTGGAAGGCGAGACTCCGTGGCTGGTCCCCGGCCGCGTAGCGCGTCGGTTCCAGGATCTGCTCGGTGGAAGTCGGCATCAGCGCGCCGTACGGCTGCTTCCCGGGGTACTGGTGCTCGAACCAGCGGATGAACTCGGCGCCCCCCAGGTAGGGGAAGATGAGCGTTTCGCGCAGCCAGGGCGGGGCCTGCGCGAACTCCGGCATCTGGGCCTGCTGCTGCGACGCCACTTCCCGTTGCCGCCAGAACCACCCCGGGGGCAGCGTCTCGGGGCGCTGCTCCGGCATGAGCACGGCGATCTGCGCAAACGTGGCCTGGCCTTCCAGAACCGCCTGGGCCGCCGAGCGCCGATCGTTCTGCCGCTTCTGTTGGGTGAGGGAGTCGAGGTTGACATACTCGTGCTGCAGCGCGTGGACCAACTCGTGCGACACGACGATGCGTAGTTGGAACGGATCGATGTCGCTCGGCACGAACAGCGCGTTCGAATCGGGATCGTAGTATCCGGCGATCTGCTCGGTGAGGAGATTCACGAGCACGCGGCGGAGGTCGAACGTGTCCGGGATGAGACCGAACAACCGATAGGCGGCTTGCGCCCCCGCGAGCTCCCCGGGGGGCAGCTCCTCGTCGAACTTGCGGGCGACGTAGTCTCGCACCTGTGAGCGATTGCGGCGCAGCACGGCCGGGTGCCGCCTGAACTTGAGGCCCGTTGCCCGCTCAACCGCCGGCACCATCTTCTCGACGGTCTGCCGCAGTGCCGCCTCGGTCTGCACTCGATTGGCCCGCTCCTGGCAGCCGCTTCCGCCGGCGCCCCACAGCATCGCGACGGGGAGCGCCGCCAGCCACCGCCACTTCATGCCTGCCATGCGATGCGCTTCCCGACCGCGGTCCCCACGACACGGCCGATGTCCTGGCCGGTAACGACGATGCCCTGGCGCTCGAGCTCGAGGCGCAGCAAGCCATCGAGCTCCTCGCGGCGCTCCGCCAGGGTCGGCAGCGGGCGGGAATGGGCGGCAACGGGCGGCACGGTCGCCGTCGTCTTCACGCCCTCTGCGGCCCCGGTGCCGCCTGCTGCCGCTTCCTGCCGCCCTTTGCCGCCCAGCATCTTCTCGATCTCCTCGCCGATCCGCTCCAGCATCGGGAAGATCTCCGACGCCAGGGCGGTGGCCGGCTCCGCCTGCGGCGTTTCGTGCGTCAGCCCCCGCCGAATCATCGCGTCCACCTTGCGCCGCTCACGGATCAGACGCTCGAGCTCGGGCGACACCTGCGCCGTCGCCTGCGCGTGCGCGCACGCCTCGTCGAGCACGTCGATGGCCTTGTCGGGACGGGCACGCTCGGGAACGAAGCGGTCGGTGAGGACGATGGCGGCCTTGAGGGCGTCATCGGTGATCGCCACCGCGTGATGCCGCTCGAGCCGCGCTCGCCGTGCCACCAGCACCTCCCACGTCTGCACCTCGTCCAACTCCTCGACCGCCACCGGCTGAAAGCGTCGCTCGAGCGCCGGGTCCCCCCGGACCCATTTGTCGTACTCACCCTCCGTCGTGGCGCCGATCACCCGGATGTCTCCGCGCACGAGCGCGGGCTTCAGCATGTTGGCGGCGTCCATCGCAGCCCCGAGAGCCGTCCCCTGGCCGATCAGGTTGTGCAGCTCGTCCACGAAGAGGATGAGGTCGGGATCAGCCGCCAGCTCGCGCAGCAGCCGCCGGATGCGCTCCTCGTATTGACCCCGGAAGGCGGTGCCGGCGAGCAGCGCCACGTGGTCGAGGGCGACCACGCGCGCATCCTTGAGCGCGGGCGGCACCTCGCCCGCGCCGATCCGTTGCGCCAGCCCCTCGACGATCGCGGTCTTCCCCACGCCCGCCTTCCCGATCAGGGCGGGGTTGTTCTTCCGGTGCCGCAGCACGATATCGACGACACGGGCGATCTCAGCCTCGCGGCAACGTACCGGCTCCAGGTCGCCCCGCCGGGCCTGCGCGGTGAGATCGACGCCGACGCGATCGAGCACCGCGCCGGTGTCGAACAACCCTTGGAAGGGGTCGGCCATCGGATCAGTCGCCCCGGAGGAAGTGCAGGTACCAGGCGATGATCGCGTCCTGGAACACGAAGGTGACCGCCGCCCCCAACGCGAGGAATACCCCGAATGGGACGAGACGCTTCTTCTTGAGGGACAGCGGGACGAAGATCAGGCTGCCGAGCAGCGCAGCGAGGAACACCGTGAGCAGCACGCCCTTCCAGCCAACGAAGGCGCCCACCATGGCCATCATCTTGATGTCGCCGCCCCCCATCGCCTCCTCCTTGAAGGCCCACTGTCCAGCCTGGGCGACCGCGAACAGCAGCGCGAAGCCCGCGGCGGCGCCGAGCACCGCCTGCAGAAAGCCGGGAACGCCGCTGCTCAA
>WNGR01006037.1_pt1 | contig 12973 bp, 11 predicted proteins | sample 5407581 | NCBI WGS metagenome assembly WNGR01 (sample SAMN13153383, study PRJNA577476) | soil metagenome | isolation source: 80 cm soil or saprolite under Garry oak tree replicate 2 | place: USA:California | collected 2016-06-15 | reverse complement strand
ACACAAATCATGAAAGCGCTCCTAAACCGGGATTCCGTATGGCCGGCCGGGATCCAAACATGTCTGGCGGTGGCGACTTCCGGAAGCACGGCGCAGCTCGCCGCCGACGACAACCAAAGCATCCTCCTGATCTGGACGTTACCGTTGACCTAGGTGCCGGGCCGGCAGACTCGCCGACTGGAAAAAATCTAGTGCCGTTCCAACTTGTTTGAGCAAATCGTCTTTCGTCTTGAACCGAACGAATCGACTTTTTGTCCCCTCAACGGGAGCCGGCCAGATGAATCGATTCGTTCGGCTCTTGATTACGGCGATCTCTCGGAAACGTTCGCTTGCGCGTTTGGCCAATCTAGTTGGGGTAACAAATTACTTGACTCATCCACCTAATTAGTGTACCTTTGCTCATGGAGATCAAGATCATGAGCGAACCAAAGAGCCTGCAAGAAGCGATTATTTACTTCTCGAATCCTGACAACTGCCTGTCGTACCTTGTGGTGCGACGATGGCCGAATGGCGTTGTCTGTCCTATTTGCGGCTCCGAGAAAGTGATGTTCAATGCTAAGCGGCGTATCTGGCAGTGCGGAAGCCATCATGCAAAGCGTCAGTTTTCGGTGAAGGTCGGAACGATCTTTGAAGATTCTGCTATCGGCTTGGATAAGTGGCTTACCGCTATCTGGATGCTGACGAACTGTAAGAACGGGATTAGTTCTTACGAAGTCGCTCGTGATTTGCGCGTCACCCAAAAGACGGCATGGTTCATGATGCATCGCATCCGTCTCGCTCTCCATGATGAATCCTTCGGTGAAAAGATGCGGGGCGAAGTGGAAGCGGATGAAACCTTCATCGGTGGCAAGGCGCGCAATATGCACATGGCCCAGCGCAAGCGCCGAATTACCGGCACGGGTGTCAAGGATAAGACCGCTGTTATGGGATTCCTTGAGCGCGGCGGAAAAGTCCGCACAATAGTAGTTCCGAATCGTCGTAAGCACGCACTGCAAGGTGAAGTTAAGAAGCATGTTGAGGCGGGAGCCGCCCTCTACACTGACGCACTGCTTTCTTATAGCGGCCTCGATGCTCATTACGCCCACGAAGTAATTGACCACGCAACGGCATACGTAGATGGAAAGATTCACACAAACGGACTGGAAAACTTCTGGAGTCTCTTGAAGCGCGGCATCTCTGGAACCTATGTTAGTGTCGAGCCGTTCCATCTATTCCGTTACCTTGATGAACAGTCCTTCCGTTACAACAATCGCGACTTGGCCCATGACGGCGAGCGTTTCAGCGCTGTGGTTTCTCAGATTATTGGAAAGCGGCTCACCTGGAATCGCCTTACTGGCAAGACTGAATTGGAAAAACACATCCTCAACTAGAAAGCGCCAAGGACGTGGAAAGAGGGCTAAGTCTTAGCCCTCTTTTTCTTTGCCCTTTTTCGCTTATATTCTTTCTCCCGTTTTAACAATTCTCGCCGGGGAACAGATAGGATACGTCTCATGGCGTCGTCAAATTTTGAAAATTCGTCAGACTTATCCATCGGCTTGCGCTCCAGTTACGATGACATCGTTAGGTTCGGACTCCAGAATCAGCTTTGTCAGAATTTCCTGACGCTTAGTACGACGGTCAGGGTTCGTGGTCTGTTTGGTGGCCCTATCTTTATACGTAGATAGTTGCTTCTTCAGTTCAGGAGTAGGAAGTATTTCTCCAGAAAGTAGTTTCGCCGCCTTATTTATCCTTGCAGCCAAACTATCCTCGCTGAACTGCCCGAATAGATCACTCGATAGGAGCGTAGTCACGAGAGTATAAAACTGAGGCTGATCTGTAGCGAGTCGGCTCGATTGGATACTGGGATATTGCTTATACGCAGAATCCAGAAATGCAAAAACGCGTCGAAAAGAAGTCAATTCCTGCTGGGTTAGCCGCTCGTTTAATTCATCGTCTTTTGAAGTTATGAATGCTTTCAGTATCGACACAGGCGCACGGTGCCTTTTTGAACGCACGAAAAGTGCCAGTTCAGTAAGCCGCTCCCACATTCTTTCTACCTGTGAGTTTTGGTCTGGTATGCGATTTATGATGCTCAGATGCTTCATCACGCGTACATATGGCGTAGTTTGTTTTGGCTTGAAGAATTTGGATTTTCCTCTGCGTGTCTGCCGCAGTGCGATCAAACCGAATACTTGCCTAAACAGCTTATCTTTAGTGCGAGCCTGAACAATCTGGAAACGACTAACTTTGACGCCCTGTTGATTTATATCAATGAACAAGTCCACGATCTCATCTATCGTGGTATTTTCATCCAGTTCAATTTCAATCGTGGGTATCTCATATTCACGAAACTTCGCTACCAACTGATCTTCAAGCTTGGCAAACGTGACGGCCTTGCCATCTAACGGAATAGAAAAATTCACGCTGTCCTTAGCCGGATTACGGAAGAAGTACCGATCAACGCCATCGATTCTTAGGTCGGATCGCTCATCGCCGATAAATAGCAGCAGACTTTCTAAACGCTGCTTACCATCAAGGATGTTGTAAACAAACTGAGAACCTTGAACTTCTTTATACAGAAAGATGGCTGGAATTGGGCGAGCCTGCACCATATTCACGATGAGCTTTTTCCTGTCCGTCAGCTTCTACACGCTTCCACGTTGGAATCGGGGAATCAGGTTAATCTTGTCCTTATTGAAGAATCCAATCAGGGTCTCAATTGTGTGTTCCTTATTGTCAAATTTCATCTCGCTCCATCCTCGCTGGCCGGTCATATTACACCCCCAGCATGGATGTGTCTAGTAAGTTGTTGCCCTAGTTGGAACGGCACTAGTGCCCGCCGAGATCGTTCCGGATGACCATGCCGCCCTTCATCACAAAGCGCACGCGCTCCATTTCGGTGACGTCCGCGAGCGGATTTCCCGAAACAGCGATGACGTCGGCGAATTTGCCTTTCTCGACGCTGCCGATGTCCTTCTCGATGCCGTAATTCAGCATGTGGGCGGCGTTCATATACGCGGTCTGCAGGGCCTGCACCGGTTTCAATCCCCACTTCGCGTAATAGGCGAACTGGTTGGCCTGCTTGCCGTGTGGGATTTCGGCTGACGTGGCGCCGCTTCCAAAGACGATGGGGACGCCGGCCGCGATGGCGCGCCGGAAGGCCTGCTCGGCGAGCCTCAAGCGCGAATTGCGCCCGCCGGTCTCCTGCAGATCCTCTTTTTCCAGCCCGATCAGATCGTCGAGCGTCACCTCGAAGGGAAGCTTCTTCTCGAGCAGAACCTTGATCCCGTCCTGGTCGAGTTCGAGCAGATGATTGGGCGCGTCCACGCCGGCGTTGATGCAACTGGCCATGCCTTCGCCGCCATAGGTGTGGCAGGCGACTTTGAGGCCGAGCCGGTGCGCTTCATCCACGATCGCCTGCACTTCTTCGAACGTCATCGAAGGCGAATTGATCAGCTTCGCGTCGGGTGTCCACATGTGCATGGTGCCGGCGAAATCCTGCGTGGTGTAGATCTTTACCCAATCGACGCCGTGCAGCTTCGCCTCGCGCACCGCCGCGCGCGCGAGCCACGGGCCGTTGATGTCTTTGTCCTCGATGGAGCCTTCCTGGAATCGGCCCGGCCGGATATCCGGATAATAGTTGGTCGCGCGAGGATTGAGCGATTGGCCCACCACCTGCATGCGCGGGCCTTGCACGCGGCCGGAGTTGATCTGGTCGCGAATGTCCACGGTGTTGTAGCCGCCGCGGGAATCCATATCCAGGACGGTGGTGAAACCGGCGGCCAAGTCGATCTGGGCGTTGGCGAGCGCGATCAGCGTGCGTTGCGCTTCACTCACGCCGCCCGTGTTGATGTGTACGTGAGCGTCGATCATGCCGGGCATGACGGTCGCATTCGAGAGGTCGATGACGAGCGCGCCCGAGGGAATGGCGAGGCCGGGGCCGACGTCGGTGATGCGGTCACCGCGCACGAGCACCACCTGGTTCGTGAGCATCGCGCCCGAACGCGCGTCAAACAGGCGCCCGGCGCGGATGGCGACGACCTGGTCTCGCGGCGCAAGATATTTTCCGGCCACTTGAGCCTGTGCGGGAGGAGTTGCCAGTCCCGCGACTCCGGCGACGAACACGGCACATAGTTTCAATGGCCACTTCATGGAATCCTCCCTTGTCGCGAATGTGATCGACGTTGGCGCAGGCATTCTATAAGAAATTCGTCGAAAGTGCGGAGAAGCGTGGCATAGAACAGACTCTCTGTCTCCGCAAATCTCAGCTTAGCGTTTGCGGGTGGCGGTGGCTTTGGGCTTGGCGGCTTTGGCGGGCGGCGGTGCTGGCGCCGCGGCTTTGCTCTTGCGAGCCGCTTGCAGGCGCGCGAGCGTGTCCGCGGCCTTCTGGGATCTGACCGGCGCCCCGCTCGGGGGCGGGGCGGCCCCGGGCTGTCTGGCAACAAGTTTTTTCTTGGATTTGTCCCCCAGCTTCTTGCGTTCTTTTTCGTCCAGCTTCTTTTTCGGCGGCTCCTTGATGCCGGAGAGTTTCCGCAAGAGCTTGAGACGAAGTTCCGGGTTTCTGGCCTTGCCCTGCAACTGGGCGTGGAAGAGATCTTCGATCACCTTATCGAACTTCGGCCCATGCGCCATGCCGATGCTTTCGAGTTCCAGGACGGCAGCGGGCAGGGCTTGCCGCAAAGGCCGCCACTTGTTGAGATAGGTGCGGATTTTGCCGACCGCCTTGGAATTGGAGGATTCCGCGAGGATAAAAGCGAGCAAATCCGCCGGGGCCTTCTCCAGGAAGGCATAGGCGTCGGTGGGCGCGGCAGTTTTGCGTCCGGCGAGGGTTTGGGTGATCTTCTGCGCGCGCTCTTCGAGGCCGGTCACCGCCTCGATCTCCTGCTGACGAAATTCGAGGCGATGCAAGGCGGCAGAGACTTCCCGGTCTTTCAGCTTCCCCAGCGCCGCGTAAGTTACCGGCGCGAAAAGGCGCGGCCGAATGCCGGCGGCGGCAAGATCATCACGCGCGCGCAGAATCCGTGCGAGCATTTCGTAATGGGGACGGCGCTTGGCGAGTTGAGCAGAGATGGCCTCCAGCAGGCCGCGCGCTTCCCACGCCTTGAGAACGTGCACGGGCTTATCTTCCCGCGCGAGCTGACGGAACTCGGCGCCGGCGTCGCCGGCAGAAATGGATTCCTGCAGCCCGCGCTCCAGCGCCAGGTTGAACCAATCCTCGGTGCGCGAGTCGAGCTTGAAATCCATGCGCGCGGCATAGCGAACCGCGCGCAGCAGGCGCACCGGCTGATTGGTGAAGCTGTGGATGGAAAGCGCGCGCACTTCGCGGGCCTCGAGATCGGCGAGGCCGTTGGTGGGATCGAGCAGCAGACCGCGGGAGGCGGCGTTGAGCGAAATGGCAATGGCGTTCAGGGAGAAATCCCGGCGGCGCAGGTCATCCATAATTGTGGACCAGCGCATCTCGGGACGCGCCCCCGGGCGGGGATAAACCTCCTCGCGAGCCGCCTCAATGCTGCCGTCCACGTCGCCGGAGAAGATCAGGTCGAGGTGCCGCAGCTTTTCGTCTTCGTCCACGACGCGCGCTCCGCCCTTCTCGAGTTCGCGCGCGAAACGCGAAGGATTGCCCTCCACGGTGAAATCGAGGTCGCGGATGGACATTCCCGAAATCAGATCGCGAACGGCGCCGCCGGTGAGGTAGAGGTTGGTGGTGGTCTCGACGGCCAGCTCTTGCATGCGCACCAGGACGGCGCGCTGCTCGGCGGAGAGCCGGCTTTCCAGCATGTACATGTAGTCAGGCATCAGCCATTCTCTTCTCTAGCGAAATTGAACGATTGCGCTTGATGAATCGTCCGCACTTTGATGTTTGACGTCGTCCCTCGGGCCACGTTTCGGCCCGAGGCGCTCTTTGCGCCCCGGACGACTTTGCGGGGAATCTGCTTTTCGAGTGAGCATGCTCGTCACGCGCGGGGATGGTGCGCCTTGTATACCTGTTTCAAGCGCTCTTCCATCACGTGCGTATAGATCTGTGTCGTCGAAATATCGGCGTGGCCCAACATCAACTGCACCGACCGCAGGTCCGCACCGCGCTCGAGCAGGTGCGTGGCAAAGCTGTGCCGCAGCTTATGGGGCGAGAGACGCGCCCGTATGCCGGCGCGCCGGCCGTGCGCCGTCAGCAGGCGCCAAATGGCAATGCGGCTGAGACGATTGCCGCTGCGGTTGACGAAGAGCCAGGGGACCGCCCTCCCCGCCTCGCGTCCCCGCAAAAGAAGCGGCCGCGACTTCCCCAGATATGCCTGCACCGCCGCCAGCGCCTTCCGCCCGACCGGCACCAGACGCTCCTTATCACCCTTTCCGATACAGCGCAAGCAGCCCATGCGCATTTCCAGGTCGGATACTTTCAAGTTAACCAGCTCGGAGACGCGCAAGCCCGTGGAATAGAGCACCTCCAGGATGGCGCGATCGCGCAGTCCCCGCGGCGTCGAGGCATCCGGCTGGTTCAGCAAACGGTCTACGTCTTCCATGCGCAGATAGGTCGGCAAGGAACGCCGCACCTTCGGCGACTCCAGATTGAGGGTCGGATCGGTCGAGCGCGCCTCCTCGGCGAGCGCAAAGCGGAAAAGATTGCGGAGCGAAACCAGATGGCGCGCCACGGTGCGGCTATCGAGCCCTTGGCGGTAGAGGTCGCCCAGGAAATCCACGACGTGATCGCGGTTCAGCGCCTCGAGGCTCAGGCCGCGTTTTTCGGCAAAGCCCTCGAATTTGCGCAAATCGCGGTCATAGGCCGCGAGCGTATTGGGGGCCAGGCCTTTCTCGACCTTGATGTAATTCATGAACGAAGCGATCAGGGCATGGATCCGCATGGTCACGATTCCTGGCTCAAGCCTGCCAAGCTCGCGGCCTCCGGCTCACCGTGCATGGCAATGCCATAAATTTCAGGGAGCTCATGGCAACGCATGGCCCAGGCCAGCAGGAGATAGACAGACGTCGCGCCCACCAGCAAAACGCCGAATACCGCGAGGCGCGGCAGAAAATGTGAATACGTGTCGAAGCCGGACATATGCAATCCCATCCAGCAGAGCGTTCCCATCATCCCAGCGCTCGCTCCGCTGCGCGCCAGCGAGGCCAGGATATCGAGGGTACCCATGCGGCCGAAGCGCAGCCGAAAAATCGCAAATAACGTGAAGAAGTTGAAATACGCCGCGATTACGGTGGCCAGGGCCGGCCCGCCATTGCCAAAAATGGGGAAAAACCAGCGCAGGAAGAGCGCGTTCAGAACGATATTCAGGCCCAACGAGTAGGCCGCCACGCGAACGGGTATGCGCGTGTCGTGCGTGGAATAAAAAGCCGGCACAATCAGTTTGATCGCGGCGAAGGCCGGCAATCCAAAGGCGTAATAGAAAAGAGCGCGGCTGGTGAGTTCCGTGGATTCGGCCACGAATTCGCCGTGCTGGAAAAGCACGCTGATAATGGGTTCACGCATCACCACCAGGCCTACCGCGGCGGGTATGGTGATAAACGAAACGATACGCACGGAAAAGGCCAGCGTGGACTTCATCTCTTCCATGGCGCCGGCCGCAGCTTGATGCGACATCATGGGCAAAATCGCGGTGGCCACGGCGATGGCATAGCCCCCCATGACCAATTCCATGACGCGCTCGGCGACGTACAGCGCGGTCACGCTCCCCGAGGGCATGCGGCTGGACGTGGCAAAGATTGTGCCCACGAAAAAATTGATCTGCGCCATGCCGATGCCGAAAAATCCCGGCGCCAGCAATCCTCCCGCCGAGCGAACGCCTTCGTGGCGCAGCGAGAGCCTGAAATTGAAGCGCATTCCCCGGCGCACCAATTGCGGCACCAGAATCAGGAATTGCAACGCTCCGCCGATCAGCACCCCCACGCCCAGCGAAACCGCGGGACTCGAAAAATGCCGCGACACCGCCGCCACCGAAGCCGCGATGATGCAAAGGTTCAGCACCACCGGAGTGGCCGCGGGCGTGCCGAAGACGTGAAAGCAATTCAGGATGGCCATGGCCAACGCGGAGAGGCCGATGAAATAGATGTACGGGAACATGATGCGATTCAGATAGACGGCTTGTTCCCAGGCCGGCTGCCCCGGCGCGAAGAAGGTAAAGAGGCGCATGAATTGCGCCGAATACACGCTTCCGAGCATGGTGATCGCCGCGAGCAAAACAGCCGTCGTCCAGAAGAGGCGCTGCGCAAACTCCCAGACTTCTGCGCGCGGCTTGTTGTTCAGATAATTGGCGAAGATGGGAATGAACGAAGCAGTGACCGCCCCTTCCCCCACCAGCCGGCGGACCAGGTTGGGGATGCGGTAGGCCAGCACGAAGGCATCGGCCGTGGGCGTGGTGCCGAGGAGCAGGGTGATACGCTCGTCGCGGACGTAACCGAGAATGCGGCTGACTACCGTAACAAGGGAGATGACCGAGGCTGACTTGAGGATCTGCTTCTTTTGATTCAAGAGGCGGCGTCTCAGCCTAAGCCTAGTTAAAACAATGAGTTAACAGCCTTACGCGGCGATACGATAACACACCCCGCCCCGCTTTGCAACAGCAGCAGTCCTCAGGTAGCGTCAAGCACGTTGCGTAAATTCCTTGAGGGTGCTCGCTCCCAGGAACGGTTCAGATGATGGACGACGCCGACGCCGAAGACGAGCGCACTTCGGGAAGTCGCGCCCATGCAACCACCCGACGGACGCGTGGCTTAAGCAAGTAGTGCCCACGAAAGTTACTGGCCCAGACAACCCGTCGAGTACTATCTTCTTGCAGATTAGGAGCGAACGATGAAGACCCTGTTGAAGATTGCTGGAGCGATAGTGGCTTGCCTGGTGCTATTGCTGGTGGTGCTGAGTGTAACCGGCCTCGAGCCTCGGCAAAGAACGCCCGGTCTGTGGCTGAAAGGGACTCTCGTCACCACTCCAGTGACTGACTGGTCGTTCACCGACAAAATCGACACAGTGAAGGTGCAAACCCGGACCTGGTATCTGCTTCCGCATTCGGTAACGACTTATTGCGTCGCTTATAACGGCCAGCTTTACCTGGACTCGTTTTATCGTGCGGGAGTCGAATATCCCCACGGGAGAAGTTGGAATGAGAATGTGGCGCGCGACCCGCACGTGCGCCTAAAAATTGGAAATAACTTGTATGACGTTACCCTCTCTCATGTTACCGATCCGGCTGAAAAAGCAGCTTTGCGCGAACTGAAAGCGAAAAAATACCCTCAACTGAAAATTCCGGCGGATGCGCAGGTGCAGTTATTTCACGTGATTGGCTGATGAGGAGCGAGATTACCGTTCGGGCAGGCCGCAGGAACGGAAGAAGGTCGCCTATCTGGTGCAGCCCAAATCGGGTCGTGGGTTAGTTTCCAAAAAGACGACTTCTCCGGACTTGGCCAGGCCACAGCCACAGTGCGTCGACCTCCGCCCACAGGCAGAGTCTATGAGGGCTTCGGAGTTGACTTTAGATATTGGCTGGCAGAATCTACCTAAAGCACAGGTTTGAGCCGTGAGCAAGATCGTCCTCGCTGTCCTCAGTGCCTTTCCAGCGCTCGCAGTGGCATGGCCCGTCCAGGCTCAACAGACTTTCATATCGCCAGATAGCCAGCTCCGTGCCATCATCCTTCCCCTTTGCGAGAACAAAGGCCCAGAGAATACCGCAAGTGCAGTAGAAATCCGTTCATCGACCGGAAAACTGCTCTATAGGGAGGCCTACTCCTCACAAGATTGCGGCCACGGAATGCGCGTTGTGCGTGCGGAATGGACGCCTGATTCGCAGTTCTTTGTATTCAGCACCCAGCCTTCTGGCGAGAGTAAACCCTGGGAATACCTCACGCTATTTTACGCTCGCCGTTTGAACGGAATTACGGACTTGGACAAGTATGTAGATCCCATCGTCACGCCGAATTTTGCCTTGAGCGCTCCGAACACGATCCAGACTAAAGCGGTGGAGACCCGGGAGCGGCCAACTCACCTGGTTAGAGTTAGCCTGGGAAGTCTCGTGCGTTCGTTGGAGAAACACAAATATGACTCGGAGATCTTCCACCCGCCGGACTCGGGATGGATCGGCTTTAGCACTGGCCCAGAAACCGTAGAACGCGGTCCGTATCGTATAACGCAGCAGTACGATCGGGACAACCTCGTAGGGCGAATCTTCATCCAGCGCGAAAAAGACGCAGAGCCTCGACTGATATTCACAAATCAACGGGGAGTGGAGTTCTTAATCGGACACCGAGGTGAGCTGGCGTTGATCAACTCCACGCAGTCAACGAAGGACTATGAAGTCTATGTCACAAATTTTGGCACCGGAGAAAGTCGACGGATAGATGAGCAGGCGTTGCGAATGTTTTCACACAATTCCGGTGCGGATCCGTCTCTCCTCATCGTTGCGGCTGGAGAGGCCCTCTCTCCTGACGACCAGGAAGCCCTACTTGCGATCAAGCTGATTTATATATCAGTGAGCACGAGGGAAGAGGCGGATCGAGCAGGGAAGACGTTCAAAAAATGGTGGTACGCGGTGAGCACTTCGACCGGGCAAGTGCTGCACGAGTATCGGGCAACATCAGTGCCGGCAGAATGGCGGAGCGAATTCCGACGAAGCGGCAACCCCCGATAAACGGGATTTTTCGGAAAGTGACCCACTATCCGAAAAACGGCGCTGCGGCTACTCCAGATTCTTCCGGGATCGCGTTGGATGCCCTAGGCGAACGGGTCAATCGGGGAGGATTTTGACGCGCAGGCGGCGGGTGCGCGGGCCGTCGAATTCGCAGAAGAAAATGCCTTGCCAGCGGCCGAGTTCGAGTTGGCCTCCGCTGATGAAAATCGTGGCGGAGCTGCCCACGAGCGCCGTCTTGATGTGCGCATCGGCGTTGCCTTCGGCGTGGCGATAGCCGCCGACTTCTTTCTTTGCCCCAGCGCGCGCAAAGTCAGAATGCGCTGGGGATCCCGGGGGAACCAGGCGCGCGAGCGCGGCTTCGATGTCGGCGGCGACGTCTGCATCGTCATTTTCGTTGATGAGCACGCCCGCCGTGGTGTGCGGGATGTAGAGGTAACATACGCCGCTCTGTACCCCGGAGTCTTGCACGAGCTTGGCAACGCCGGCGGTGACGTCGAGTAATTGCGTGCGGCGCTCGGTACTCACGGAAAGCTCGCCTGCGGGGGCGGGTCGGGGTTTGGGCGCGGTAATCATGGATTTATTATGCCTGAAGGAGCGCGGCACGTTGTGGCTGGACCCACCCTTCGCACAGAACGCGAAGGGTGGGGCACCCGAAAAGGCAAAAGACGATGCCGCGCTAAAGGCCGCGGCGCTACGTAAAAACCAAAGCGCACAGCCAAGAGTGGCTGTGCCACAAAGTCCGCTTAGGTGAGCGCGGAGACGGAGGTGGCGCCGTAAAGGCTGAACCAGGGTTTGGAGGCAGCCAGGCGCTGGTTCACGTTATTGATATTGGCAACGCCCTGCTTGCCGAGCCACTCCTCGAAGGCCTTCAGGCCTTGCTTGGCGTAAACCGGAATGCCGTCTTTCCAGGTGGCGCGGCCGCAGAGGACGCCGGAGAAGTTCGTGCCGGCTTCGGCGGCGAGCTCGAGCGATTCGTTGAAGGTGTCGTTGCTGACGCCGGCGGAAAGATAGATGAACGGCTTTTGGGCCATGGACGCGGCGCGGCGGAAATGTTCCTTGGCCTCTTCGCGCGAATAGACGGATTCGCCCTTACAGGAGCGCGCGCCCTTCACGAAAGCCATATTGACCGGCACTTCTACCTTGAGGACATCCACGCCGTACTGCGGCTTGGAGAATTCTTCCATGCTGCGCGACACGATTTCGGGCTTCTTGCGGGCGAAGTCGAGGCCCTTTTCGTCCACGTTTTCTTCGTAGCCGACAAATTCGAGGAAAAACGGCACGTCGGAGGCAATGCATTCGCCGCCGATGCGTTCGACCCAAGCATGCTTGGTTTCGTTGACGGCGGGCGGATCGAAGGGCGTGTAGTAGAGCAGGATCTTGACGCAATCGGCCCCGGCGGCGACGAGGCGCCGGACCGAATAGTGGTCCAGCAGATCGGGCAGGCGGCCGGGCTGCGTATTGTCGTAGCCGCTCTTCTCGTAGGCCAGCAACAGGCCGGCATTCTTCGCGCGCACCTTGGTGGCGGAAAGGCCGTACTCGGGATCGAGCAGAATGGCGCTGGCGTGCGGCGTGAGGACGCGTGTGACGGCTTCCTTGAATTCCGCCATCATTTGGTCGGTGACGGCTTTTTTGTCCACGCCCTTATCCTTGGCGATGGCGCTTTTCAGCGAACCGCGCTGGTCCATGGCCGCCGCGGCGATCACGCCGCGCGAGTTGGAAACTGCCTCCAAGCCCTTCTGTTTGCCCGGGCTGATTTTCATGCTTGTGCCTCCGAATGGAGAAATTTATGAAAGCGGAAGAGGTGCGGCCCATTCTAGCATGCCAGTTGCGACAGAAGCGCGGGGCTAGGTGGCCCCGAGGCCACTAGTGCCGTTCCAACTATTTGCGCCCAATTCTCTACTAGGCCACCCCACAGCCAATCGCAGGCTCTTTGGGCCGAACCTCTCGCGGGATCAAGTTGGAACGGTACTAGTTTGCGCCGGTGACGGTGATTGTATAAATGAAGTCGGGCCGCGCATCGCCGCGCCAGTCGAGGACGTGGGCGTAGAAGGTGAGGGGGCCGGTGTTCGTGGCGGGCACCTGCAGAATCAAGATGGAATCGGTGGTTTTCCCGTTGGGAATATCGTCATTTAGACACGGACTGGTGTAGGACCCGAATGGATAGTAAAGCGGGTCGTCGCAGAGGGAGGGGCGATTGTTGTTCGCATCCACGATCTCCAGTACGGAATCTAGCGGGCTGGGCGGTGTGAGACGCTGTGCCTTGATTTCGACGGTCACTGTAGCACCGGGATTGGCGGTTAGGACGTAATAGTCGCTATCGGGATTCGGCACACCGGTCGGCGGGTCGGAAAAGGGACTGATCGAAGCCT
>WNGR01006034.1_pt1 | contig 12976 bp, 12 predicted proteins | sample 5407581 | NCBI WGS metagenome assembly WNGR01 (sample SAMN13153383, study PRJNA577476) | soil metagenome | isolation source: 80 cm soil or saprolite under Garry oak tree replicate 2 | place: USA:California | collected 2016-06-15 | reverse complement strand
CAGGCGTTTGCCATCGCCGAGCAGGTCACCGCATCGGGGGCGCAGTTCTTCCGCGGAGGCGCCTACAAGCCGCGCACATCTCCTTACGCATTTCAGGGCCTGGGCCTCGAGGCTCTGCGCATTATGGCGGAGATTCGCGACCAGTTTGGCCTGCGCATCGTCACGGAAGCCATTGACAACGAGACTCTCGACCTGGTCGCCGAATGGGCCGATGTGATCCAGATCGGCGCGCGCAACATGCAGAACTTCTCACTGCTGAAGCATGCGGGGAGGACGCGGAAGCCGGTTCTGCTGAAACGCGGGCTGAGCGCCACACTGGACGAGTTTCTGATGTCGGCCGAGTACATTATGAGCGAGGGCAACTACCAGGTCATCTTGTGCGAACGCGGTGTGCGCACCTTTGTCGACCATACCCGCAACACGCTCGACCTGAGTATCGTTCCTGCCGTGCAACGCCTCAGCCATCTGCCCATCCTAGTCGATCCTAGCCACGGAACCGGCAAGCGCGACAAGGTGCTGCCGATGGCCCGCGCGGCGGTGGCGGTGGGAGCCGACGGCATTCTGGTTGAAGTGCACCATCAGCCGGACAAGGCACTTTCTGACGGACCGCAGTCGATCTATCCCGACCAGTTTGCCCGCATGATGGACGAGATCGAGCAGATTGCCCCGGTGGTACAGCGCACTTTGCCTCGCGGCATCCATATTGAATCTGCCACGGCCGGAATTCATGACGGCTTCGCCAAGTAAGCGCCGCGCCTTTGTAACAAACGAACGGCAACCTGAGGTCTCGACGGTGAGACCTGGGGTTGCATTACTCTTCGCAACAGCGGTGCTGGCGTTCGGTGTCAGTGGATGCCGGCCACACGATTTTCCGCAATTCCCGCCGAACTACCGCGAATACGCCTACGTGACGAACGGGGTGAGCAACACTGTCACCGTGCTCGACGTGGTGAATGTGCGGCTGGACCGCGAAGTGCCGGTTGGGCTGAATCCAGTGGCCGTCAAAGCGAACCCGAAGCGAAATGAAGTGTATGTGGTGAATACCGGCCCAGCGACCGGGCAGGGTTCAGTCTCCGTGATCAACGCTGAGAACAACTCGGTCGCAGCGACCATCCCGGTGCAGCAGCAGCCGGTTTCGATTGACCTCGATCCCGAGGGCGAATTGGCTTATGTGGCGAACTCCGGCTCCAATACCATCTCAGTTGTCGATTTGAAGTCGCGGCGCCAGACCGCAGCCATCGGCGCGGGCGAAGAGCCAACGGAGGCTCGCATCACACCGGATGGAAAAACGCTGGTGGTTCCGAACCGGCGGGGAAACTCGGTCAGCCTGGTTGATCCGGCGGCGCGCGCCGTAAGAGCATTCTTTGAGGGCTGCCCCGGCGCGACCGATGCCGTCATCCTGCCCGACTCATCGAAGGCTTTTGTCGCCTGCGCGGGCGGACACCAGGTGATGGCTATCGCGCTGGCACGGCCCGATGCGCACCCGGCTCAACCGGATCGCCTCGAAGCAATGATGGACGTGGGCCGCGCGCCCGTTCAACTGGCGCTTAAGCCCGATGGCGGCGAGTTGTTCGTCTCGAATTCGCTGTCGAACTCGATCTCGGAGATTGTGACCAGCACCGACGACGTGGGCGGAGCTTACATGATGGGCGACAATCCCGTGGATGGGCTGGTTTCAAGCGATAATTCCCTGCTCTACGTCAGCAATCTTCACTCGCAGGAAGTGACGCTTTACTCTATCGACGATGGCAAGCGCGTTGGCTCTATCCACGTGGGCGACGGGCCGTCAGCAATGGCTTTTTCTGCAACGGGGCATTTGCTGTTTGTGGTCGATGCGGGGTCGGCCGATGTTGCCGTGGTGCGGACGGCGTCGCACTCGCTGTTCACGATGCTGCCGGCGGGGCGCGGACCGAATGCGATTGCGGTGAAGGCGTTTAAGTTGCCGTAGGCGCGCCGGCATGCATTGGATCGGGATGAAAAAGCTTCGCGAAGAAACGATGACTGCTTCGCTCGGGGTAGCTAAAGACAGCACTATTGTTGGGAATTGAGAAATCTTAGCCGTTGGGCAGATTGTCTTTGCATCCCATGCGCGAGACGCTGTACTGCGCCCCCGCGAACAGGATCAGCCCCGAGACATAAGCCCAGAAGAGCAATCCCACCGAGACGTAGAACGGCCCATAGAGCGCCTTCAGATCGAGGAGCGGCAGCACCAGCACGAAGATATACTTCGCCACCAGCCAAATCATTCCGGTGACGACGGCGGTGCGCATGACTGACTTGACGGGGACTTTGCAGTTAGGCAGCAACCAATAGATGCAGAAGAAGAAGAGTATGCATGCTATGCCGGTGGTAAATGCCAGCCACATCCAACTTATACCGTTGAAGACGAAGTTATCGGTGTGATGAAAGAAGAGGAATCCAAGTAACTGACGCTGCCATGCGCTTAGCAGAACACTTACCATTCCAAGCGCAACCATAAGGAGCGCCAGCCCGAAAGCGACCGCCTGGTTGAGCAGGTAGTTACGGCTTTTGGCCACTCCCCAGGCCTGGTTGAGTGCTACTTCCAATGGTAGAAAAATTCCGGTACAGGAGATGAGAATCATGATAAGCGAAACAATCTGCACACCATGGCGCGGCGCCGCGATGACCAAATTTTTTACGATGAAGTCCTGATTAGACGGGAAGAAGTAATACACCATGGCGCTGACCACGTCGGCCATGGCCTGCGAGTGAAACACCGTCAACGCGAGCGTGTAGAGCAGCACGATAAATGGGATGAAAGACAGAATTGCATTGGCTGCAACGCTGAAGGCGTAGGTGTGCACTTCGCTATCGAGCAGGTAATTGACGAGGGCCGCGCCATCGCGTCGCCAGCGATACCACTTCGTCTGCTCAGGAGGCGGCTTGATGGCTTTCGTTGCAGCAGTCGTGGTGGTCGCGCCGGCGGCTTCCACTTCGGCTTCAATGCATGTACCGGAATTTGAGACGGCTGCCAAGTGCGGCTCCTCACGAGTAACACAACTCAAAAAAATTCATCGAGGTGCGCAAACACTGCGCATCCATTGATGGGGTTTGTTTTAAGGATAGCTCTTTCGGGCAATCTGCGCAGTAATTCAGTGAGACAAACCCTTATGCATTCCTTATATCGCTGCGGATTTTCCGCTTGCATCCGGAGTGAAATCCTGCCATAAATGGAGCACGGCGCGCGGGGGAGCGTGCTTCAGAAAAAACATATTGGAGAAGTTATACCTGCTTGATGGATAGCTCCACGCATGTTGCCGCTAAGACTGTCTGGCCACACGCCGAACTGTATCTGCGCGGCGATATGAGATTTAGAGATCTGAAATACGCTTACGCACTGAATGTCTTGTTTGTTGCGGCTCAACTCCAGTCTGAAAAGGCAATCGACTATTGCTCGAGCACTCTGCACGTGTAACCAGGTCACTGCTCTCGATGATGGAGGCTTTCCCTGAAAGCTTTACTCCGCCGGACATTCCACTTCTAACAGGCCACGCTAAGACTCAAGCTGTGCCTGCCGTGACGCAAGGGAGGTTGTGCATGAAAGAACAAGGTATAGTGAAGTGGTTTAACGGAGCCAAAGGCTATGGTTTCATTCAGCGCTCAACGGGTGAAGATGTTTTTGTCCACTTCTCGGCGATTCAGGACGAGGGCTACAAGACTCTCAACGAGGGCGAGCCAGTGGTGTTTGAATGTCTGCAAGGACCGAAGGGATTGAACGCGGCGAATGTTCTGCGCGCTTCGTAGAGAAGCTTTGACTGAGTTGATTTGAACCCACCCGTTTGAGGGAACGGGGCCCGCTGCCAGAGCGAATTACTCGGCGCCCGATGCTTGATCGTCTCCTTCCGGTTTCCGCTCGCGCAGCTTTTCGAGGGCCCACGCAGCCGCGGCGCGCAGGCCCTCATCGCTTGCCGCGGCCCACTCGCGCAATCGAACCCCGAACCGCTGCTGCCCGCTGTTGCCCATGGCGATGGCAACATTGCGCTGCAGCCCACGAAAGCCCGCGCGGCGAACCGGCGAGCCATTAAAGCTCTGCTCGAACGCACCCTCGTCGAGTGATGCCAGCCATTCGAGCGCCGGGTTCACCAACTCTGCACGGGCTTCGAGATCCGGGTCGGCGCTTACCGGAGCTTTGCGATTCCATGGGCAGACGTCCTGGCAGATGTCGCAGCCAAAGACCTGCCGGCCCATGCCGGCCATCAATTCTGGCGCGATCGGGCCGCGATGTTCGATGGTGAGGTACGAGATGCATTTCGTTGCATCCATCTGGTAGGGCGCAAAGAGCGCATCTGTCGGACACGCGTCGAGGCAGCGGCGGCAGGTTCCGCATCGATCGGGAACGGTGAGTGACGATTGCGCGGGTTCAGCATCGAGCGCGGTGAGAAGCACCGCTAGAAATGCATAGGAGCCGATCTTGGGGTGGATGAGGCAAGTATTTTTTGCGGTCCAGCCGAGGCCTGCGGCGGTGGCCAACGTGCGCTCGACTACCGGGCCGGTGTCGACATAGGCGCGCGACTCGAACTCGCCATACTGTTCGTGCAGACGCGCCTGGAGCAATTTCAATCGCCGCAGCAACACCTTGTGATAGTCGCTCGGCCGGCGGACGCCGTCGGAATGGACGCGGCTGGACCAGGCATAGCGTGCAATCCATCCGGCGCCGGGATCTGCTGAGTCAGTGGAGCGAGGCTTTGGGCTTTGATAATTGGCGAGGCAGACAAGGGCACTGCGCGCCCAGGGGAACGGAAGGCCTGCGCGAGAGCGCACGCGGCGTCCCTGCTCGTCGGTGCGCTTGAGATAGTGCATGGTGCCGGCCCGTCCCTCATCGACCCACTCGTCGAAGCGCTTTGCATCGCGTGCCTCGTCGGCGTGGGGGAGCGCAACGAGGCCAGCCTCGGTGAATCCCGATTGGATAGCGAGAGAGAGCGCCGACTCGCGGGAGAGAAAAGCGCAGCTTGCAGCCGGCGTGCGGTCGGAGATGGAATGTTCGTCGGCAGCAGTCATGTTGAGCACTCTACGTCTCAGGGATTCGGGTCTACTCGGTGCCGGGCTGGAAAATTTCTTCGACCGTGGACCCAAAGAGCCGGGCAATGCGTAACGCAAGCTCGAGGCTGGGGTCGTGCTTCTGGGTTTCGATTGCGTTCACGGCCTGGCGGGAAACGCCGAGACGCTGCGAGAGCTCTCCCTGGCTCCAGCGGCGTTCCGATCTCAGGACTCGCAGCCTGTTCTTCATCTTTTGAGCTAAATTTCCCTATATCGCGACAATCTGTAACGCATACCTTACAAATCCCCGTTCTTGATGTCAACTAAACCTTACAAAAATTGCATCGACGGCCCGGGCTGGCACGTCTTATTTACAGGTCGATCTCCAGCTTCAACGCCAAAACTGCGAATAAGCAAATCGCCGAGGGAACCGGCGGCGGCCCTTTCTGCGTACTAAACACCAGCATGTTCGATAGTGGACGCTGTAAACAGAATCCGAACACACAGTCTGAAGACGGGATACGGGCGAGGTGCCTATCCCCTTCATTTTCAACTTGCCAACTGGTACGACTTTGGTTGCCAACATGCATTACAAGTATCAGCAGGGCTCACGCCGGCAGAATTGTTGTTAACTCCGAAGCCATCGTGAACGTCTTGCTAACAGGAGGATTTATGAACTGCACCCTGAGCGAAATGAACGAGGCCATGGTCGTTACCCCGCCCGACATGACCGAACTGGTCAGAGGCAATGATCAGCGTCTCATTGACCGGGTGAGTCCGCTGCTCTCTGAAAGAAGCGTCACCCTGAATCTCAAATCGATCGACCGCATTGATGCCGCCGGCATCGCCGCCCTCATCTCCCTGTATGGTATTGCCCGGAACGCCGGTCATGTCTTTACTGTATGCAATGTTACGGCCCGGGTGGCCGAGATTTTGACGCTGGTGGGACTTGAGTCAGTTCTCATGTCTCACGATGCGGTTTGGGCATCGCATAATGCTGCTTGTTTTGAACGGCCGGCCGCCTAAAAACGGCCTGCCCGTCTCATAAATTCATTTCACTTGCTTTTTCCGTACCGAAATACGAAAATTCCCACCCAAGAACAGATACGAGACTCCTTGTGCAAGGAGATCGTCTGTGACGATCAGCACATGCAACAGTGTGTTGACAGCGCTAAATCTACTTGCGAATCATGCAATGCCGCGATGCGCAGCCTGATGCCTGGATGCCGCCCGCGCTCAGCTCATGAACTGCCGCGTCTCCGTTGACGGCTGAGCCAACGTCCGACCCCCTTCCACAGCTACCGCGTGCCGCGAAATCCCGGGCCCCGTTCGAGGAATCGATGGGGTGGGACATCCTAGCCATACGGAGGCTTTATCCCATGACGCAGGGCGTGGTGGATCAGCAGCTTGCCGGCAAAGCAAGCTCGACGTCAACTCCAACCAAATACATTTACTTTTTTGGCGGCGGCGCCGCCGACGGCAACGGCCGCATGAAGGACACCCTGGGCGGTAAGGGCGCGGGGCTGGCCGAGATGACCAACGCCGGATTACCCGTACCACCAGGATTCACGATCCAGACGGAGTCTTGCCGCGAGTACATGCGCGGCGCGCTCAATCCCGAGATGGAGACCGAGATGCACGCCGCCCTCGAGCGGCTTGAGCGGCTCCAGGGACAGAAGTTGGGCGCGGGTGAGAATCCCCTGCTCGTCTCAGTCCGCTCCGGCGCGAAGTTTTCGATGCCGGGCATGATGGACACAATTCTTAACCTCGGCCTGAACGACAAGGCCGTCGAAGCGCTAGCCAAGCGCAGCAATAATCCGCGATTTGCGTACGACTCCTATCGCCGCCTCATCCAGATGTTTGGGGATGTGGTGCTCGATATTCCCAAGAAGAAGTTCGAACACATCTTCGATGCCATCAAGGAGCGCGAGAAGGTCAAGTTCGACTACGAGCTGCAGCCTGAAGCGCTGAAGGACATCATCGCCGAGTACAAGAAGCTGGTGAAGAAAGAGGCCGGCAAGGACTTTCCGCAGAACCCGCTCGATCAACTGGTTGCGGCCCGCGATGCCGTGTTTCGCAGCTGGCAGAACGAGCGCGCCAAGACCTATCGCCGCATTAACCACATCGACGACTGGCTGGGCACAGCGGTCAACGTGCAGGCCATGGTCTTCGGCAACCTGGGCGAAAACTCCGGCACCGGTGTCGGGTTCACGCGCAATCCTGCGACGGGCGAGCGCATGTTCTTCGGCGAATACCTGATGAACGCGCAGGGCGAAGACGTGGTTTCAGGCGTACGCACACCGCTGCCGATCAGCGAGCTTGAGCGCGTGATGCCCAAGGTTTATGACCAGCTCCGCGCGATCACGTGGAAGATGGAAAAACATTATCGCGACATGCAGGATTTTGAGTTCACTATCCAGGATGGCAAGCTCTACATGCTGCAGACCCGCAATGGCAAGCGTACCGGCCTGGCTGCTGTTCGCGTGGCCATCGACATGGTGCGCGAAGGCCTGATCACGCAGGAAGAAGCGATCTTCCGCGTGGAACCGAACCAGCTGTACGACTTCCTGGTTCCGCGGCTCGAGGAAAAGGGCGCCAAGGTGGAAGTGCTTGCCACCGGCCTGCCGGCTTCGCCGGGCGCGGCTGTGGGCCAGATCGTCTTCACTGCGGAAGAAGCCGTGAAGCAGCACCAGAACGGCCACTATCCTTCGATCATTTTGGTGCGCGGCGAAACCACTCCCGAAGATATCGCGGGAATGGAAGTGGCATCGGGTATTCTCACCTCGCGCGGCGGCATGACTTCGCACGCGGCGGTTGTAACGCGCGGCATGGGCAAGTGCTGCGTGGCCGGCGCCGGCGAGTGCACGGTCGATGAGAATCGCAAGGAACTGCGAGTCAAGGGTCACACTTACAAACAGGGCGATTGGATTTCTCTGGACGGCACCACCGGCCGCGTGATCGACGGCAAGCTCAAGACCATTCCTGCGCGTCCTGACGATCCGGACCTGGTTCGCTTCATGAGCTGGGCTGACCCGGTTCGCAAGCTGCGCATCCGCGCCAATGCGGATGTGCCGCGTGATGCAAAACAAGCTCGGCTATTTGGAGCTGAGGGGATTGGACTGTGCCGCACGGAGCACATGTTCTTTGCCGAGGGCCGCATCGAGCATGTTCGCGCGATGATTCTGGCAGAGAGCGAAGCAGAACGCCGCGACGCGCTCAAGAAGCTGCTTCCGATGCAGCGCGCCGACTTTGTGGGCCTGTTCAAGGCCATGGAGTCGCTGCCTGTGACCATCCGCCTGCTCGACCCTCCGCTGCACGAATTCCTGCCGCAGCGCGAAGATCTGCTGGTTGAAATTTCGCACCTTGAAGACACCAAGCCTCGTTCACCCAAGCTCAAGGACCTGCGCATTCTGCTGGCGCGTGTTCAGGAGCTGCACGAGGTCAACCCCATGCTCGGCCTGCGCGGCTGCCGTCTGGGCATCGCGTTTCCCGAGATTACCGAGATGCAGGTGCGCGCCATCTTCGAGGCCGCGGTCAACGTCAAGAATCACGGCGGCGATCCGCACCTTGAAATCATGGTTCCGCTCATCGGCTCCATTGAGGAGATGCGCCACCAATCCTCGATCATCAAGCGGATCGCCGCGCAGGTATTCAAGGAAAAGAGCGCCACGGTTGACTTCATGGTGGGCACCATGATCGAACTGCCTCGCGCGGCCCTCACCGCCGAGCAGATTGCCGAAGAAGCCGAGTTCTTCAGCTTCGGCACCAACGATCTGACGCAGACCACGTATGGCATCTCGCGCGACGACATCAACCACTTCCTTCCGGCGTATATCAAGGCCGGAATCTTCAAACAGGATCCCTTTGCCACCCTTGACCAGGCCGGCGTTGGGTTGCTGGTGAAGATGGCCACGGCCAAGGGACGCAACACCCGGCCCAACCTGAAGGTTGGCATCTGCGGCGAACATGGCGGCGACCCAGAGTCGGTCAAGTTCTGCCACAAGATCGGGCTTAACTATGTGTCCTGCTCGCCCTTCCGGTTGTTGACGGCAAGGCTGGCAGCTGCGCAGGCGGCACTCCAGGAACAACAGACGGGGCCAGACCTCCACAACGGCACCTGCTGATCAATTAACCGGTCAAACGGCGAGGGCGTCTGCTGAGGCGGGCGCCCTCGCTGGGTTTGAGGCGTGCGAAGGTGCGAGACGCGGATATTGTGAGCCTCAAACTACGCCGCAAACATCCTAAGCTCGAATATGACTCGTCTAGCAGCAGCGCATCCGAATCTCAATGCCGCACAATTGACTCAGGCAACTGCGGCTTCCTACAACTTCGGCACGGGAAACATCCATGAAGATCCGAGCAAAATCGACGTTGGCACCAAGAACGGCCATTATGGGGCGAGTGCTATCGCACTCGCAACCAACTGCTTCTAAGGCTGCTAGGAGTCTAGCTTGATGAAGTCATGGTTAGGTCGAGTCGTAAAGGAGCAGCGATACAGCCATGAAGAAAACCTGCTTTAGCCTTCTTCTACTAGTCGTTTCTCACATCGGATCGGCAAGCTGTCAACAACCGACCCCAAACGTGAGCAGCGCGTTTGCCATAGATCCTTCAAAGCCTTACGTGTACCTCGCGGTTGACCATGTTGGGCCTCGAAAACCCTTGCGCGACGGAGAAGTCGGCCTCGGCGTTTGGCTTCGGTTGAAGAACAACTGCCAGATTTCAATCGTTGTCGTCGCGTCGGCGTTGGACGTGCAGAAGACCGATCAAGCCTCTTGGGTGAGCGATGAAGTCGTTCCTAATGCGTTACCAGTTGGGGCGGAATCAGTTGGGTCGATGATAGGTTACCGGCATGGAGAGGAGGGCTTAACAGATATTTTCCTCAAGCCGAACGACCACGAGGCCGAAATAAAAGGAGCGGAGGCTCTTTCGAAGGGCGCAGACAAGGGGCGAAAAATCCGCGTTCCACATGGCTACGTCGACATGAATGCCCCATCCTCTGCGGTTCTCAAAGTGATTCCTCCTGGGGCGGAAGTTCTTTTCAGCGTACCTGCAAATCATGTCGGTGAATCGTGGCACTTGGAGGTGCCGTTCCGATTTGCGATCGAACCTCACGTCGATTTGCGACAACCGTATAGCTATGTGGCCCTTTTCTGGGACGATCTGACGGAAGTAGATCGCTCTCTGATGAGGGCGGAGGGGATTGAAGCTGCGAGACCGGGGATTACGCCATCACACGAGGTGAAACAAGGCACTCCGCCTCCACTCTGAAAGCAATGATATGTCTACGATGCGCTCAGAAATATGTGCCGAGTATGTAGTTGTTGCGTACCACTTCACCGGCAAAGAACGGGATTCCGAGTCGGGTAAGGACTACTTCCGGGCCGGGTACTTCGGCTGTGTCGTGGGACACGATGCCGATCGACATCGCGGCTGACTCTGCTGTCAAATCTCCGCGCGGGCCCTCCGGCTGATTTCGGTCTCTGCACCGCTCTGTCTCTTATCGGACAAAGCAACAGCAGAAGCAGTCCTCACATCCCATCTGCTGAATGAATGGACCGGCGGTGGTCGGCTGAGGGGCATGTAAGTGGTTCCTCTTCCTGCTGTTCCTACAGCATTTTCGGAAGTACGGTGGTCTTTCACGCATGATTGAAAGCCGCCGCTCCGTGATGGTCGCGGCTAGAGCGGAACCAGAGTAACTGTGTCCTGTTGAGTTTTGTTCAGAGTCGCCGCTCCCTGATGGTCGCGTCGACTTGAATGCTGTGGTTTCGGGAAACTTCGACTCTGGTTCCGCTATACCAGAATTGTGGTTTTTGGTCTGCATCATTTCCGAAAATGCGTTAGCCCAGGTGTTCAAAGGAATGGAGACCCGCTATGAACTTCAACATGTCTGATCCTGCGGTAATTATCGGCGTCGGCGCGATTGTTCTCCTCATCGTGATCGCCGTAGTTTTCGCCATAGCGAAACGCGCCAACAGAAGGCGGACTCAGGAACTTCGGACGCGGTTCGGGCCGGAATACGACCTGGCGCTGAGGGAGTACGGTTCCCGCCGCAAAGCCGAATCCAAGCTTCTGGAACGCGTTAACCGCGTCAAGGGCATGAATGTGCGCCCTCTCACCATCGAAGAACGCGACCGTTATCTCTCCGAATGGGACACTCTGCAGGCTCGTTTTGTCGATCATCCGCGAGGTGCCGTCACGGAGGCCGATGAGATTATCAACTCGCTGCTGCGCACTCGCGGTTACCCGGCTGGACCCTTTGAGCAGCGTGCTGCCGATATCTCCGTGTACCATTCACCGCTGGTCGAACCGTATCGCCGTGCAAACGCAATCACAGTGCGGGCCGGGAAGAACGAAGCCACGACGGAAGAGTTACGGAGCGCAATGATCCTGTACCGCGCGCTCTTCGAAGAGCTTATGCAGGCCAAAACCGAGGTTCCGGTGGTTGACATCTCTCGCCCAGAAGCGGCATGAGCCGACGCTGGCGTCGCAACAGCCGGCTCCAGTGTTAGTGCAGGTCGCCGGAAACAACGTCATTTATACACGGCTCGAAGAGGAGTTGATTTGTCGAAAAGCATCCGTCAGTGGCTAAAGCCCCGCTCATTTCGGGCTGTTTGCGGCACGACTAAAGTCGTGCCCTTTCAAAACACATATAATGATCATCTGTGTGGCGGATACCACTAGATTGGCTGAAGGGACTGGCTTAAGGGACTGGCTTAAGGGCAAAACGCAAAATCGAATTCATTGCACGCTATCGAGGCCTCAATCGCACGATCATGGTTGGGGCCTTTCCCCGCTTTCCTCATTTCTTCCTCATTTCAATGCATCTAAGCTGAGGAGGGCCCGGCTCTTACCGTGACGGGCCAGACTGATTCCCCTCTGAGAGTCCCTCTTCATGCTCATTCGCCTGGCGTACGACATTCAGTTCAACCTTATTTGTGACGTGCCCATCGTGGCGCTGCTCAACGTGCATCCGTCGCGCGAGCAGGATCTGCTGGAACCCGATGAGCTGAGGACTGAGCCGGCAATTCGCGTGACCAGCTACGTGGACGTCTTCGGGAATCGGTGCTCGCGATTCGTAGCGCCGGCCGGGCGGCTGAAACTTAGCAGCACGACTCTCATTCACGATTCAGGCGAGCCGGACCCTGTCAATCTGTCAGCCCGGCAGATTCCGGTCGGGGAGCTTCCCAACGAAGTGCTGACCTATCTGCTCAACAGCCGCTATTGCGAAGTGGACCGCTTTTCAAGCATCGCGATTGAACTTTTTGGATGGACGACTCCAGGGTGGGCGCGGGTGAAATCGATCTGCGACTGGGTGAACAACAAGGTGACGTTCAACTACGGGCAGGCGCGGCCCACCAAGACGGCGCTCGATGTATTTACGGAGCGCGTGGGCGTGTGCCGCGACTTCCAGCACCTGGCTATCACATTCTGCCGCGCATTGAACATTCCGGCGCGCTACGCTTCCGGCTATCTGGGGGATATTGGCGTGCCACCCGGTGGGCCTATGGACTTCAGCGCGTGGTTTGAAGTCTACCTTGAAGACCGCTGGTGGACCTTTGACGCGCGTCACAATGTGCCGCGTATCGGCCGGGTGCTCATGGCGACGGGGCGTGATGCCTCGGATGTGGCCCTGACCACGTCATTTGGGCAGGCGGAACTGTGTCACTTCGTCGTCGTCACGGATGAAGTGACACGCACTCCCGCGGCGGAGCCGATTTTGGAACCACAGATCTAGGGATCAATTCTAGGGATCAATGCCTGGGACACGCAGAGCCAAGATTCACCATCTCATCGGAAGCAGATCGAGACGTTATCGGCCTTGGTCGCCACCGGGTGCAAAGTAGCCTTCGCGCGTTACCACGGTGAGATCGCCCTTGTTGGCCTTGAGCGCCACTTTGTGAAAGCTCCCGTCGTTATCGGGCTTGTCTGGGGTGTAGGTCAGGAGGTATTGCCCGCGCAATTCCTCGACGATGAGGCC
>WNGR01007078.1_pt1 | contig 12980 bp, 9 predicted proteins | sample 5407581 | NCBI WGS metagenome assembly WNGR01 (sample SAMN13153383, study PRJNA577476) | soil metagenome | isolation source: 80 cm soil or saprolite under Garry oak tree replicate 2 | place: USA:California | collected 2016-06-15 | reverse complement strand
TAGTGTACTCTTCACAGAATAAAAGGATGTCTTCTTGATAATCAAGGCCCCATAATCCCAAGCATTTGACTTCTGCTGTGGGCAGATATTCCAACTTGCCTTCATCACCCAAAGGAAATGACTTCAGTATTCCTTGTAGGTCATTGCCCCACAAGATGTGGTGCAGGTTCTGGGCAGCAACTAGCAGCTCTGATCCAGCTGCTGGAGCACATGGAAAGGTGTCAAAGACCTCACAGCTGTGCTAGCAAATTGGACTCACAACTAGGTTGCCTCACACATATATGAAGGTGACATTCTGCCAGTCGATCCCATATTTCACATATCTGCTGCACTGGACACAATTTTTTGGCATCATCTGGTGCCCCCAAGTTATGAGTGGCACCCCCATGGGATGAAGGGTCTATGTCAACCTAGGAGACATTATAAGAGTTGGCCTGAGTGCTGTTTGGAACACCAACTAAGACCCTGGGGTGACAGATGGTTATGGACCTTCAGGAGAATCAAATGCCCAGGGGGTATGTCCTTGCATAGGTCTTGTTTGCACTGACTCTGAATCTCTCTCTCCAAATCGGCTACAAACTTATACTTGGAAATGAGAACACAGTGTAAGGCATCTGTGCCTTCAAAGAAGTACCAGAGTCTGAAATGGGCCATCAATGTGTAGAATGTGTGTGAAAATGGGTGCAGCAAAGGCAAATGAAAGGCTCAACCCCTATCTAAGGACCTTTGAAAACTGAGGAATCATCAGGCCCCTGTTGCAAATATAAATGGACTGGCCATCATCTACCCCCTATCACAGCAGGTGATCTCATTCCTAGTGGGAATTGTAGCCATGCCTGCCAGTGATTGGTACTGATTATTCTGCCCGTGGTGTAATGTACTTCGTGGACTTGGTTCAGTTCCACCAGATGGCTGGGAAGTGAAAAGCTTTCCCTTGATCTTCATGTCATGAACGCCACCATGTTTTGCTGTGTGGATATCTTGTGCACTCACTATCAGCAACTTTTGGTTGACCCGAATTTGCTTGATAACCTTGTTGACATGGACCGCTTTGCCAGTGGACACTCATGGACCGGTTATTGTTTATCTTTATTAGGATTCTATATTAGGTCCTTATTGTTCTTATTGTTAAGATACCGGCTCTAGATGGCTCTAGGCCTTCTATTGTTCTCAGCCCTCCAATGGTGTTTCTCCCTCTGGTGCACAGACCACCTGTATTGTGTTTGGATCACCTGTGTGCACAGACCATTTGTTACGGATTCACCCCCACCTACATGTGCCGGAGCCATCTACCATGAAGAGTCACATGAAGAACCACCTGCGGACCTCCCAAGCAAAGAGGATATCAGCTTCTGGACCTACGGAGATAGAAAGGATGAAGAAACGGTGCGACGGATGTTAGACCCGCCAGAGAATGCCAAAGAAGCCGAGAAGCTGTATTCCATATGCAGACGCCTGATAGAACTTGGAGAAGACAAAGAACTAGGCGATTAGCTAAGTAGAGCCCAGCCCCTAGGATGTATCAGGTGCTAACTACATAAGCAATGGGCTATCGTGGGAACCAACGGATGGAAGACTGCTGAAGGGGTGCACTGCCCATGGAAAGGCATGGAAGGCTCTGGAAGAGTCTGGAGAGTGTTATCTATGGTTTGTGCCTGGATATTGATGGATGACTGAGCAACTGTATGCCTCATGTCTCTTATCTTGCCTCATTGCTGTTTCAGTGCCCTATTAGGATAGGAGGACTTATTCATCATTACACATAGTTGCTTACTCCTTGCTTACTGATGGCTTACTAATCGTGACTCACTATGCTTACCATATGATAGTGTTGGTCTATATAAGCCGTAGTATAGTTGCTGGTAGTTCCCCAGCTTGACTTCTTGTATTCTACTGCAGAAGTACTAGAGTGTCTATAGCAGAAGCCTCTTCCCTTCACTCTTATCCAGTGTGGCTTATCTCTTTCTCTCTAAACTAAAGACTACCCTACATCAATGATGCCATTACTCAACTATTGGGTCGCTCATCTAGTGCAAGTAGTAACTGATTGTACGGCAAACTGCCTAAGTCAGGCAGATGTTCCGTGGTAACGTAACACCATTCTTAGGTAATCCTTTAGTATATAAGGACTCCTGTTTTTGCCTATACACTTCAGAGTTCTTCTACCTCTGATGTTACGTATACACCCCCACGAGATCGACAGACAGCAAAGCGCAAGAAGGCTGAAAGCGCAGACGAATGGATCAAGAGTGAAGATGGCATCACGGAGATGATGACCGGGCCGAATGGGGTTTACACCCATTATGTGAGCACATCCCTTCCTGAGAGTGAACAGGATGATGCGTGAAGAACAGGAGTTCTGCGGTCACGTGATCAAGAACGTGATCTGCAGTCTGGGCATGTCTAGGCCCTTATCTATGGATCCCGGAAGAGAGATATCCCGGTGATGTATGGGCGCAGCACGAGTGCTGATGGACTGATGATAGATGATTGGACGATAACATGGGTGCTGCCTCGTGGGTATGCCTAGGCCCTTATCGCAGAGTCTGGACTCCTTATCTTGTGAGTCATATGGATACTTGGTTCCTGACTGTATTACGCCTTTGTGCCATTGGTTACCTATATTAGGGTTCATGATTGGAGAGGAGCTTGAAAGCTGCCTCAGAGATGTATATAAGGCTACCTTACTTGACTTGTAGTCAGTAGCTTTGAGATCTTGAACAATCCCCTGGTTGTTACTGGATAGTCAATAGCAGATCCCTTTTGCCACTTTCCTTCCTTCTATAGTGTGCAGTCGTTGCCCTTAAATTGGGCTTATACATCATCTTTGCTCTGTCATCGTTGCCTCAAGAGGTCGACATAGGAAGCGTACACACAAATCATTGCAAGTCGCGAAGACGTTTCAGCGGGAACATAACATCTGAAGTGTAAGTCCCCTCTTGTCTATAGCTCTCTACCTTAGCTCACTCCCTTCTGCAGTGTGCTCTTATCTAGGTGTGTAGTATAGCAATATAGAGTTCTTCTACCTCTGAAGTTGCACTCTTGTCTAGCTTATTGCTAACCTCTCCACACACTGTCAGTTGTCTGCATCAACAAACCTCGACCAAGGTACTGGTCTCACCCTGGGCCTTTGGAGAATGATAATAATGTTGACAATTTGTCACACTGCTGAACGAGTGCAAGGTGATGTTCCGATAGTGTTCACCTAAGAACTTTACTTGTCACTCTGCATGGCTAGGTTTCTATTGCTTATTTCTAGTAAGTTACAACATTACTACTGTACAATCAAATTTGTCGTTCGCGTCAAGTAGAGATTATATGCTGACTCAGCATACAATCTCTACAATACTTGATGCTGACAATAACTGACAGTTTGTAGCCCTGCCTTCCATCAGAGAGTCCACTCAGTCGTTAATCCCACTGCTGCCATCACAGAAAGAACCGATGCTTGCGTGTCTGTCAGGAAGGGGTAGTATGACACTGAAATTGCACGCTTCACAGTGCAGGGTGTCTGGGTGGGTCAGCCAGAGATGTACTGTAAATGATTAAAATGGTTCTCTATCCAACCCTACCAGGGAGGTTCTGTCCATGTCATAGATGAACCCTGGCCATTGCTATGGGAGTCAGGGGGTGACAACATGGAAGCTAGTTACTACACAAGGAGATGAGGTACGATAGAGATGTTGCAGGAATGTGTAAGGAGACAAGTGGGAGCGAGTAAGTGATCAACTACCAATCGAAATCAAAAGTTTGTGAACAAAGTTGGCTTGTTGAGTGGGAAGACTTATGGGTGAGGGTGAAATGACTGAGAGCCTATTTAGGATTCAACACCCACTGACTCCACAATTGTCAGCTCTTTGCAGGAGGTGGACTGGGCTGATTATGGTACTTGTGAATGTGACAATCATGCATGATTAAGTATGGGATGGCCTGGCTGATGGCTGGAGTGTGGGTGATGATGATATTGAATCTGTTGGTCACTATGACTGAAAAGTGGAAGCAAGAGTCTCGCAGATTTGCCTTTTCTGGAAACTCCTTTGAGGACCCGATTTTCATGTGCATCTCAGACTTGGTCTCTCTTGCTCAAGAACTGGTATAATAGATTCATAAAGTGTACAGAACTAGTCTCTCCAATACCACTGCCTTTGTGCTCCAGGCCAGTTTCTAAATACACCAAGAAACTCAATTTGTTTTAGCACAGAACATGCCACAATCATGACCTTATGTGGCTTGTGCTTGTGGTAGAGACAATGGAAGAGGGCATTCACAGAAAAAAAATTGCTAGAAGTCATTGACTTGAGTTGCCTAGAAGATGGGAACATGCTGTGGAGCAGTGGGTCAGCTTTACCTCAGGACGCTTGCTTCATCGTCATGATGGCCATTTAGGAGGCCTAGAGGACACTGAGTGCCACTGTGCTGCTGCCTTGCTCACCTCAGTTTCTGCCTCCTCCATCTCCTTGATGTTGTGCTTTGGCACTGGGTACAAACCATCGCTGTCTACCATCATGCAGCTCTCGATACCTCGAACAGACAGTCAAAGAGCACATCGGCAAAGGCATGTACCAGAAGGTCCAGTAAGATGATGATCAATAAATTTTCTCGTGATGAACTTGGGTGAAGACCATATCACATTCAATGAAGACAGTAGCAGTGAGCGAAACTCTCTCAAGAGTATGCCAAGGTCTTTGCATTCTAACCACACAAAGGTGGTGTTATACAGTCCTACAAACACTCCTTCTCAGCAAATAGTCTGCTCCACTCATTGTGGCTCACCTTGGAGACTTGACTCCATCCAGGTGCCATTCCATGAGCCAATCAACTACGCCCAAGTCCAGAACTTGCGTAAATGTAAATATTCTTGTCTGAGGCTTTGGTTTTCGACAACAGAGAGGATGTCGAGCGGAATCCTATGACACATTTCGTTGTCAAATCACCCACCTGCTTCATGTGAGTGTGGACACAAGTATGTGCTACCTAAAGGGAGCATACTGTGGGATGCAAGTCATCCGAAGGTGCCAGGTGATCGTGCTGCTTGTGACTTCTGAATCAGAAAAAGGCAATCAGCAGTGCAAAAAAAATTGGGAGAGAACTGTGACCCAAGGCAAACAAGTACCTACTACCTCCTTTGAGTGCTTGGTGTCTGTTTGCAGTTGCATACTGTATACTTTGCAGAGACTGCATCCTCTTACCACTAGCTTGGCCCTGGCCCAGCATCCGCTCATGACTGCAGGTCTTGCCACTGTCTTGCTGCTGCTTCTTCATCTTGTGCCCCATGTAGTTGATGCCTTGTCATCCTGGTGATTCATTCAGCATGCCACACATGAGCACACTCGACATCGACCATGGGTGCCTTGCTCTTACTCTTGCATTTGACCCTCAACACTCCGCAGTGGGGCAGGGTTGGAGCTGCCACCTCGATGACTAGACTCACACTAGAGGGGGAGGGGAAGATCTCCTGTCCTTTGGTAGGCACCTGTATCTTGGGATACCACAGACTAACCTGTGGGTGCCAGCGACTTGAGCATGCTGGGGAACCTAGCTAGGGAAGAAGATCGAGAAGGGATGGGAGCAACACCAAGAAATTGTTCGAAAATATTGCTGATGAGCTCAGAATCTCTGGTGAGGAGACAGGTTATACAGAGGGCTAACAGAAGAGGTTGCTTGTCCATTTCTGGTTCAGAGGAAACTGAATGAGATGACCATCAGTGTCTCATAGAGAAAAATGAACTATACCTTGAGAGTAAGGAGTTGTGTGACTTTCAGCCTTGCAAAGAAAGTTGTCAGCGAAGCCATTGAAAGATGGGACTGGAGCAGGAATGTGTTGATAGGTGGAAGTATTGGCCATGTTGGCGTCGATGAGTTCAAACTGTAAGAAGTGAGGATGATGCACTGAAACATTTCTCTGTGGACATTTCACCCAGCGCAGATAATGTAAATGGTGGTGAGCTAAGTCGTTTCCAGGAAGAGAAAGGGCGGGGCTTTGGGGTTGAGAGTGTTTGTGGGGGTTGATCACACCTGTCTGTGGAGGCCAAAGCAATTGCAGTTGGAGATATTGCACCAGCTCAGAAGCCAGTGTGTGATGTTGGACAGCCCAGAAGGTGTACTCTGGGAAGAGGTAGGCGATGATGACACCACAACCCCTGTTGTGGGCCGTGTGATAGTTGTAATGGACTGGGAAATGGTGAACTAAAGATTGACATGATGGTGCTCTAACCCTTGGCATTTGATGCAACTGGGATAGATGCAGGGGCATGCCGATAGGATAAAGGGAATAGTTTGGGTTCCTGAAGTTTCCTGACACAGCAGAGTTGCCTATTGCATTTGTGCACTTACAGAAACTGAGGAAGGTACCCCAAAGGCTTGTCCTTGAACAGGAAAGCCTCTTTCTCATCATAATTGTACAGCAGCAACAGCATCGTTGTCAACCAGATTGTCTAAGTGCACTTTGTCAATAATATCAGGGATGGCAATGCCAAGCGAATGGACTCCTTGACGGACTCTGTTCTCAATGGTTCTTTGCTGAAAATAAGGATGCAAGCAACAGGGCAAAGTATCACCCTGTTGCCTTGCTCTCGCAAGAGCGCCAAAGGCTCAGCAATTTGGGGCATTCCCTTCTTGTGGACCACTAATGATGAGCCTTTGTATTGATGAAGACTCAGCTTGGACATGCTGGTGAAACTTGGTAGTTAAGAGGAAAACTGGTTGATTGAGAACAGTGGGGAGGATGTTGGCATGGTGTCCACATTGGTTGTGGATACAGAACCTTGGGTATTTGGTGGCTCATAATGGTCATGCTGATCCTCGTAAAACTCTTTGGAACTTTGTTAAGCCAAAAAAAAAAGTAAAAAGAAAACGAAGTCTCACCATTCAGCTGTCGTTCCTCCCTTGCTATGGAGAACCCTGGGAGATTGTGTTCCAGATCCAGGGCAAGAATGTGAAACAGATATGCTGCTCGTAGCAATACTGTGGCAATCCATATTGACAGCAGTCTGATCTTGCATTGCATTGTACTGTGAGTGTCATTTCTCATGCGTTGAAGCCGAAGCTTGGCCTTGAGGCCTTGATGTTATAATATAATGATGGTTTACACTCAGAGAGCGGTGAGGTGTGTATGATGTAGGTTAAGGGTCAAGGACTCCTACTGTTGGATGCATATTTGCCGCTATAGTGTGGGTCTGGTTTGGGGTTCAGCAAAAAGAGACAATGAACCAAACCGAACTGAACTTTCTCCACACTAGACGCAAGTACAACCTCTGATGACTGGTGGTGGGGGAAACAGGATTCCTGTCCTGTGATTGTGGGCTGCACAACCTGTTGAGCTTTGGCACGCTAACCCCTGTGTATTCATGAATTTCCAAGTCACACATTCTCAAAGGGACATTGATAGAGCCATCTCTTTGAGTTCTATTGGAGATGTGCCAGCAAACCATTGAAGAAAGGGTTTTGAAGAGATGCCAAATTGAACCTGGAAGATAACTGCTGAGCATGGCAAAAGCGGGTGACTGTTCCATAACCCTGATTTTGCAAGATAGCTCTTCCATAACCCCAAATCTGCAAGATAACCCAATTTCCAGAGAATTTCTCCCTCAACTTACAGCCATTTTCAAATCAATGGAGCACTTTCTAAAAAAAAGTTGGGTAGCAGGGTTGAGTGGAGAATGAGGATAACTAGTCTTATGTTTTTTTTAATCAATTTTTTTATTTCCAAAACATTTTGAAAAAAAAGGTAAGGCTCAAGTAAGGCTTGGCATTTCTGCTGATGGGAGTTCCTGAAACCCTGCCTATCCAAGCTATTTTCAGAAAGTGCTCCATCGATTTGAAAATGGCTGTAATTATGAACACTGTTTGTAAGTTTTGGAAGTCAGCCTGTGTATGTGAAATGACGGGTATCTACAGTATCTTTATGAAACCCACTGTACTTACCCAGCCACTCACCCATCCAGGCTGTAACTGGCTACCTCCAGAATTATACACCCACCTCCCAACACAAGGCATGAGGCCTGCATGAGGCCCCAGTCAACACTGCTGTAATGTAAGGACAACAATTCTGCTAGGCATGAAAATGCCTAGTTTCTCTACTTTTGGTCTTCTCACCATTCTACTGTATGTCCCTCATTGTGTGATGCCTATTCTGGCCTCACATTGCCATGCCACATATCCTCACACTTGCCTCATGGCATCACCATCATCTTACCTTTCTTTCCTATCACTCTTGTCATTCGCTACCCCTTTTATATTTGTAATAGGAATGGTCATCGCTTGCTCATTATCCCTCAGTTACACCACCAATAGACACTAACACCGCCAATCACCCCAATAGTGATTCCTACACCCTTTCAAAGGTCCAAGTCACACATCCTTGGGCATTGCACTTCCTTGTTCTCCTCCACTGGATGCTCATCATACCATACTCATATCACCTATCCTCTTTGACCTGTCATTTTTGCTCCATCTGTCGATCATGTTGGACCTTGCTGCTCCCTCTCTTGGGAAAAGGTGTGATTATTCTCACTTGTATGACTCCTGATAAAGAGATTATGGATGTGGTTTGGATAGTGATAGGGAGTGAATAAAATATGTATTAGTAGATGTGTGTGCAAGCAATGTCTGTACAACAAGACAATGCCTCTCAGTTACTGTGCACACTAGATAGCAGAACTATCTTTATTCACCTATACAACAAGACAACACCTCTGGGACAAGTAAGTACAGGCTAAGGCAAACTTAAGCTACAGGAATACTCACCTCAGTTACTGTGCACACTAGACAGCAGAACTAAGGTGTTACAGTACAAAAATGAATGCCTTAAATACTACTAGATGTACAGTAAGGAACACTTGTTCTGGAAAGGTGGGGGAACAGGCAAAATGATGAAGTGGTCACTGATGCGACAAACTGAGATGATAAATAACACATATGTAGGGATTGTGCATGTTTGCACAACTCCCAATTGAACACAAGAAATACAAATCATATAGAACCTCAACTCAATTAAGGTGTGAAATGGCACCTCACTTCAACACCTGATTCCTTTGTAAATTTTAGTGTGCACAACACAGCCACTCTAGTCTCAGCCTCAGTTCATATTGTCACCTTTTATCTTGCTTGCAGTTTCTGGCCCTTTTTGTATATAACCCCTCTTCTGTGTTGTTTAATACACAATGCTTGTTGCCATCCTTTTCTCCTTGACTTGCATGATTTTGCAGTTAGCACTCAAGTTCCAAAAGTCTTTCATCTCTGCTTTTCCTTCTCACTCCTCCTCCTCATCCTCCTCCTCCACCCCCCACACTCTTGCTCCTGTTCTCATTTGCATTCTTGCTAATATCCTCCCTTGTTCTTGAGCTCTCCCCATTGCCCCCAGATTGGTCACTGCACCCTCCATGCTCATGTTTGCGCTCCTGACTATTGCCTCCTTCCAAATCTTCTTTGTGTGTAGATGATTCTCTGGTGTCATGTTCCTGCTCATTTCTCTTATAAGTAACAATTGCATGCAACTAGCACCAACTTACCTTCTATTTACTCAATTTAAAGCAATTGTGAATTTGGCTCAACCAACCAACGTCAAAAACTGTGGAGTAGACAGTAATGCGCATTTTTTTTGGGAGGTCTCTTGGCTTGTATTGCAACACTTGTGCATTTTCTTCACCAGTGACAAAAATGTGGCACCACTAGTGTTTATTTCTAAACTGGGCTGGAAGATGTGTGGAGATCTGCTCGAAGCCTTCTGGTTTTGCACTATGTCTACAAGAGACAGTCACTTGGACTGTAATGATAAATTTGTCATCAATGATGATAGCATTAATAGTGGGGAATGTCAAGGAGGTGGGAATGAAGCAGAATGGAAGTGGATGCATCTTCATGTCCTTTAGTTTGCTCAGGTCAGTCAGAGGGATAGACTGATCCAGAGGGCACACCAGAATTGTGAGTGTAGGCGCACCATACACAGTGGTAGAGCAGCCACTGTGAATGAGATTTTGGATGATTTTCACCCTAAATGTTATCCTATTTTGGGATAAAAGTACTGCTTTCATAGGATGAATATCAGTGGGACCTGTATGATTGTCAGTATAAGGTCAGATGATGAAATTAGGATGATTATAATCCTAATTTGGGACAAAAGTATCCTAACTGGAAATTGTCACTGTAAGCCAATCATTGGATGGTCATTGGATACAAATCAGTATTGATATTTGACTGAAAATTAGTCTTGATCATTGGATGATAAATACCAGTGATTGTCACTAAATTGTCATGCAGCTTGCAAAATAAAATACATCTATTGCAAAGAATACAATACACAAAAGAGATAGCTATCTATAGAAGTGCCCCCCACCACCCATCACCACCATTGTCATAATTAGGGCTGCTTTGCTGCCCCCCTGCTGCCACTGTGGTTGTCATCATCATTTTTGTCATCATTTTCATTTTTGTTGTTGTTGCTATTGGCAATACACATGGCTTGGGGGGTGGCATGCATGCCGCATGGGTGAGTGGGGGTAGCCTGAGTATGCACAAGGGGAGGGGATGGTGGCAGTGTTGTGGCTGCTGCTGTCCTGCATCTGTTCAAGATGGGAATAAAATAAAATAAAAAGTCAAGTAAAACTCATCTAAATATTTTTTGGGTAGGGTAGTGGCAGGAAACTTGGGATGCAAAGTGGGAGTGGCAGGGGGCCTGGGGTTGATGTGTTGGCAGGTGCAGCAGGGTCACCTGTGTGAGTGAGGGATGTAGACAATGATGAAGGGAAAAAAGACTTACATTTTTTTTTTGGGGAGGGGAGTGAGGAAGAAGGTAGTGAAGATGGAGAAGGCAAGATGGCAGGGGCAGCAAGGGGGCTAGAGCAGCAACAAGACCAAGAACAAGACAGCTGAGAGCATAGGGAGAGGTCTAGAGCATTGAAGTTGCTGGTAGTATCCTAGCTAGTTCTAGAGAAGAGAAGTGTAACTTGGTGAAAAGGGATAAGGAAGAGGCCAAGTCAGAGGTAGGAGGAAATAAAACAAGTAGTTCGAACAAGTTGCATGGTGGCCAGTGGTGCACTTTCCCATGCCACATATTAACTCCGCACAGATGAACACGTTTTTTGTCCAAGTCAATTCTCATATCATACTGGTAGTTATCTGATCTAGGATGATTTTCATCCACCATCCAATCATAGACATGTTTTAAAATGACAATTTAACATAGTTTTATGTTACATAATTTTCAGTAGGTAATAGAATTATTTTACTTGGATGACCATCAGCACCAAAAGTTAGGATGAACTAAAATCAGCCATTAACTTGTCTATGCTAGGCTGAAATCTGAAAATCACTATCAATTTGGATGAAAATCACCCAAACTGATGTTCACAGTGAGCAGATGGGTGTTGAGGCCAGATAAGCAGTCAACCATGCAAGAACAAAAGTTTCCAATAGATAGCCTTTAGGCACTTTGAACCACTTGTGCATGCTCAACAATCTATAAACATAATTCTCTCAGCAGCGTCAGCCTTGATGGTGGCAAGTAGTATCAATTTATCAATGTACTTTGTGGCCACTTGCACAATTGGGACCTGTCTTGACTTGGCGTGTGGTTCAATGGAAAAAATAGTATGGGAGATGCTGAAGGCGTCTAATCCCCTGTGGGTAGGGGAGTCCTTGATAAATGACTGCACAGCAGTCTCAACACCCCATTTGTAAAACACTTCTGCATTGGGTTGCCATGTAAGCCACATGCAGGTGCATGCAGAAGGTCTCCATTTATTGTAAACATGAAGAAGCCTGTCAACATCAAGATTAGGTATGGTTCTATTGGAAAGAGCTTAGCGAGAATGAAGTGCTTGTAAAGTGAAGTTGGACAAACCCAAGAGATTTCATCTCATCAGAGGAAAAGTATTCCATTACATACAAACATGCTTCGTGCTCCTTCTGCCACCTCTTCCAGTTGTCCTGAAGTGGAGAAGTTGCCTGGATGATACAGGCATTTCCATCCTGCTCTGCATCCAGAAAGGCATCACATGGTGTTCTGGCTAAGGCTGAGCATGAGTCCAGGTTGCTCATGGGTACTCATGGGTTGACCCATGAGAATACCCACCATGAGCTGGATCCATGTATCTAGATCTACTCACAGTGGCAGATCCCTAAGGATCTGGGTTTGACATTTGGGGAGCAGAATACCCATAAATACCCACCATGGGTACCCTTATTAACCAGCCAATTTAAAGGCAACATATGGTGCAAGTTGCTCAAATTAGTGATATACTGGCCTGGCTGAAAACCATCAAGCCATCAAAGCCACTTTAACATCTGCAACACTGGTAGGTGTTTTAGTGTGTTTTGGTGGATTTTAGTATGTTTTGAGCTGTTTAAGTGGTTCTTAAATGCTCTTAAATGTCTTAAACATCTTTGAACACCTTCAGCTTTGCAGATGAAGCCAGGCCCTCTCAGGCCAGGCTAAGCCAGCTGGGTGCATCAGCAAGATAAAATGTCACACTCATATAGTTTATGAAATACTTTAAAGACCTTGACAATGATATTACCACTGAGTCTGATGCCCTTAAAGAATGGCTCACTACACCAACCATCACACTTGAGAAAGGTGTTGATGCCATTGCCTGGTGGTTAGCTATATTGACAACTGGCCACTCATTTGCAAGAATGGCCCTTGATTTCCTATTTATACCTGGTATGTATTTACTTTTAATGGTAGTGTACATTGATGTTTTAACATGATCCAGACAATTCAGATCATTGGTACAATACAGCCTTATCTCCACTGATTGCTTCTATGCATTCCCTCTGTCCCCATTCTGATCTTGTCCTAATTTATCCCCTTCTCTTAGTAGCACAACAGTTGACCTGTTTTAGCTGTGTTTATCACTGTCCCACTCTGTATTCATCACTTTGGTCTCCCCCTTGTATATAAACCCTGTAGTATGATAGTATGAAGCCAGACTCAGCTTCATTTACAATCTAGCAACCTTGCCTTTGCTCATTGGTGTGAA
>WNGR01006029.1_pt1 | contig 12983 bp, 8 predicted proteins | sample 5407581 | NCBI WGS metagenome assembly WNGR01 (sample SAMN13153383, study PRJNA577476) | soil metagenome | isolation source: 80 cm soil or saprolite under Garry oak tree replicate 2 | place: USA:California | collected 2016-06-15 | reverse complement strand
ACGTCAAACGTGTCAAGGTCTGCCGTGTGGAGACCGTCTGCAAGATGCGATTCAAGGAAGGCGAAACGCCGCGCACGCGCGTGCGGAACCTTGTCCTGCCATTTCACTATGAGGACGAGACGGTTGCAATTTCCGACACTTTCACCCGACAGATACGGGAGGCGCTCGAGAACCTGCGCGACAAGCACGGCCTGACGGTCCGCTTCATTGGCTACACCGACGACGCGCCTCTGACTGGTGGCGACGAAAGCATTTACGGAAACCAGTCGGCGCTGTCAAAGGCAAAGGCAACCCGCGTCGCCTTGGAAATCCAGCGAGTTCTGGGACTGCCGGCTTCTGCAATTGAAATCGATGGTCGCGGGGCGTCTCACCCGGTTGCTTCCAACGAAACGGCGCAGGGACGCGCGTTGAATCGTCGCATCGAAGTGGAATTCTGGTACGACGATCCTCTCCAGGCGTTGTCGGACGAGCCGCAGTTGTGCCCGGATGATCGCGACGAAACGGTGACAAAGGTTTACGAACCTTCCTGGGGGAGCATCCCGATTCTTAAGCTCGCGAACGGCCAGCCGATCGTTCCGCCTGGCTACGCAGCCAACCTGCGTCGGGCTCTGACTGACATTGCGGATCGGCCCAACGCGCGACTTCGGTTTATCGGTTACACGAAGAACGAGCGACTCGACCGCCGCACTGCGTCTGCGTACGGCGATGACATTGGACTCTCCGCCGCGCGAGCGCGCCGAGCTATGGACATGCTCTTGCAAGATCCGATTCTGTCGGGCGCCCGGTCCGAGCACGAGGGACGTGGCTACGTCCAGTCCGATGATGTCGTGAACACCGGCTTCACCCAAGGTGAAGAGTCGTTCGTGCGCGTCCAGGTCGTCTATGACGAGCGCTTGCCGCTGGACAACTACGAGGGTGTGGATATCACGCGTGTCACCCAGGAGCTTCACCCGAAGAGCCCTTACGAACTCAATGTGATGCACATCACCGTCGACGGCAAGCCGATCGATGATCCAGGCCGCAGCTCTTCTGACGTTCAGCGCTGCACAGACGTGGCGCTCGACAATGCCAACATCCATTTCCACTTCGATAACCTTGAAGCGCGACGGCGTTTGAGCGTCGCTGCGCATCCGGTTGCTGTGGCAATCGGCGACCCAAGCGGCAGTCCCGCCGCGCCAGTCCATTTCCGCATGTACAACAACTATGCAAGCTTCATCAAGCGTGCGGAAATCCGGATTTTCGATCAGCAGCAGTCGTTGCAAGACGTGCCGCTCACGACTATTCCGGTTGACGATGCAGGACTTGCGGAATGGCAGCCGACGACAGAACTTCTGCCAGGCACGGCACGCGAACTCAAGTATGTGCTGCGTGCCTATGACTCGAAAGGAGATTTCGACGAAACGGATGCGCACCCACTACGGCTGTACCGCGAGCAATTGCCTAAGGACGCGGCGAAGTCTGAGGAGCCGCCGGAGCGCAAGCTGCTGGCCGCTTACGGAGAGAATGACCTGGCGCGCCAGCAGATTGCGCTCGGCAGCGGCACGGTGAAAGTGCAGGGCAGCGGCATACCGGCTGGCCACACGGTTTGGGTAGCCGGACACCAGATTCCCGTCGATGCGCGGGGCAATTTTGCCGCGGAAGAGATTCTCCCGACAGGCACACATACCGTCGAAGTCTCCGTCCTCGACGATGCAGGCAACGGTTCGTTGTATCTTCGTGACCTGGAGTTCAAGCGCACGGATCTGTTCTATGTCGGTGTTGCCGACTTGACGGTATCCAAGAACAGTGCGAGCGGGCCGGCAAAACTGCTGGAAGGCGAGAATGCTCAGAAGCCATACGACTCGTCGTTGGATGGGCGGCTGGCATTCTACGTGAACGGCAAGGTGCGTCAGAACTGGCATTTGACAGCGAGCGCGGACACCCGTGAAGGCCCTGTGAAAGACCTGTTTAGCAATTTTCTGGACAAGTCGCCCGATTCGTTATTCCGGCGCATCGATCCCGACTATTATTTCCCCTCATTCGGCGACGATAGTGTGGTGGAAGAAATGGCGCCGACCATGGGCAAGTTCTATGTGAGAGCGAACCGTGGTCAGGACTACGGGATGTGGGGCAATTTCAAGGTCGGCTACCGGGAAAACGAACTGGCTCAAGTCGACCGCGGTCTGTACGGAGCCAACGCGCACTACACGACTGCACTCACCACCGGCTTCGGCGAGCGACGGCTCACGCTGGACACCTTCGCCGCCGAACCGGGAACAATGCCCAGCTACGAAGAATTCCGCGGAACCGGCGGGTCGCTCTACTTCCTGCGCCACCAGGACATCCTGACGGGCTCCGAGAGCATACGCATCGAAATCCGCGACAAAGCCTCGGGGATCGTCACCGGTGTAGTCAACCTGCGGCCCAACATGGACTACGACATCGATTACCTGCAGGGCCGACTGCTGCTTTCTTCGCCGCTCTCTTCGATCGCGAACGACAACCTTCTGGTGCGTAGCAGCGGATTGAGCGGTGATGAGGCCTATTTGGTGGTGCGGTATGAGTACACGCCCGGCTTCGACAAACTGGGGGAAGTCGCCGTCGGTGGTCAGGGCGATTACTGGTTGAATGACCACGTGCGGCTCGGCCTGACGGCCAACTCCAACCAGGGAGACGCCGCCAGCAATCTCGGCGCCGCAGACCTGACTCTGCGGAAAAGCACCGACTCCTGGTTCAGAGTGCAGACGGGCCGCAGCAGCGGTCTTCTCTCTCCTTCACTGCGATCGGGCGATGGCGGGTTCGGATTCCAGGGCCCTGATGACCTCTCGTTTACCGGTAAGAAGGCGGGCGCGTACCGCGCAGACGTGAGCGTCGGGCTCGGCGATTTCTTCGAGGGTCGCAACGGTCGCTTCACGTTCTATACGCAGAATCTTGACGCCGGTTATTCGGCGCTGGGACAGGCGACGATTAGGGACACCGAGCAATATGGCGGCACGTTCAGAATGCCGGTGACCAGTCGACTGAGTCTCGCTGCGAAGGGCGATCAGAAGACCCAGGACCAAGGACTCGAGATCCGTGCGGTCGAACTGGATGCGGGTTATAAGCTGACAGAAAAATGGAGTGTCAGCACCGGCGTGCGCAACGATCTGCGTAAGGACCGTTCGCCGAGTGTCCCGCTGACCCAGGAACAGGGCGAGCGCACAGACGCGATTGCGCAGGTCAAGTTCGATCCCAGCGACTCCTGGCGCGCCTATGCGTTCGTCCAAGACACGGTCGCCGCAAGCGGAAGCCGTCGAGATAACGGTCGCATCGGCGCGGGCGGCTCCTATCGCGTAACGCAACGCTTTCGCATTGAGGGAGAAGCTTCCGGCGGCGAGCTCGGACCCGGCGGGAAGGTCGGCACCAGCTTCCTCTATTCCGAGCGGACCAATCTTTACCTGAACTATTCGCTGGAAAATGAGCGGACCGACAACGGCCAGTTACTCCGGGGTAGCCAGGGCAGTCTTGTCTCGGGTGCGAAAACACGGCTCTCTGACAGCTCAAGCGTCTACGTCGAGGAGCGTTATCAGAACGGGGCGTCGCTTTCCGGCTTGACCCACACCACCGGAATCAATCTCACAGCAACTGAGCGGTGGAACTTGGGCGGTAGCGCGGAATTCGGCAAACTCCGCGATTCCCAGACCGGCGCCGCGACCGATCGTAAGGCGGCCGGAATGCGCGTGGGTTACGGCTTCGATAAGATGCAGTTCTCGAGCGGGATCGAGTATCGCCGGGACAACGCAGAACAACTTGACCGGACCCATGTAGAAAGGAGCTTGTGGCTGTTCCGCAACAACTTCAAATTCCAAGTGACCCCCGACTGGCGGGTAATCGGTAAGTTCGATCACTCGATCAGTGATAGCTCGCTCGGCGGATTCTATGGAGGTGGCTACACGGAGGGCGTAGTCGGGTACGCTTACCGGCCCGTGCGGAACGACCGGCTGAACGCCCTGGTCAAGTACACATACTTCTTCAACGTCCCGACTACGGATCAACTTGGGTTCCAGAACACCGCGGCCGAGTTCCTTCAAAAGAGCCACATTGCAGCGCTCGATCTGACCTACGACCTCACGGCAAATTGGTCCGTCGGAAGCAAGTACGCCTACCGGTTAGGACAGGAGAGCCTCGATCGCGTGAACCCGAATTTCTTCGACAACCCGGCGCAGCTCACCGTCTTCCGCGTCGACTGGCGCTTCCTCAAGCAGTGGGACAGCATGGCCGAGGTGCGAACGCTTAACCTCACGAATATCAGTCAACGCCGCCGCGGCGCGCTGGCGGCAATCTATCGTCATGTCGGCAAGAACCTGAAGGCTGGCGTCGGCTACAACTTCACCGACTTCTCCGACGACCTGACCGACCTGAAGTACAACCACAAGGGCGTATTCGTCAATCTCATCGGGACCAAGTGATGCAGCGCCGGGTTCACATCGGTACCAGTCGATGCTGGATGCAAGAAGACCTGAGATTGTGGAAACAATGAGGAATACAGCTGCACGTTGTGACGAAGATCGGCTGATAACCGAGCTCACAGGACGTTTGTCGCAGCTCCCATCGGTGAGATCTACTCACTTCTTGTGTAGAAACTCTTCGCTTTCAGTGTGGGTCGGCATCAGAGATCACGATCGCAGCGCGAGGTACGCTCTTTATGAGCTCGAAGACCATATTCCTCAGCAGTTTCCGAATGTGAAGGTAGACTTCCACGTCGTACCCATTTCACCTGGCTCCGAGCTTAGAGGCTTTCATCACAGCTGCGCAATTCCCTCGTGAGCTACGAACTGGGCTTTCCAGTGTGTCTATAGAGAATCCGTGCATTTCAGAACACCGGCCCGGTCGCTTAATGACTCCGATTTGCAGTCCAAGCGCGCACAAGGGGTGTTAAATGCATAGACTTCCTTGCAACCTGCTTTTGTACCTAGCGTGTACCTTTCCAGCGGTGGCCCTTGGACAGACTGCAGATGCTGCGGACTACGTGATGGCTCCGGAGGGGGAAGTCGCACTCGCACGAAGCGCCGCGCCGGACAAGATCTCAGCTCGTGCGACCGTTAAGGTTCTCACGCCGTCAGGGTACAAAGTGGCAGCGGAAGGTGACAATGGCTTCACCTGCATAGTCATGCGTGGATGGTCGATTCCCTTTGTGCGCAAGCCCGAATATTACTCGAAAATGCGAGCTCCGATCTGCTATGACCCCGTGGCTAGCCGGACCGTCCTCCCGTATCAGGAGCTGTGCGCTAAACTTGGCCTGGAAGGAAAGGATGTCGAGACAATTAACCACCAAGTAGCAATGGCCTACACACTCGGGGAATTGCCGAAAATGGAGAGCGTGGCCTTTGGATATATGTGGTCTGCGGACCAAGACCTGGGCCCCAAGGCGGGCCATTGGCATCCCCACATGATGGTTTACGCACCATACTACAAGAATTCAATGCTGGGAAATCCGGATCCGGCGAGTCTGCTGCCGTTCGTCTCGCCTGATGCGGGAACGCCGTTTGCGATCGTCATTATTGCCGTGGATGACAAGATGGCGGTGCACGCGAAGGCAGTCCAAAACAAACCCTAAGTCTCGTTGCACGGATCCGGTTAGGCCGCCTCTGACTATTACTTGCTTACGATACCCGGCGCTTTGGTATCAACTCGGTTCCTCGCCGTGAAGTACTCCCGTTCATTGGATCGAGAAGTTCAACTTGTCCAGATACACGGCATACGGCGTTCCAGCGCTATTCCCATCGAGCTGTGTAGTTGACGATGTAAATAAGAAAAACAAAAGGAAGCAAACGGTAAGCAACGCGTCGCCGTGCGCGCATGCCGACGGCCGCCAACTCCGATGGTAGCGTCGCGGCCGAGTTAGTGATGGATGCCTGCATCCGCCCCCTTAGCTTCGGTGGCCTTCATCTGTCGCCTTACGTGACCACGCTCCCACCAGCGGTACAAAACTGACCACCGTGTTCAATGCCGCAACCTCGGCTTGGACCCTATCTGGAAGCATATCGAAGTCACCCAGCGCCTCAAGAGAGACGTTGTGTTGCTGGGCCAACGGTCGCAAACTGACAAGAATTTCATAGATCAATCGCGTAAATTCCGCGTCGCTCCCCAGGGGCGTCTCCATATGCATTGTCGGTGCGGGCAGCCCGATCTCCTGGAATATGCGGTAAAGAGCCAATCCCATCTCCGGGTTTACGCCAGAACGCAAGAAGGTCTCATGGATCGAAGAAAGGACCTTGGACCAAAGTGGCAGCCGCGCGCCAAGAGCGAGAAAAGGAATCCAGGAGGGCTCTTGGAAAGCCAGGACGCCGCCAGGTCGAACCAACTTAAACAAAGAGCCCAAGGTAGCAACGGGATCGGGAAGAAACATCAGGATGAAACGACCGACGGCCGCATCGAAGGGTTGGTCGCTGGGGATCTCGTTCACATCAGCTTGGGTGAACCTCACGTTGCGCAAACCGGCCTCAGCCACACGAGCGTTGGCTCGCGCAACCGAGGCCGCGTCGCGTTCGATGCCCACGACCTCCCCCGAGGGACCGACCATTCTGGCCACTAACATGGATACATCCCCCACACCGGAACCAAGATCGAGGACGCGCTGGCCCAGACCAATACCTGCGTCACGAAATAGTCGCTCGGTGATAGGAGCAATCCGCGCAGCTTGCCGCATCAGGCGGTCGTGCTCTGCATTCGTGTAGCCCAGCGCGTAGTCGGAACTGACACTCGTCTGAGACCCCATCTAAACCTTCTCCTTCCCGACGCTAACAACACCCGTCAAGACGGGTTCGAGACGCGAAAATCAGCTTTCCACCGGCCCCTGTCTGCAGGCGATTTTACTCGGATAAGCCAGAGCCGCCTCGCGCCTTCTCAAAAGGTATTCAAAGTACGTGAACCGTTTCTCCCAGAATTGCTGGCGCGTGCGCTTTTCGGAAGCAGCAACAGAAGCACTGCTGTAAAGAGCAAAGGAATCCCCGCAAGTGCGAGACCCCTGTATATCCCTCCTGTCCAGCCGCTCATTACCCCGATCGCATACGGCCCGACGAACCCGCCGAGGTTCGCGACGGAATTAATAAGCCCGATGCCGGCGGCCGCCGGAAATCCTGTCAAGAATTCACTGGGCAGAGCCCAGAAAGGACCTGCAAAGCTGTAAACACCAGCTGCCAGGAGCGACAAACACGCCACCAGGAAAAGCGGTGAATGAGAGATGCCCATCAGCAGCAGAGCGACTCCGCCAACCAAGGCCGCGATTGCTGCATGGTATCGCCGCTCCAGCATTCGGTCCGAACTGCGCGAGACTAAGACCATCGCCACAAGGCCCACCAGATGCGGAATCAACACCAGGGCTCCCACCGCAGTATTGGAGTATGTGCCCGAAAGTGATTTGAGCAACTGGGGCGCCCAAAAATTGAGCGTGTACAAACCGATCAATAGGCCGAAATCGATCAGGGACAAGTACCACACCCGTCCGCTCGACATTGCCTGAAAAATGGAGTAGTGATGCTGCTTCAATTTTTGTTGCTCTTCGCGCAATAAATCTGCCCGTAGCCATTCCCTCTCCCCCGGGCCAAGAAATTGGCTTCCGCCGGACGACTGGGCAGAAGAAAGTATGTGAGGACGCCGCAAGCGATAGCGGGCAGTCCTTCCAGAATCAATAGCCAGCGCCAGCTGCTGACGCCCAGCCAGTGCGCATGGTCCAGAACAAGGCCTGAAATCGGAGCGCCCACGATGCTAGTGATAGGTAAACCGGTGAGGAACAGCGCGATCGCCTGCGCTTGTTCCTTTTGCCGAAACCAGTAGGTGAGATACAGGACGATGCCGGGAAAATATCCCGCCTCCGCCAGCCCGAGAAGAAAGCGCACCACGTAGAGTTGATGCACGTTGTGCACAAAACCAGTCAGCGTCGTCAGAATTCCCCAGGTGATCAGGATGCGAGTAATCCAGATGCGAGCGCCGATCTTGTGCAACAGCAGATTGCTGGGAACTTCGAAAAGGAAATAGCCGAAAAAGAAGATACCGGCGGCGAAGCCAAACTGCTGGCTGGTAATTGCCAGCTCCTTGTTCATGGTTAACGCGGCAAAGCCGATGTTGATGCGGTCAACGAATGCGACCACATAAAGAAGGAAGAGAAAGGGCAGAAGTCTAATCTGCAGCTTCCGAATCGTTCGCCTTTCGATGGAGCTCCCACTGCTGGACACTGTAATAGTGCCGGCTATTTCGCTGGCCGTGCTCGTCCCGGGTTGACGTTGCGGTGACAAGAAAGTTGCCTCTGCTCAGATGAGGAACGGGATCCAGCGAGCGCGCACCCTGCGCATGTATTCCACGTACTGGGGGTCGGCGCGCAGGAAGTCCTCCTCAACCAGGCTCTTGACCGGAACGAACCAAAACACCCCGAGACCAAGCAACAACGCGTTCTGCGGGCTGTAGGCTCGCAACAGGAAGGCGAGAGCCGCAAAGAGGCCGCCCGTGTACACGGGATGGCGCATGAAGGCGTAAGCGCCGTTGTTGACCAGTTCGCGCTGCGCGGGCACGAAGCCGATGTTGCGTCCCAGGCTGACCCGCGCCCAGATGACGATCAGCAGGCTCAGGATGGCGATTGCGTCAGTGATCCAGTTGGCGACTAGCGGACGTCCCTGCTGCAGAAAGCTGAGAACCAGAATTTGCCAGTAAGTGGCCACAAAGGCCAACAGCCAATACCAGGGATTCGGCGTCACTCGTTTCGGTGGCCGGCGGATGATCATGGTCACGACCAGAATCAGGACATTGAGCGCCGACGTGATCAGCGGCAGTCCGTGATGCCAGTGCTCATAGCGGTAGTAAGCCAGATACACAAGCGGGACGCAGGCGATGGCCGCAATGGAGCGATCCAGCCACGGCAGAGAAAACACGCGAATGAGGCTAAAAGAGGGATTGGGCGCCGTTGCCGGAACGAATGCTTGGTTGGTTGCCATAAAATCACCTCAGATTGGAGTTGGAACGATATTGTCGACCTTCTTAGGATGAAATCGCGCGAGCATCACCTGCCATTGCGGATTGCCTTTGCCAATCTGCAAATCTGCCCTTTTACCCTTTAATACGTGTTTTGGAGGGTGGACCGGACACTGAGTCTGCAAAATAAGACCAGGTGCGGGGAGGCCGCACTCAGACAAGGAAGGTGCGGTGGACCGGCGAAGACGGAGATCAGCGGTCGATTGCACTTCCTAAGCCAGGGGACAGCTGCGGTGGAAGGTGTGGAACTAAACGTCGGTGTAGCTTAGCGCTAGCGACAGGCGGCGTTCGAGGTCATTGGTGCGTCGCCTCACATGTTCGCCGAGTTGCTTATGGGTAGCGTGGATCGCTTTGGCTTGCGCGAGCAACGCATGCGCCTGAGTACGTTCGCCCATATCGACGAGGCAGTCGGCTAGCGCAATCTGGGCGTCCGCCAGAGCTGGGCTGCGCCCACGATCGTACAACTCTGAACTCAGGTCCACAGCGCGCTTAAGCACGGGCAGGGCATCTGCCGGATGATGCAGCCGCAGAAGCCCATTGCCTTCGGCGAGCGCCGTCTGCGCTTCATAGTTCTTGAAATACACACGCGACGGGCTCCGCTCGACCGCGGATCTTACGCTAGAGCCCAGTTCAACCGCTTGCTCGGGTTTTCGCCCTCCCAGATCGGCATCGGCCCGGGCAAGCGATCCGCGGGCCCAGGTCAAGGAGAGGGCGCCTGGCGCTGGATCCTTCATGAAAAAACCGTCAAGGACTTTGTCGGCCTCTGCGGTTCTACCAGTAGCCAACAAGAGATGACTGCGAGCGGCAAGATTCTCGTTTACATATACCGGTTCGTCATGAATGTTGCTGTGAATCTGCGAGGCTTCGTCTAGCAAAGCCCGCGCTTCCTGGTAGTGCCCCAGTTCTGTCAACCCTGTCGCTTGCAGATCGAGCGTCGTAGCCAGATACCCGCTCCCGGGTCGATATTTGCGCAGATTCCCCACCGCTTCGGAGAGAACTTCATTTCCCTCTTCCAGCCTGCCGACCTGCAACAGCGCACGTCCATATCTGTTGAGCGCCCACGGAACGGTTTGCGGATCGGCGCCCCTGGTTTTGAGGATTTTGTCTTTGGCGCTCGCCATTATCGCAAGCCCCTCCATCGGTCGGCTGGTGTCGAAGAGAAACCAGCCGAGATCCATTTGTGCGATCAAGGTCAACTCGTGATCCGGGCCGCCAACCGCCTGCGAAACCTGGAATGCAAGCCGTTGGCTCTTTTCGGCGGCATCAAACTTCTGCAGCTCCCGCTGAGTCTGGCCCAGGTAGGTGTAGATCTGTGACCGGTTGTGGTTTGTTGGCGGTCGTATCGCGTCCAAAGCCGTCAAAGCGCGGTAGAAGGATTGTTCGGCCGGCTCCAACTCGCCCCGAAGCAACTGAAAGACTCCCCGCTCGATCAGCGCGCTCACCGCATCCCGGTCGGGCGGATAGGCCCGGTTGATCTCGACTGCTTGCTCGGTCAACTGCAAGGCTTTCGACATGTCCTTGTCCATATATCCGTTGGCGAGTTCCAGGAGTAGCCGCGCTCGGGTTTTAGAAGTGAAATCCCGATTGTGATCGAGAATGTTTGTTGCTTCCTTGAGCGCACGTTGTCGTTCCTCTACAGCGGGTGAGGTACGGAGGGCTACGGCCAGCCTTACCAATGCTTGGGCTACGGAGGGGTCCGTACTGCCATGGACTTGCTTCGCGAGCAGTACGCGCTTGCGGTCGACACTCGCCGCCTCTTCACTGAGTTCGAGCTCGTCGTACATCTGACCGAGTATCTCTAGCACTCGCAACTTGGCATCCGGTGCCTCCGCCAGGGCGCCATCAATTTTCTTTGCACCGATGTCGAGCAGCTCGGCGGCTGTGGTCTGGCGCCCCTTGGTGGGATCCGCCTGATCAATGGAGTTCGCCCGAAAGATATCTCCCAGGAACGTTTGAACGGCTTGCGCCGTCTGCGCTTCGGTCTTGGCGATTCGCGTCTGCCGCAGCGCGATGCCCAGCCCTCCCAGCAGTGCGACAAACACCGCAATTGTGGAAGCCACAGCAAGTTTGTTGCGCCATAGGAACTTCCTGGTCCGATACCAAGCGCTGGGCGGCTGGGCTAGGACGGCCTCACCTTTAAGGTGGCGCTCAATGTCCTGTGCGAATGCGTCGACCGTCGCGTAGCGTTCCGTTGGGCGTTTCTTGAGAGCCTGGAGCGCGATGGTGTCGAGGTCTCCCGCCAGTATCCGCTCGAGTTTTCGAATATTGGTCGATCTTGTTTGGGCGACTGTCTCGGTGATAGTGGCATGGCTGGGCCTAATGGGATCTGCGGCTAGGATCGCCTCCTCGGGTGGAATATGCTACTTCACGGCGCTGCGTGTCAGCTTCTGGGGTTCGAAGTGGATCACTGGCGATAATTAAGAAGATAGCGCCGACGAAGACCGAAATCCGGCCCTCTGGTCCAGGGGTTCATTGGCTGCGGTTCATTTTGCGCGTCGCGGTCGTTGGGTTGCGGGACCAAGGTCAATCTCACGCTTGCCCTCTCGCGAATCCCTTAGTTTTCCACTCTTAGCTCATCGGCAACAAGGAGCAAGAAAGAAAATGTCTCGGGTAAAGGCAGCACAGCCGTCTACGATCATTCATCTGCTGAGTGCACGCGATGCCGCGGAGATTCTCGGTCGGTCACCCGCCACGCTTAAACGCTGGCGGCATGAAGGCATTTGCCCCAATTGGATCGAACTCGAAGGGCGAGTCAGCTATGATATAGGCGCTCTTTTGGATTACATCCAGAAGAACACGCGAGTTGCTTCCGTGCGGGCTGCAATGGAGGAAACTCGTGAAACTGTTTAGAAAGCCGAAGTCCAAGTTTTATTGGTACGACTTCACTGTGCGCGGCCAACGTTACGTGGCTCACCCCAGGAAACCACGGCAGCTAGGGCCGCAAAGTTGGCCAGTCTGAAACTCGCCCAGGTGGTGGAAGGTACCGACCCGCTTTTTCGGAAGGCTCCTGTGCTGCTGGAGTTCTCCCGGCGCTTCCTGGACTGGTTGGAGGATGTCAGACTGGAAAACAAGACAAAAACTTACTATCGCGACGGATGGCGGCTCCTTAAGCCGACAACCGTCCTGGGCATGCGATTGGATAAGATTACGAGCGATAGTGTCGAAACCCTCAAGTTCTCGGGCTCGTCCTCGAATGCCAATTGCGCGTTGCGGACATTGAGAAGGATGCTCCACAAGGCGGAGGAGTGGAAACTAATCCGCCACGCTCCGAAAGTCAAACTAATGAAAGAACACGGACGATCCCTCAGGCTCGACGACGAAGCGGAAAGGAAGTTGTTGGCGGGAGCTGCCGCATGCAAATGGTGGAAGCCCAGCCGGGAACTCTTCCGCGACATCGTCGTGTTGATGCGAGATACGGGAATGAGAAACGAAAGAGAACTCTACCGGCTACGCATTGAAAACTTGGATTGGGAAAACCGGCTGATCTTCGTCCCGGACAGTAAGACTGCGGAAGGAAGAAGCATGCTAGGCCCATTTTGGCCTTTACATGGGCCTAGACAAGGGTATAGCCTAAGGCATGCTCACGAAGCAAATCAAGGTCGCGCTTACCGACCGGCAATTGAAAGCGTTGAAAAAAGAGTCTGTGACCTTGGGCATCTCGCTGAGTGAACTTCTCCGGCGTATCCTCGACACCTGGATTCAGCGAAAACAATGAAAGGCGCAGTCATATACGTGCGCGTCAGCAGCGACGATCAGATACGTCGCAACAGCGCCAACCTGCCCACACAAATCCACAAGTGCAAGGATCTCTGCGAGCACGAAGAATTGGAAGTGTTGAAGCTATTCAGCGACGAAGGAAAATCAGGTAGAACCACAGACCGGCCCGCGTTTCAGAAGATGATGCAGTTCTGCCGCGATCCCAGAAACAAAGGGATCACTGTTGTGGTGAGCGATCTGTCCAGGCTTGCACGCAACATTGAAGACCAAGCGGCGACGATGAC
>WNGR01006028.1_pt1 | contig 12985 bp, 12 predicted proteins | sample 5407581 | NCBI WGS metagenome assembly WNGR01 (sample SAMN13153383, study PRJNA577476) | soil metagenome | isolation source: 80 cm soil or saprolite under Garry oak tree replicate 2 | place: USA:California | collected 2016-06-15 | reverse complement strand
TCTGACACTGGCCGGACTGGCGACGGGATTGACGCCGGGGAACAATTACACGTTCAGTCTCACCTGTAATGCGGTGACTGGTGGAACGTTCTCGTTCGCGCCGGCCAACAGTAACTTTTCCACGTTTGCAGTCATAGAGCTCTAGGCTATTGGCCCGTCTGATAGTTTGTCACCGGCTGCGACTTCACGTTTCGACCTGGCATAGTGTCGAGAAGGCCAGCGCAAGCGAAGGAACCTTTCCGGAGAAATGGATTCAGGATGCGATTATGTTGAAGCTGGCGCGAGACTTGGGCTTCAGTGAACAGAAGCCAGTCTTAGACCCTTAGACCGTCTTCGTAATCGTTGCCTGTTTCGTTGCCCGTTGCCCTTTCCTATCGTCGCCTTTTCCTGCTGTTTTCGTTGCCCTGAACGTTGCCTAGGCAACGTTTTTTCGTTGCCTCTGACACTCTAAGAGCGTGGTCTACTCCAATTTAGAGAAGAGAAGGCAGGCTGCGAAGACAAGATACTGGAAGGCGAAGGGCGTTTCCTTGCCTGAGAACAACGGTAACAATGGTTCAGCTCCGGAATCGTTGCCTTCACCACAACGGATCCCGGAATTCCAGCCTCCCGGACGTCAGAGACAGCTCGCTAAGGCTGAGGACTGGTTCCGTAACCATTCCTCGACCCTTACCGGGGTTGTGGTTCCACTGAGTATCGGTGCTACACTCGGGTTCTTTGGGACGTTGTTCGCGTCAAAGTATCTGGCCGAGCTTGCTCCGAAGGCGAAATCGTTCCTGTCCTCATATCTTCCGACGTCGAACCGTCAACCCGGACCCGTGAAGAGTGGTATGGACCAGCTTCTAGACTATGCCGAGGGCGTAATGGGCCGAAGCGCTACATATTGAGGGGGCATTAGGCTTCCTCTCGAAATGGGCAGAAAAAGACAAACAAGGGAAATGGAAGCGAAGAGTCAGCCACGCCATAAGATTCTGGGAAGCTAGCTTTGCTCTCTTTGTTCTAGCCATTCCTATCTGGGTTTTCAACAAGCTGTTGGATGCTCTCCCCCTCAACGGTCAATTTCCCCCCCTGTCGTGGTGGTACTTCGTTCTCTCTTACACGACTGCATGGGCTGTTCTCTTCTGGTTCATATCAAAGGTGAATCCGAAACTCTGGAAGAGTCTGAAGAAATTCATGCCATGGATTGAAGAGAAGAAAGAGGGCGACTAGTATCCAGGCGTGGAGGCCCCTTACCAGGCGTCCCTACACTCATTTCGCTAAGTCGCCGGATCCGCGATCCAGCTAAAGGGTAGCCACTGATAGAATGTCTCGTTCGGCCGCCAGCGATAGCAGAGTATCGTCCAGTAGATGGCTATGCCACGTCTGCGTCTTGCGACGACTGAGGGCTTTGTAGTCATCAACTAACCACAAAAGAAGGGGGACGGTACAAAAGTCGGAGCAATCCGGCGAATCCCACCGGTCCCGCCTTGTTCGGTGTTCATTTCCGGCGGCTGTTCGCCTTTCGGATCATCTGAACGTCTTGTTTGGCGCTGATTGTGTCTGATCCAACAGCCTAATTCGACATATGAACTCTCCACGCAAGACTAAGCACATGAACGCGAGGAACTTAGAATAAGTTAGACCCTACCTATCCGCAACTGCGCGCATTATCTGATAACTTCGGGGAACTCGCTCATCAAAAAGAGTCTGGTTCTTCGCTCCCGAGCTTGAAGGATCCCTCGCTTCCGCGTGGGACTAACCACGATACGAAACGAAAGGGAAATCAATTGGAACCAATTATGAATGGATGCACCTTCGAAAAGACATTCCACTCTGGCCAGTGGTTCCTCACAGGTGAGAGAACGAGTCTTCGTCTACCCGTCTCATTGGAGCGAATCCAGAGTTGAGATTGTTCGGTCAGAGTCCGATCTTCAGCACAAGACTCGTCATTCTCTGTATGATAATACTCGTAGATGGTTCCCTGACTGGTCAGTTGCTTTCTCTGGAAACTTCTCCCGCTACTTCCGTGGCCAGTCTCAACAGTATTCTGTCAACTCCAATGACAACTCAAACCATCAATGTGCCCGCCAACAATTTTTCGGTCATATCGGGTAGCGTGAGCGGGCTCGCAGACAATTCGATTTACACTAACGTTGACCGGGTGAGAGCAGCGATGACATCTCCGGACCCAGGAGTTCTCTCAGCGAGTTATCACTTCAAGATCCTCGGCAACTCATCAACCGTTGTGCCTGACTCGGACGGTGTCACACGACAAGGTGTCGTCTTCTGGGCAAATATGCAGAACGCGTGTAATCTCTATTTCCTCTTTTGGAGAACGGATAGTACTGCTCCAGTGGGAACGACCGTGGTCGGGGCAAAGGTCCAAGTGAATCCCACCGTAACAAGTTTAGACGTCAACCATTCCGACCTGATAGCTTGTGCGGGGGTTGGCTACTCGACCATTTCCCGGCCAGACGGCTCAGCAGCAGAGATTTCCTCGAACATTAACATAATGGATGGTAATTGGCACAACTTCACTGTCGTCAAACTTGGCCCAGAAAGATGGCGGCTCTATACGGACGGACTGTTCGCTTTTGAAGCCTACGATCCAGCAAATGATTTCCCTGTAGATAGTAATCTTTGGGGCATGCGTCTCGACAATGTTGAGATTCAGCTCTATTACCAGCTTACCAGTAGTACTTCACAGCTGTTTTCAACATCGTTTACTGTTAACTCGCTTTCTGGACAGGCGGGCCAGTCGATTTCCTTCTCGGCTTCGGTCTCCGGCGGATTACCGCCCTACACTTATTCTTGGGCTTTCGGTGACGGCTCAACAGGCATAGGAGCTGCCCCCAACCACACTTACGCCTCATCCGGGGTCTTCGATGTCATAGTTACCGTACAGGATTCCAACAGTCACACAGCGAGCGCGTCGCAACTTGTCACCGTGTCGAACCCACTCCCCGCTCCTCAGCTCTCGGCCAGTTTCACTTACCAGCCCAACTCCGTAACAACAGCCACGACGGTCAGCTTCACCACAAGTGTAACGGGAGGAACATCTCCCTACAATTATGGATGGGATTTAGGAGACGGGGCCAGTTCCAGCGGCGCGCGTACCAGTCATCTATATCCATACCCTGGCACTTATACGATTCAATTGACAGTCACTGACAATAACAGGCAATCCTACTCAACTTCCCAGACCGTTACAGTTATCGGCTCACAGATGCAGCCCTTGTCCGCAGATTTCAACTACCAGCCCACCCAGACGAGCGTAGACGCAACGGTCACATTCACCGCCGCAGCAATAGGAGGAGCAGGACCTTATGCTTACGATTGGGACCTTGGAGACGGTAGCGCTGCTACCGGTACGAGTCTGGGGCACCTGTACACGAAAGCGGGAAACTACACCGTCGTTCTAACAACCACGGACTCCCTCGGTGAGACGAACACTTTGTCAAAGACTGTCAGCGTAGGCATTGCATCAACTTCGCAATCCCAACCCCCCGCGCAACCTCCCAGCAACCAGCCAAATGGAGGAACCTGTATCCTCTGCAACACATCACGCCTGATCTCTACCTTATCCCTATTAACGATCGGACTGTTCGCTGGGGGATTTCTAAGCGTCGGCGTCTTCCTATCGCGATATCACGCGCAGAATCATCGACTGGCAGCGGAGCTACGTCGGTACGATCAGGTGAACCGAACATCTGGTCTTCGCGTCAAGCGTACGAAGACTGAGAGAAGTCACAGTTACTACGTACACAAAACGATGCAAGGAAAGGGTTGGGCAAGTCAACACCGTAGTAGCTAAATCCCACCGGTCGCACTCTTCTTCCGGTTCGTCTGCGATGCGAGGAGAGTTTGTTCTCAAGAAAACTCGCTCGGAATTGTCGCAAATTGGTAGTTAGGGGTTCCCTCAGATGCACTTCGATATCCTCCACGATCAAACTATTAATTGGTGGGTGCGTTAGGACGACGACAGATCTCCCAAAGAGATGGATTCAAACTCCAATTTGCGAAGGTTACTTGGTCTAGCGCATGACGTTCGTGTTTCGCAGATGACAATAGGCGAGAAGGAACCATGCTTCTAGGCGCAACCAGACCATTCAAATCTAGCATCTCAAGACTTATTCTCTTAACAGTACTGTTATCGTTCCTGCCCTACACAAATACGGCAGGCATTTCTGCAAAAGCGTTCCATCAAACAAATGTCCCAGAGGCATCCACCCTCGCGCCCGTCCTCAGGCAAGGCGACATCTGGCACTATCTAGGTAGCGAGGGAAACACCACTGAAATCATTCGCAGAACAGCGACTTGTGGCAACACTAAATGCATCGTGGCCAACGAGGTTAACCTTGCGTACAACGACACTCAGTGGATTGTGGCAGGAAACTGGTCTCTTGTCAGGGAATATTGCGTAGGCTGCAATGGTTCTAGTGTCATCACGAATACGGTGTACAATCCCCCCCGGCAGCTCTTCGCCTTTCCCCTACAGCCAGCGCAATCATGGTGGTGGAACGGCACAGCCTCTGGCTGGGCCTCAGACGCCAATGTAAACACAACTTTCTCCAACCCCCTGTCCATACTTAGAAGTGTGATCAACGAGACATCGGTGAGTGTGCACGCTGGAACTTTCGATACGTTTCTAGTTGCGGAGTACAATCAGGGTGGCACAGTGCTCGACGGATATGCATGGTTCAGCCTTGAGACTGAGACATCTGTCAGGGCTTTACGGCTCAACAGTTCCGGAGGAGTCATCGACTCCCGCGAACTGATTTCCTATCGAATCGTAGGAGTCAATCCCGGCGAGTTCGTCCGCCTAGGCAATTTCTCTGTCGAGTATGAATCCAACGATACTAACGCCGAACCCGCATGGTCGTCTCTGAGGGACGTTGATTCGATTGACGTTACGATTCAGAGTGTTACGGGAACGAAGGTGATTTTTGATATCATTTCGAACTTTAAGAATGGAACACAGTCGGTTACGACTAACACGACCGACATATCCACGGGGTTTCCGGCTCCATTATCGCTCGGGCCCCTAGTAACAGAGGCTGGGTTGCGTGGCGGGAATACTATTCCCAACTGGCAAGGAATGTCCCTCAACTATGCGAGGTCCATCAGCTACCTTGGGATCTTCCGAGAAGTCAGCATCCTCAACTCGACCCAGACACTCCAGTCACCTCTGACCGGATGGGTAAGACTACTAAGATACTGGGACAGAGCGTCAGGATTCTTGCTAGCGACCCGGACCGACGTAAACGAGACCTATTCCAGGAATGGGTCTTCCTACTTTCTTGTGGAGTCTATCAGTGCCAGGGTCGTTTCGACTAACCTGTGGCAAGGCTTCGTTCCTGGTTTCAAAATCGGCGATTGGGTCAAGTACGGCGACTTCTCCGGATCCTGGACGTCTAACATACCGGGCGACCAGAACGCTGTCGAGTCGTACCAAGATACCTACTGGCTGATCGATAGGGTCTTGGACATTTCTGGTAGCAGCGTGAGCGTTGGATCAACGGTGGCATTCGCTAATACAACAGGAAACAGGCACTACGGACTCTCAGGAGATGTTTCGGCTGGAAATGGTAATCTCACAAGCTTCTGCCTCGTCTCGTGTCTTCTGGCTGGCAATCTCAGATCTGGAGATCCAGTCTTTAACTCCTTAGGACTCTCGACAGCTCCAACGATCAATCAAACCGTGGACAGAATCTACCTAGGGGTACACCGACGGGTCAACATTCTAAACATCACCTCAGCATCGTCCGAACTAAGCAACGGCAATTACAGCCTTGTTGGAATCTACGATCAAGCGACTGGAGTCTTGCTAGAGTTTTTCTACACCAACTCGTTTTCATACCGGTTCTATAACGACTCCCTTTCATACCAGAACTACACGCGGATAGCATCAGCTCACTATCGCATAACCGAGACTAGCCTGTGGAACGCTACCAGGCTTCCCGACTTCAGCATCAGAGTTCTCCCTCCGATGTTATCGATCCAGCCAGGGTCATCTGGGTCGGCGAAGGTAATTCTGTCGAGCCTTCACGGTTTTGCTGGCCCGGTCAGCTTCACTCTAGCCGTCTCTCCTACGGGGCTGAGATTTGGCACCCTACCAAGCAGTCTGACGATAACTGCAAGCCCAATATTCTCAGCCTCATCTTTCCTCTTGAATGTTTCCGCAACCAAGGATCTTCCAGCTGGCATTTTCAACGTAACTCTGACCGGTAGCAGCGGGCCAATGACGCACGGAATGAGTTTCTCCGTCCTTGTGTACCGTCCTGTGCCAGTCGAGTGCGGAACCAGAGACATCTGCTACATCACGGCCAATGTAACCATATCAGACGTAAAGTCAGCGGGAAGCATGATTCACTTCAAGGCTGACGGACCTCACGGGATTATAGGCAACGCGAACGTGACGATTCCAGTAACATCGCTTCCCAACCCTGATGCTATGGAAGTTATCGTAGACAAGGCCCAGCTCCCCCAGTCCGCGGTTGAGACAACACTCGATCCAAGAGGGCATGGGTACCTTGTACACTTCACATTTACAATCCACGGCCCTGTGAACGTCGACTTACTCCTCAGCGGGTCCCAAGCTCAGCCCAATTCCTCTCAGCCTTTTCTCAGGCTCAGCCCCACAAGCATAGGAATCATCGGGGTCTCCATAGCCATAATCGCATCTCTTGGAGTCGAGGCTTTCAGAAAAGTCAGGGCGAGGCGGCGCCCTCCGAACTCACCCGAACAGAGGGAAGCAAAGGATAGAGCTCCCAGATGGGCATCTATACTGAGATGCGAATTGTGCCTCAAAATCCATCGTCTGGTGGAGGTAGGTGTCTCAGCATGAAACCTTCACTCAAGACTACAGCCATCTTAATTGAACTAGTCGCCATCATTGCTCTTGCTGGCTGGCTCTTCTCTGAGTATGTGAACAACCCGTTTATGAGGCAATACATCAATTCGTTTTTGCAGGGAACTCAAGGGGGGCAGATACTCCAGGAGCTTGCTGGAATCGGGACCTTCTTCATACTCCCCCTTCGCCTCTTGGCCTTATCACTCCTCTCCGTGGTAAGCCTGATCCTAATGCTCCTTCTGCTCTTCATGTTCGCCACTTTCTTGGTCAGCGTAATAACCGGTCGGGGAAGGACGAAGAGGTAAGAACGAGGCCCGAACTATTGACAAAATGTCGGTTTTCGAGGGTTCGTACTATACTGCGTTCGTATGTGCTGATGAAGTATATATCTACGTTCGTCTCAAGCTGTACGAATTCGGAGAGTCATAGCTCGACTTGCGCGTATCAGTTATCGCGTCCGGCGTTGTCGGAAGAGCAACAGGCAAAGGGCTAGAAGAGAAAGGACACGATGTAGTCTTCTACGACATCGACAGCGTAAAGCTCACGCAGCTAGCTGCGGAAGGACACGAGATCGTTACCTCTGTCCAGGATGCGGTGAACAGGAGCGATGTATTGATGATATGCGCCCCCTCGCCCAGTCGGAACGGTTCCGTGGATCTTCGCCCACTAATCTCAATCTGCACCGAGATCGGAAACGCGCTCCGTGAAAGCCATTCCTACCACCTTGTCGTCGTACGGAGCACGATTCCCCCAGGGACAACCAGAAGCCTTGTAATCCCATTGATCGAGGATTCGTCTGGCCTTAATGTCGGCCCTCAGTTGGGAGTCTGCCACAACCCTGAGTTTCTGCGAGAAAAGTTCGCCCTCTACGATTTTCTGAACCCAAGGGCGATTGTGATTGGAGAGGCGGACAGGCCGGCCGGTGAGATGCTTCAATCAGTCTACGATTCCTTCGAATCCTCCATCATCCGTTGCGGCCTGGAGACTTCCGAGATGATCAAATACGCGACCAACCTGTTCAACGCGACCAAGATTAGCTTCTTCAACGAGATAGACCGTGCGTGCAAGGTTCTAGGAGTAGAATCAGAAGAGGTTAGCAAAGTAATGCCTCTTCTTGCTTTGGGGCTTCGGGAAGACATGAAGGACTGGGGGATTCACGGGGGCCGTGAGTTTGGCGGGATGTGTCTTCCTAAAGACTTGGAAGCGTTCATCTCCTTCATGACGAGCAAGGGTGCTTCTCTTCCCCTTCTATCTGCTGTCAAGCATGTTAACCAGATGATGAAAGAAAGAGAACGAGAAGCTCCAGAGCTCATCGTTCATGGCTAGCATTCTGCCCTTCATCCCTCTCGGCGTTGTTGGTACGATCACGTGGAGTCTCTGGGCTCTTCGAAGACTGTACGGGGCCACCTACAAGCCTTTTCAGGGAACTTTCCGTTCGACAACTTCCGGTGTTGTGCCGGTCTACATGGAGGAACCAGATGTTCTGCTCCGGGCGATTAGGTCCTACCTGGCAAACAATATCGGGGAAGTGATTCTGGTGGTCGACTGGAAGGATTCTCTTAACATCGAGAATATTCGAAAGAATTTTCCACCCGAGGACTTTCCGAATGTGAAGCTCGTTGTGACCGAGGTGCCTGGAAAGAGGCCAGCCTTGGCTCGTGGCATAAGAGAGGCTACAGGAGAAATAGTGGTTCTCTCAGACAGCGACACTTCTTGGGCGGAGAATCTTCTTGAGGAGATATTGAAGCCGTTCAGCGATCCTGAAGTCGCGGGTGTGTCGGCCAGACAGAACGTGGAAAATGCAGGGAAGTTAGTAATATGGAGGATCGAGAACTGGCTTCTCGACCTGAGATACAAAGACTTCGTTCCAGGAATGTCCGTCGACGGAGTCGTGAACTGTCTCTCCGGCAGAACAGCCGCCTACAGAAGATCGCTTCTACTTCCTATCCTAGACGAGTTAACGGGAGAGACCTTTCTGGGTAAGACATGCGTTGGAGGAGATGATGTAAGGCTTACGCATCTGATGCTTATTCGGGGATACAAGACAGTCTATCAGAGCACAGCCCGGGCTCAGACTGTCTATTCTGGCGGGTTCCGCCTCTTTGTCAGGAGAAAGGTCCGTTGGAGTAGAAACAGCTACAGGGCGAACCTACGCGCGTTCTGGGACGGTTGGGTGTGGCAAAAGCCTTGGATTCTCCCAGTCAGCATATTCCATGCGACAATAACACCATATACGTTCGCACTTGGAGCTCTAGCAACCCTCTATCTCGCTCTCACTCATCCCGGTACAGTAACGACAATATTCGGCGTTGCCTTCAGCTTCCCTCTGCTCTGGCTTATCTTCTCTATTAGCGGCCGCTCTTTCAAGGGGCTCAGCCACTTGAGACAAGCACCGGGGGACCTGTCTCTGGCAATCATCATCACCTTTCTGATGCTGTTCGTTATGATCCCTGTGAAGTTATTTTCTTTGGTAACAATGAACAGCCAGGGTTGGGTTGGAACGCGACAGGCTCCTAAGCCCTAAACTGACTAGGCGTTTGGGGCCAATGAACTCATGCGGCTAGTTGAGATCGGTCAGCGTTAACAGTTCTTGCAAATCCCCTTACTTACGAGAGCAAAAACGGACTTTCATATAGAGAGATTGCCGTACATGATACTGTAGGGATGGGGTGAATCTCCTTCAATCCAAGTGATTTGAATGCTTGAGGGGTTGATCGGATTCGCGGGAAGGTTGATGAATCTGTTGGTGGTCGATGATGTCAGTTGCCTGGCTGACCATGTCCCGTTGAATTTTGCCAGCCAAATCTGCGAGCCGTCAAACTGGCTGGGAGGGTCTCCTGGCCAAGAATAAGGTCCACCCGTATACCACCCGACGTAGACGTTGCTATCGTTGTCAACTTGGATAGTGGGGAACATCTGATTCTGTGTGTCAGGATGTACTAGCATGGGCGGGGACCAGACTCCTCCGGATAGGACTGAGTATAGGGTCTGGTTCTGGGATGACGATTGACTCTTCTCCTTCCAGACCATGTACACGTCTCCTCGAGAGTCCGCGGTTAGGCTCGGGTACCGTTGGTCGACCCCATAAGTCTCAGGAACGGGTTGTGTCTCCGCCGACCATGTCTTCCCGTAGTCTGTGGAATTGACGTATCGGATCTGAGCATTCCTTTCAACCATCGGGTTGGTTGCATACCATGCCACGTGCAGCACACGGTGAGAGTCCTCAGTGATTGTGGGTCTGGACTGAGATTCTCCGTTCGGCTGAACCAGTTTCTTGTAGTTGGACCAAGTGCTTCCTCCGTCTCCAGATTCCGTGAACATTGGTGTGGTGCAATTTGACGGACACGATCCGCTCTCAAGATTGGCCTGGTCGGTCCCTTCCCAGACCACATAGACACGCGATGAATTGAAGCGATCGACGAAAATGTCTGGATGTTCTTGCCAGTGTGATTGATCCGTCGCATTCTGGTAACCTGAAATGTAGGAAGGTATGTTCTTTGGGGGCGACCATCTGTCTCCCAGCCATCGGGAGTGCCATATTTGACGGTCTCCCGACGCATCAATCGGGACCTCGTTCCAGACGACTTGCAACACATCATTACTCCCTATCGATATAGCGGGAACTCGTTGCACCTGAGTACCCGGAGGGCCAGCATCTATTGGGCCGCCTCCTAGGTGCGACCAAGTCAAGCCATTATCAGTCGAGAAATCCACGAAGGCTTTGTACTCACCTGTCACTTGGGATCTGTATGCGAGGTAGATGATCCCTCTGCTGTCAACGGCAAGCTTCCGGGTCTCGCCCCATGCCAGTCCCTGCCAGTCGTTCGAAGACGCAACCTTGCTTCCGAGACTTGAAACTTTGACAGGCGGGCCGGTCGAGTGTGGCAATAGTTGGAGACTGATGATGATGAGCAATAGAACTGTCACAGAGGTAATGGTAAGGACTAGGTTCTGTCTTTTCGTCCCTTTGGGCTTCTCAGGTGGCGAACTCAAATCTGCTCAAGCGTCTTCAGTTGATCAAGAAGGTTTCAAGACATTATGGCTAAAGTACCGCGTGTCACGCGACCCCGTTCCGTTCGTTCTGCATGTTATCGCTATGCCATCAGATGAATCTTCCGGCATTACTAGCCGCTTGATACGCGGCGGGAAGTTGATACCCAGATACGTCTGAACCCGAGCAAATCCTACGGGTATGGACGTCGGCCGCAACTACAACTCCTTCGGGTTAGCTCGGCCAGAACTCCTTGACGGTAAAGCTGTCGCTGGGAATAGAATGAGATGCGCTGTGAATGTGCCAAAGCTGTATCGATCTGATGAAACCGATATCGGCTCAGACGGGTCGCTGGCCACATGATGGGCAGAAGAATAGACCCGAGTCGTATCCCTTGCCGCACTTTTTGCAGGTGAACTGAGTCCCAGAGGTAGCCGCCAGGGTCGCCGGCGTGAACGATGCCGGAGGGGAGGCATGAATCGGGTCGGGCGCAAAGACTCCGACAAATGCGGTTATGACTCCCACCACAAAAAAGACTCCGCCAATGACGACGTAGGCGAAGTCTGTTACGCACGCGAAAAAGTGTCCTGAGAGGATTGTCCCGAGACACGAGGAAAGAGCGAACATTGTAAGTATTGGACCAGCGATCACGAAGATTATTCCTACAAAGAAGATTTCGCTCCTCATTGATCCCTACGTCCAGTGCGAGTAGATATTTCTGGGAGAACCGAAGTTTTCTAACTCTATGTAACTGGCGTTTAGTCGATTAGGGACGCAAAATTCCAGATGACGCCGGCTGTCGTCTTAACAGATCTGACGAGTCTCAGTTTGTGAAGGCTCGCTTGTCCACCGTAACGTTGAGTTCCTTTAGATAAGACGGGGACTCGGCGGTTGCCCCTGCCAGAGTGAATATTGCATCGGCATGGAGCTTGAACCGGGCCTTCTTGCTCTCACCAATGAAGCTGGTTCTCACCTCGCCGAGCTTGGAAATTTCAGCCTTCTCAGCGGTGAGCTTTAGGTTCTTGTCCCTCCGCCAGAACCAGGCACGCAGACTCTCGCTCAGAAGTTTAGGGGTCGTGTTGAAGGGTGTACCCTTGTGTTTCTGGTTGAACTCCAAAGTAAGGGCTTTCCGTGACTCTTTGGCAAGAGATTCGGCATAGTCGAGTATCCTCTGAACATCCTCCTTTCCTGTAAGCTGATCAGTCATCCAACACCACTACCGTAATCCGAGCGAAGGACGGTTCAATAGAAGTTTTTCCAGTCTTACCAACTCCTCCGGCCCCGCCCTCTTCCCCGCTGATCATAACGCCTCCGCTCGAACCTCTCTCCGCGGCCGCCCATAGGGCGCGGGGGCAGATTTATCCTGGTAACGTTGAAGCCTGGGATAATAGGCTCCTGGATCTCATCCAGCGTCGCTGATGTCATTCTCCGGATCCCCTCAAACACATCCCAGTCCTCCCTTGTGAGGAAGGATATCGCGATTCCTCTCTTTCCAGCTCGAGCAGTCCTTCCAATGCGGTGGAAATACATCAAGGGATCCTCAGGCATATCATAATTGATCACATGGCTGACCTTCGGAATGTCTAAGCCGCGCGCCGCAACGTCCGTCGCGATAAGCAGACCCGTCTTGCCAGTCCGGAAGGATTGTATCGCCATGTCCCGCTGACGTTGTGACAGATCCCCATGTATAGCCATCGCATCGAAGCGGTTGTCCTCAAGTGCTCTCGACAGCCGGTCCGCACGGATCTTTGTGGCACAGAAGACGAGACCTCTGCTCACGAGATGCTTCTCCAAGAGACCGCATAGTGTGGGGAATTTCTCCTCCTCTCTCAGCTGCATTATCTTCTGGTCGACAGTGTCGACAGACGACTCTTCACTGTCAATGAACACCGTCATGGGATTCCGAAGGTAGCGCTGACTCAGTCGAACTATCTGCTCGGGCATAGTTGCCGAGAACAAGGCCGTCTGGTGGCTCCGAGGAACGTAGTTGAGAATCCGGGTAATGTCGTCGATGAATCCCATATCTAGCATTCTATCCGCCTCGTCCAGAACCACGAACCTCACCTTGTCCAGACTCGCAGTCTTCCTTTCGAGGTGATCAGTCAACCTCCCTGGTGTGGCTACAATTATCTTGGTCCTCGGGTCTTCCAATCGGTCCATCTGAA
>WNGR01006027.1_pt1 | contig 12985 bp, 10 predicted proteins | sample 5407581 | NCBI WGS metagenome assembly WNGR01 (sample SAMN13153383, study PRJNA577476) | soil metagenome | isolation source: 80 cm soil or saprolite under Garry oak tree replicate 2 | place: USA:California | collected 2016-06-15 | reverse complement strand
TTCCGACCGGCGGCCAGTTTGGCATGCATGGGTCAGGTGCTCGGCCTTGTCGTATTCATAGAATGTTGCATGCGACGCCGCCGACAGCCCCAAGCGAAACCTTATTGAAGGGTGCAAGGTTCCAATGAAAGCGCGGTTGGCGTGCTGAGTTCCCTTTGTAGTAGCTCAATCCCGAGCCAGCGGTAGGATCGAATTCGAATTTGAGGCTCTCAGCTTCGAATGACTGCTCGATCTATTTAGCCAAAGGGACGTCCGACTGTCAAGGGATCTTAGTTGTGGATGCCCTCAACGTCTAGGTCCGACGAGTGGTGGGAGAGGGCGCACACATGCCACTACAGTACCGTACAGTAATCTTGTCTGACTGACGTCCTTACCGGGGTGTGTTCCCTGGCTGGCACACGGGCTGAGGTCACCGTTGTTCATGCTTCCTATCCATCAGTGTGGCGGGGTGACACGCCATCGGCTTCAAAACCACCCTGCCTGGGGTTACAACGCAGGAGCACGTCGTTGGTGGGAGCACCGGTAGCAGGAATGAGCCTGGGGATTGCACTGTGCTTGGGTGCCACGTTCATCTCATTTTGATCGTGTGCTCCGCACCCACGCTGCACCGGAGGCAACGAATTTGTTGCGCAGGCGATTCAGAATCCGACCCAATAAGAGCCCAAAATCATTGGTCGTTCTGACGGTGTGCTCAGGGACGGTGGACGTGTTAGTCGATGCTTCTCCAGTTGTTAACTGTTGTTGGTTGGCCAGGTTGGTAGGCGCTATTAAGTTACATAGTTTCTGGCTCTCCCCACGCAGCTACCGATCGCCAGGGCCGTTTGGTCAAGAAGGAATGAGACCCTTACTAAGCATGCTACGCTAGGCACGAGGGTGTTCTCCTGTAAGGATTTATGATAGAGCTCATTGAGGGACAGGGACAGTGAGTGAGAGGTTTTTGCGGTCACAGAAACCAGTTAGGGACCTCATCCCCGCACTATGTCCGCGTGGGAGACAAACTTACAGAAGTGAAAACTACACGAGGGATATTCTTTTTGCCATGATACCTGAGACTTTCTCACTCCTAAGGTGTCTCCAGACTGTACCTCTTTTCATCAAACAGACCTTCTTCGATCGCTTTGATTTCTGTGGGATATATAGCGCCTTCATTAGCAAATCGACACAATACGCGTGGGGAAACGGGAGAACGTACGCAGTGCGAGATGCTTCGAGTGGAACCTGCACAAAGCAAAGTTACCTGCTCTAGACTCAGCCGTTGCTTGTTCCTTCGTGGCAGAAAAGACGTTACCGATCATGTACCACGCCCGTGGGATCCCCAGGTCGCGCCACGCGCCGCGAATTTCACCCTCAGGGTCCAGTCCCCATATTGGCTTCAGGCGTGCTCCAGCTTCGGGTCCGAGAATGCTACGCAGCGGATCCCGGGCGTCACCGTATCTGGGCGTCGTTGGTCAGGGTCAGGCATCGTTATAGGGACAGAATGAAACTTGATACCCAGTCGCTAAAACCACCGTATCTGCGTCGAGCGTACTTCCATCCGTAAACTCTAGCCCGTTCTTTGTGAAGCGGGATATCTGACTGTCGTTCTTGAGTTTAATCTTTCTGTCTATGATCAACTGGCTCGCGCCAACGTCTGTGTTTCGTATTACGGTTCTGTGACGAAGAAGGTGGTTCGTGATGGTCGCACCGAAGTAGTACCCGCTGGCTTTTGTCCATGCGAGTAAAATGAATCCTGAGCCATCTATACCGGTATTGAGGCGGAAACCAACTCGGCGGAGTCCGTCCAATGTCTCTCTGAAACGTCGTTAGAGAAGTTCTCTAGATCCACTGATGGACGAACCTATCTTTCTCAGCGATGTCTACAACAATACGTTGATGAAGAGGCTTCTGAAAATAATTTGGGAACGATGCATTAATGCGATCAGCGACATCTGGTGGTGGTCCGCCTTCGAAGTATAAACCTATTCCCGCAGAATTTCAATGGCCATGTGTCTCATAGAAGTTTTTGAACGAACCGCCGAAGACACCCGTGACACCGTGCTTGACGGACATGATATAGGTAGAGCTGCGCTGGAACATCGTCACATCTGAAGAAGTCCTGGTCACCAGGCCAGGAAACAGAAGACGGAACAAGGGACGCACCAGCACCATGGTCGTGGAGGTCCTTGGCTATGTCGTGACCTATCGTTTTCGTTGAGAATGAAAGCGTATCCACCTCAGACCGATAAGAACTTACCGGATGTAGCGGCGCCTACCACCACCACCTTTTTCCCTTCGTAATCTTTTCCCTTTGTGTAGTGTCCAGCATGTAAAATTGTTCCTTTGAAGTCCTCCTATATGGTTGGTATTAGGTAGCACCGATAATCTTAGCTGCGAACACATACCGCGCCGGGAAACTGCGGCATATTATGCGCGCCACCACCAAGTCCCACAGCGAATACGAGATGGTTTACGACAAATGTCCGTGGTTCCGAGTTTTCGCGTTCGATCTCTACCGTCCACTTCTTTGTTTCGGGGTCCTGCGAAGCCCGCGTGACTTTGGAGGACGTCCAGACATCCAATTCCAAGCTGTGGGCATAACTCTCGAGCCAATCCGCAATCTATACACGTGGTGTCAGCGTGTACGGGCGGGAAGCAGCGGCGTTTACTTTTGGGGCGGGCGCAAAGACTGGCCAGGTTGGTGGGAAGCTGCATGGTGCCAATGTTGAGCCGCCATCGGCTGAGCGGGACGGAACTAAAGTGACGGGCTGGTGCTCACGGTAGATATGGCATGTGGTCGTACCCTGACGCACCAATCAAAAAAAAGAAGATCGGCAGAGATACTTATCGGACGTACACACGGTGTCATGCAGGCAGAGCGCCTCGTATCGCTTTCGCCACAGGTGGCCGATGCGGGCTTCGCGCTCGATAACCAGCGTCTTCACGCCGAGGTACTTGAGTCGCGCGGCGAGCTCGAGTCCTGACTGCCCACCGCCGACGATCAGAACGACAGGTTGTTGATCTGGCCCCTCGCACTCGCGCTCTTGCTGGCGTTGTTCCGGCCACGTTCCGTGCTTTGGTTCTTTCTCGCGAAGTGGGCCGGTAAGCTCCGGGCAGCCGCGCAGTCCCTCGAGAGTCGTGAAGATCGTGTGGGCTTTCCATTCGCCGCCTGGGATTGGAACCAGACGCAGGATGCCAGACCCGGTGCCGACTGCTGTGGAAAACGTGAAGAACGCTTGAATCCACACTGTGTCCGGATAGGGTTCCTGCACTGCCGCGCTGCTCGCGTCAAGCTGTAGTGCCGAGAGCTTGGAAATCGCAAGGCGATCTCTGAGGAATTTTTGAATGAGTTCGTTGCCATAGAAGGTACGAAAGTCCCAAGTGAGTGCGAGTATATCGCGCCAGAAAGCGTCATCCACCAGTTGACCGAGGATACCATCCACATCGCCCGTCTGAACATGGTTAGCAAAGGCGCCGAACCATGTCCGCGCCACAACAGCAGCATCTACATCCTTAGGTGCTGACACTCCGAGCCTTTCTAGAGTTGGTAAGGCTGCGTTATTAATATCAACTACAGAGCTCATGGCTGGTCAATAGAAAGATGAATGGTCGGCGTGAGCAGTCACGATGGGCATCGATGAGTACACCGTCTTGCCATTTATGCATTTGGAAGTAACGTTGGCGGTCCGGTGGGTCAAATCATGTGGTCGATCAAGAGGTGGCGTAACGTAACAAACAATTGGATCTAATCAGGAGCCAGGATAGGGGAGTCGGCCGTGGGTTTCGCTAAAGCACCACTCTGCCTATTATTACTACTACGAGTCCTGTTTTCACGGGAATCGCGGCTTTCACCTTGTTGCAAGTTATAAGCCGTTTTTGCTTCAAAAAAGGCGATTCCGAATCAGGCACTTCGATGATGGCCAGATAAAATCACCCTCTCGTTCCATTCCGCTCTACATGAGAGCTTATCGCAAAATCGGGCTCCTCGATCGCTTGCGTCACGTGAGCCATCGGCCGCACCGACACGTGATTGAGCTGTGTCCTTTGTCTTCAGCCTCGTGTCGCTCGTGCGGTGTGAGGTTAGGCCCATTCGTGTCGGGTCAAAGAGGCAGAATAGGAGGTGGCTTTGGAACGTGGTTGTGGTTCCTTTGTCTGCTTTGTGCGCAGTCAACAAAGCGAGTGTGTGGCAAGCTACCAAAGCTGCGCTGTGGATGAACGGATACTGGAGCTTTGTGGCTCGGAAAACAACTTAAAAGCTCGGACATCCTGGACAGTCGAGCTCCAGCTACGAATTTCGCGCGACCGGAACCTGTGACAATAATGCCCAAGTCTATCACTCTGCCATTGATCGCCGCCGTCTTCAGACGGAAACGCGACCCCGCGCGAGCAAACGGGTTAGCTTCTATTAGCTCCAATGAATCCGTCGATGCGCCTACCTTGCCGTATTTCCTCGAAGGCCCTCTTATAACCCCAGGGGGCACGCCTGGTTGGGCGAACCAGCCATGGCATTACGTCTTCAACGTAAGCGCTTCTCGAGTGACTTCGAACAGCCACTAACACCGTCGTAAAGGACGGCGATATAGCATGGGCTCAAGGCGGAAACGGGCGCTGGCGCCTCGTCACGGTGATAGGGGACGGCTTCATTGAAGAAATCGAGGTGAGAACAAGCATAAAAATTACCAGGTTGTCGAATTCACTCGTCGACTATCAGAATAGGAAGCAGATCGCGTATAACGTGACATGGGCAAGTGGGGGAGTGACGATGAGAGGAACTTTCGCACCAGGGTGTGGTGACATCAAGCCAAACACGCTTGCCATCCGAAGACTCCTTTTTGACGAAGGGGCACGCCGTGTAGAGAGAAGAGATTGGCAGCAAGTGCTAGACGACAATGTTAAACTGGAATCTATGGAGGATGGGGGATCCGAGAGCAGCGAGTAAGCCTAGGATCACCCGATTCGAGTAGTTCTGTCTGCTGGTGGTTTAACATGTATATCTGTCTTGGCCCGACGAAGTGTGAAGAGACCTGCCAGGGTGCAGTAGCCGCTCTTCCAGTACGATGCAAGGTGGTGACCAAGAAGGTCAGGACCACAAAACAGTGACTCGATCAATGGTATAGACCGAGAGGTGACAGAAAGACATCTTGCCACTCGATTGCGAAGCAGCTCGCCGCCGGCATGACTACGTAAAACGTACGGGATGGTTACGAAAGTGAAATGTGATCTACCTGGGGCCGTGGGAGACTCTTCAGATTGCCAGAACACAGTTTCTTGGAATCGCTCCTCGGGGGCTTAGGCAGGGAAGCACAAAAAATGTAGGGCAGATTGGAGCTACGTACATGGGTTCGAGATAGTCCGGTTCCCGACCGACTGGGTTCTCACAGCTTCAGCTTCTAGTGCTGTCTGAGGACGTCGAATGCGACTCGGAGGAATCCGAGACGAGAATACGAAGAGTACCGCTAGCTTTGCTTCTCTCGACAATCCAGGCGCGGTAAGCAGCCCGCGCCGAGCGCAGATAGAGTCGGTTGCATTTAGAGCGAAACGTTATTCGAAGAGCACCGGAAGCCTGGCGTAGATCTACCTTGATGACATGTGAACAATCGGCAAACAAATCAGCGCTACCTTCACTGCACGAGTCCACGTACCATTGGCTTGACGTAAATGTGTCGACACCGGTAAGACACACGATGGGTTCGATAACAAGCATACAGCGTAGTTCCAAGAAAGTACGGAAAAGGTCCGACTCGGCGCTACTAGAGCGGCAGAATCACACAGATACACAAGAAGGACGGCAGAGCAAGATGGAAAAAGCGGTATTCATGCCCCGCACTCGGGGCCACAAGGAATGGAAGCACGTCTAATCGATTTTACCGAACGGACGACGCATGGCCAAGATGGGCACAAGCAGAGAATATGACCGTTAACGAATGTATGAGCCGGGCTGTTGACAGATGAACAAACTAGTCGAACATGGAAGACAGTGCTCCGGGCGTGTTCGCGCCACATTGTATGCCCATTGAAAGATGACAAGCAGCCTAGCGTTGAGAAGGCCCTTAAGGACCGACAAGAGGCGCTTCGGTGAAACGCAACATTGAAGGGAGGAAGAGTGCTGGGTCCAAAATTAAATTAAATTTAAACGAGAGCCAGTCGGGGGGACCGAAGCGAAACTGGTTTGGAGGCTCTCGTGTCCGAAGCCGAGCGTCTCTTCCGACGTTGGGCGGGGAGCCTAAGGCCCAAGGAGTGCGCCTCGTCATGAGAGTCGGCTGGCAGACGCCCGTCCCAGTCTTCATGTTTGCACACGGTGACTACAGTAAGTTACCTGTAGGTCACGACACTTAACACTGTGCATCACGTGACGGGACGCGAACTGGCGTGTATTCGTCTTTTCTGTCAGTTTCTCTCCGAGTCCTACTTCGAGGACTGAGGTTTGGTTGGGATTCTATACTTCTGTGTGTTTGCAGAATTGCAGTAGCGGAACTTTCAAATTCAACAACCAGTTACGAGTCAGGACTGCGCCTTCGGACGCCGTTCGCTCGCATTCTCGATGATGTGTCCGGTGAAGAGATAACGGGAAGGGTCTCCCCGAGTTCCTTATGTCCTTCGGGTTTGGCATCAAGACGTGCCACTGTACTTCCATTTTACGGTGCTTGAATACAGGTGGGCTCCAACCTGCCACGCTCTGAGCTGTGCAATCCTCTATGTGATTACTGCCACCGTCGCGCCAAGACGGTCGCTCCGTTCTTCTTGGACCTCAAGAAACCCCGTTACGTTGTTGAATTCAAATTAGCAACGCGATCTCCTGCATGCATGTCGCGCAGCACGGCACTACGCGTATTAGCCCACGTTCTCGTAAGCCTAGAGCTGATGGGAACCGGCTTGTACATGTAGTTTCGGGAGAGTAGAAGCCTGAGCGGAAGAAGAGGTAAGATGCGTACAGTATTGTTCTTCGTACTGAGGACAATTGCCAAAGAATGTCCGACAAGCGAGAATTAATAATCAGGGATCATCTGAGAGTCGCCGAGCTACTGTAGGTCTTGGGGATTGTGTGATACATTACAGGCCGGAAGTGGTACATAATATCAGCTCGACATTTGAATGGCGCGGAATTCGTGCGCAGAAAATGGTGGTACACACATGAGGCCTCTTTCTAACTAGCAGAAACGCACACTACGATGATGTCTAGTCAAAAGCATGGTGAAATCCCTTCAAAAGAGGTAGTTGAGCGTATATGTAACAAGTCCTGTCATCGTAAAAGGCATAAGAATGTACTGGGGGATCAAAAATGCAGACAGGTGTTCCGTTGAGCCCGTAGGCGAGTATACCTGAGTAAGATACACCTAGGATCCGGCGGGTGAGCACGGGTCCTGGGCCGCACTCAGTAGTATGACAGCTCACCTGGGTCGTAGCAGTCGGAAGGCCAGAGAACAATCTACAGATGAGTTCTCTCACGTCAACGGACGCGAATCATCGTGTTGATCGGAGCTAGATCAGACGCACATGCACACGAACAGTAAAACTTTGTCCTCGCGGTCCACGAAGCCAGCGCGCGCGAAAAATCGAGTAACAGCAACGCCGAGAATGGGGGTGATGATCATTCTCACCAGCGCCAGCGCGGCGATTGCGCCACGCGGGAAGGCTTTGCCCGCGTCCGAGCCCACGCGCAGGCGCGCGAGTGCGCTACCCAAGCACACAAGACCGATCGGCACGCTCGCCGCCCCGACAAACGTGGTAGTGTCAAGGACAAACGCCAGCGGTGGCTGGCCGTCTGGCGCAACAGGCCGAAAGCGTGGCTGGAAGTTTGCGGATGGGGGTAGGAATAAGGCCTTGAGAGGATTGACCAGCGCGGTCACGATCGCGAAGACGATCACTATCGGCGCGGGCTTGAGAAGCTCTGCCAAGAAACGCTTCAAGTGGGATTGAGATTGGCGCAAGGAGCTGTCGCTCACAGGCCCTTGCGTAATTTCGGGTAAACCAAGACGCCCAAGGTGATCGTTGTCATCAGGATCGATGGTAGGCGTCGGGGACGTAGCTGTGAAGGATTTCCGTTCGGTGCTCTCTCTGCTATCTGCAGTCTTAACGTGTGTTGTATGATGTTCGAGGCTCGGAGCTACAATGCATACATCTTTGAAAGAGATAGTCTCCTTTTCTGGACAGCCACCTCCAGTCTCGGCATCGCCGAATTCGACTTTATCCAAGTTTCGGCCGAGTAAAAGGAGCCGCCTTAGAAAGAGGACCGTCTCTGAGACCATCTTGCGTCGTCTAAGGCGCATCCTTTCACGAAGTTCTTCTGATTCAACATCCGGCCCGTCAAAGTCCTTAGCAACAATTAGAAAGCCTCCTAAAGGGAAAAGCGTGACCTTCAATAGAGTTAGCACCGCCAGTCCTATAGTGTTCAGCGGCGTGAACGCACAAAAAATACGAGAATCAGCGTGGAAATGTACGCAATAGCGAGATTTTCGTCATCGACGCCGCGAAAAGGCGCCGATGCCGTAATGCCCATTGCGATGGCCGTCGCTACCCTCAAATTCGTTCAAGAACACTGAAAAGATGACCGGCAGGTTTCACGTACGTATGTCGCCGAAGTTCCCCCATACACCAGCGGCGAGTATGCCATACCTAAATCTATGAGGCACCCAGAAGAACTGCTTGATGATCCAGGCCGTCACTGCTCCAAACACGCCATACAGCAGGCCGATAACGGTCAACGGGGCGAGCGAACCGATGTTCTGTGGATTGAATGAGGGAACAATGCGGGAGAACAGGAGACATGGCATGGAGATATTCTGGCAAACTTTCGTCAGCGCGGTGACCTCGCTGTCACAGAAAGGCTATCGTCGGCTTGCTCACCAGAACGATCTGAGCGGCGCCGCGCGCGGCTTCTATCGAGAAAAGATCTGCTTTTGTCAACGCAAATCCTGCACCAACATTCAGGAATCTGGACGAAAACTAGTTGGTCAAGGGCGGGGAATCTTCAGTGAGTGTATCATGAACACTGACGTTCGCACTAAGGGTCGTATCGAGGTCCATATGAGAGCACCGGTGGAAATCATATCAATATGGTGTCCGATGGCCGGGATATTCAGAACCGCGACAAGCTGATTAGTTTATCGGGATGGTCACACGAACAACGGTGGCTTTTGGCCTCCTTTTAAAGCCGGAAAAAAGAAAGGGCAGAATAATCGAAGGAGAGCCGGTCACTGTCTCGCTGTGACAGAAGATTCGACCACGTTCCTGGGGCTACTTGAATTACGCCCAGTGTTGTCTGTCTTCTGCAGCCAGCTGGAGCATGACGTACGTATGGTGTTCACAATCTTTTCGGCCGAATTGGGGTCGAGGGTCATTGCAATGACCTTTTGCCAGCTCAGCAGCATCTGATTAGGTGTGCGCCAGGAAGCCCTCCTAACAAAAAACCGCGTAAGTGTCGAATACCGCCTGGAAGATCCGTTATTTACGCAGTAACGCGGTAACTTGTTTTTCTGCTACTCGTCGTGCAGGGGAATGGATGGCCCGCCATCTCATATCTCCAATCGATAAACTCGGATCCAGAAGTCGGATGGTCCCACGACTTGCACCACGATTCAAGTTATTGGGTCCCGATCGGATTACAATACCCACGCAGTGGACGCCAGGTAGCGAATGAGCAATGAACGCGACGCAATTCTGCCATATTCTGCGCCGCCCTCAAACTGACAGGTCTAGAACAGAAGGTACGGTACTTACATCATATTATCTGAGCGTGGCAAAGGTACCGGAAAACAGCTGTGCCGAATACACACTGCTTGCGCACCTCTTCGAGTGGTAGTGACTTGTGCAAATCATATCAGTGAGTAGAGTCAATACATGTCCAAGTTCCCTACTCGGTAAGTGTCGTGGTCGGGTTGGCTGCTTCTGCTTTGATTGATAGCCAGAACCAAGAGACTTGCAGCAGAACTTGGTCACGAGGTCACGGAACTGGTTGGAATTTAGTAGCCGAGAGGGAGCCGGGAAACGCGGAGCGATGGGGAAACGGGCCACCGGGCCGCGACGAATGTCAGGTCATTTGCAAATTTTTGTTATCGGTCATTCTATTAAGGCGACTAGCGTTACGGGAGGGCCCTTCGGGCCCTCGCCGCAAGCTATTGACACACTGTACTGTGTCTCCAGCTATCATGTGCTCTTTGCCGTCGCGGTAACGTGTTGAGTGACTGTCATGTGTGTCTAAATTCTATTTTTGTTTGGTTTGCGCATTACCGGGTTTTGTTGTGGGGGATGCAGAGTGTATTCATTCGTCAACGGAAAGGAAAGGAGAGTTCAATCGCATGGATGGTACAAGTTGTAGACATCTGAGGAAGAATATAAGACTATTGGATAGAAGGAAGAAAGACGGTCGAAGATGTGAGAAAATAAATAAATATTCGTACCACACTTGCTCTCTCTTGTGTATGACGTGCGTGTTGTGCGATCTGTCGAGGTTGTAAGGGAGTATTGTCAGGAGGGAGAGGGAGATCGGGTATGGCCTTGGATGTAGACGTCAATCTCTCTCGTTGACAACGTCTGCGCTGCACTATTTGATGACGGGTTAGAGGCAGAATGAGGGGGACGTTATTGACTTCTTCGATAGTAGAAGGACACATGTTCGTTTTTTCACCTGTTTGTGAAGGAAGGAGGAGAGAGCGGAAAAGGGGTGAGTAATTGTGACGACTCCTATTCGGTCCCACCCGAGTGCGTGTTGGAAACAGTGCAGACCACCAGGAGCGACAGGTGTTAGACGTCGTGAGAGGTGATGAAAGAGGCGAAGGGGGTTCAATGCACATTCAACATTCACGAAAAAATGTGGAGGAACGTGTACAGGGAAAAGTGTATGAAGACAGTGAACTGACGAAACAAAGTCTGATGTACAACACTAAGCACCACGTTCGTGAAGGGAAACACGTACGAAACAACGCAAGTGACCAGAAGAAGACAGAACATTGTTTTGGTGAACGATTGCAAAATTGTTACGATGTACGAATGCCTAAGAGATGTGAGAGGAAAGATATGGCACAGATAGCGATGCGAGCTTCATCGTCTACAAATTCTTCGAAGTCCCCTATGAAAGAAACCAAGCTGTGTGGGTGGGGAAGTTGCATCAAGGCAGGGCGGGGGGGAACTGTGCTCAAGAAAAGCATGTATCGTTATTGAACCGTGAGAGATGCCGTTGCTAGTCTGCTGGACTACGGTTGTCGTAAAACTGAAAATTACACTTTGAACAGAGGAGACGACCTGTGCCGCAAATATTCTGGGTGGGATGAAACATGAAACCGTGAGAAATGCCGTTGCCAGTCTGCTGGACTATGGTTGTCGGAAAACTGAAAATTAAACTGAAAATTACACTTTGAACAGAGGAGACGACCCGTGCCACAAATGTTCTGGGTGGGATGAAACATGGTATTGTCATGTGCGGGATTGGAGTAAGCTAGAGAGGTTCGTCTCGATGCGTTGTCGATGTGAGGAAGAAGAAAGAATTGTACCTCTCAAATGTCTCGTATCAATGTGTAGTGACGGTCAGAAACGCGATCGTCTGTGAAAACTGGCACAACGACCTGTTGGTGTTTAACTTTTCATAATAAGGAGAATGGGGAGGACGTAACAGCTGCGACAATGTCATACGTTCCTGCAGGCTGGAAAGAAAGAAGTCATAAGAGTTGTATTCTGATTTATACAGTTTAGTGTTAGAGCACACTTCAATGGCGAACATGTGGACGTGGGGACGAAACAAAATGAGGGTTCGATCCGGAGTGCGTAGACACAGAGATGAAGGTGATAAGAAGACACATCCTGACAATTTGAAACCGTGCGACCAAAATAAGGTCCGCATTATGCATAAGCCGTGGTCAAAGTCCACCCTTACTATCCAACGGCGAAGGAATGGTGGCAGACCAATCATCATTTCTCACAGAATCTGCAAGAGCACGTATAAGCAGGCGGGTGAATATCCATTCATGCGAGTCACCATGCAAAGACAGATGTTCGCAATGAGAATTAAAGTCCACTATTGTGTGCGACCGAAATAAGGTCCGCATTTATGCGTAAGCGGCAATCAAAGTCCGCCCATACTATCCAATGGTCAAGCAATGGTAGCAGAGCAATCATTGTTTCTCACAGAATCCGGAAGAGCATGCATACGCAGGCAAGTAAATATCTGTTCACGCAAGTCACTCTGCAAAGACAGATGTCAGCAATGAGAATTAAAGTCCGCTCCTATGTCCGCTCTTGTCTCACTCCGCTCTTGTCAGGCATTCAGTAATTATAGTATAGTAGATATATGGTATTTTAAACTGAGGAAACTGGAAAACCAAAATGGATATACAAGTAATAATAGTCGTTTGTTAATTCTACCACCTAACTTACTATCGGCTCTTTTTTTGTACGCACGTTACCCCGATGACATTGACGACGACTCCGACGACTATGTCGCAGAGCCAATGGCGAACGCGGCGCCGATAGCACGCTCCACCTCCTCCGGTGTGATCCTCGCCACCACCGCCACCGCCTCCACCTCTACTGGACCCGTCACAACGATAGTCGGAATAGGCGGTACTGGTACCATGTACTCCCCCGGCCAGACCCCATCGTCGTCGTCGGTGTCTACATCTGCGTCCGCATCGACATCGACATCACCAACATTTCCATCCTCGTTGCCATCGTCACTGGCGCTCAGCGGTGGCAACGACGCAGAGCGCCGGCCCCGGTTCTTGTTTTTCCTTTTTTTTTTTTTGGAAAGCGCTTTTATTTATTGTATCTAGCTTCATTTTGTCCTTACGGACGTCTAAATACTCCTAAATAAGTGCTACATAGCAGGAGATTTACCATCAGCCCTATATAGCGCGCGAGAAGCCGGACTGAGGTCCGGAAGTGAGGGAAAATGCGTTTACGCACTGTAACGCCACGGCTGGCGTTATCGTGCGACGTGCGTTCGAGTCTGAGTTCTTCGTAGAGTGAAGTCGGATCAGGACTTCAGTTCGGTGATGCACAAGTACCAAGTCGAGCCGCG
>WNGR01014469.1_pt1 | contig 12986 bp, 12 predicted proteins | sample 5407581 | NCBI WGS metagenome assembly WNGR01 (sample SAMN13153383, study PRJNA577476) | soil metagenome | isolation source: 80 cm soil or saprolite under Garry oak tree replicate 2 | place: USA:California | collected 2016-06-15 | reverse complement strand
AGCTTGACAGCCGGGAATACAACAGCTATGGCATCCGCATGTCAGCGATCCAAATTTAGAACACGCCATTTAAACAGGGGGGGAGGGGGGATCTGTAGTAACGGGCCCCACCTCCTCAGCCGAATAGAAGGCTTACCTGTAAAAGTCGCAGGAGTGTGTAGAACGTCGTGTTGGAGAAAAACGGTCGCGTGGAGACAGGTGCATCTCGGATGTCGGTGGCGCCCTCCGCTAGGTATTCCCGTATCCAGACACCCTGCGTCGCCGACCCCCGCCGCTCCTCCTTCTCCCTTTCCTTCCCCTTTGTATTAAGGACGTCACGACCGTCGGCAGGGGTCGACACACGGGATCCGCCGACATCGGCGTTCTTTTCATGCGCTGCTGCCCGCGCGAGCTTCTTGCGCAGATCCCCCGCATGAACACCGCAGCCACTACCACTACCACTACCACCGGCGGTGCGGGCGGAGACGTCGTCCACTTGCTGCTCGTCGCCCGAGTCGTCATCCACGCCAATCTCCGGGGGGCCGCACGCAGCATTAAATGCAGCCGGCGGGAGCATGCACAGCACGGGCATGAACGCGCGGAGGAAGCGCTCGACACTGCGGCGCTCCGGGAGGCTGTACGTCGCCTGGTTGTGATCGAGGTACGAGTACACGAGCTTGAGCGCGTCGCACAGCACCCCAGAGTCGGCGAACGAGTACGAGAGCTGGAAGCCGAGAGAGCCGCGGGCGCACGCGGGACGGAAACGGTTGTGCCCCGCCCCCTTCTCACGCGTGCGCTTCTGTTGTTGCTGTTGCTGCTGCTGCTGTTGCAATTGTTGTCGCTCTTGCAGCTCTTCCTCCGTCCGCACGTTGTCGATCTCGGTGACGAACGCCTTGGTCGTGATCGCCTTCTTGTCGTTCTGCTTGCAATTGATCCCCGTGTGGTCGAGCGACTTGTAAAAGTTGCGCGTGTCGATCTGCCGCCACGTGAGCGACCACTCGCGCTGCGCACGGCGCCATTCTTCGTTCTTCTGCTTCAGACGCGCGAGCACGACGGGGACGGTGACTGCCGGCGCGTCCTGTAGAGCCTGGTACACCTCCGTGCCCGCATCTTTGCCGTATACCTTCTTGAGCGTGCGTACGTAGATCCATCGGCTCTGCCCGCCGAGGTCCGGCCGCAGGCGCAGCGCAGCGCGCTCACCGAGTGGCATTTCGTTCAGCCGAGTCGCGAGAGGCTCTAGGATGCCGATGGTACGTGAAAGGCCTTCAAGCTGGATCTGGTACTCGTGCCGCTCGTCCTCGCATCGGTGGATCACTTCCTCAAACGAGTTCTTCTTATGCGCCACGAAGCCCGCCTCTTCCGACGCCCACGTGGGGTGTGACACCCACTCGTCGTTTAGTACGGAACGTGCGAGCTGGTCCCGTCCGGACGTCGCCAGGCGTATTTCCTAACACCACGTAAAGAGACCCAATCAGAAAATGGCGTCGGAGAAAAAATAGGGTTCAACGAATATCTCGGCAAACTCACACTGTCCGGTAACCGACGGTAACTGGGACTCTGTGCGTCATCGACGGGACGTGGCAGCGTTGCGTCATGTGGACCGGTCCTGATACTTCCTGGGGGTCCATAGTTCACATTGCCGATCCTGTCGTCCCAATTGACCAGCCGCTTGAACTGGAGGAGCAGCCCGTCATCTGCGAGGATCTTCTCTGCGCGGACAACGAGTGTCTTGAGATCGATGATGTCGCGCGTGTACATGTTCAGCAGCTTCAAAAAGTCGTCGTACACGTCGCGCGCCTCGAGGGCACGTTTGGCGCGCTCAAAGAACATTAGCTCGTCCTGTGGCGAGCTCGACCCGACTGACTGCACCGAAGATGGTCCGGCCTGCGCCGCGTGATGACCTTGGAGGTTATGGCTAAACTGAGACACGGTCTGGCCGAAGTGTGCAGGGCCGGGGAGCGGCGAGGGTGGAGTCTGGTAGCTGGTAAATGTTGGGGACTGCACGTGGTTCTTCGTCGCCGGCCTGGCAACACGTGGTCGCTTACGAGAATCCTTTCCAGTCATATCGATGAGTTACTCTCGTAAAAGCTTGCCGTTGTAATGTGCCACTTACTCGTGCGGTCTCCGGCTGTTTCGCCGTGGATGGAGGGGGCTCCTTCGGCTGCTCTCTTTTTCGCCGCCGCGAAGGAGGCTGAGTCCCTTTTGGTGCGCTCGAGGGCGTCGCTGTGGTATCGTGCGACCACATGGCACCAGATGTGTTCGAACTGTCCAGTGGATAGGGGCGAATACCGACAAGACCGCCCTTCTGGGTGGACGTACCAGCGATCTCCGGCAGAAAGTCTTTAAACTCGCTGAGAAGGTCCTCCTCGTCTTTGAAGAGAGCCTGGACCTGGATATAGACCTATTGGGGGATATATGAGCGCCTTCCCATGGTGGAACAACAAAGGCGGGAAAGGTCCTTTCAGATCGGAAATAAAGAGAGACACGCACGTCATGCATCATCCTTTGTTCTCTCTGTTGATATCCCACTGGGTCTTTAAGAGAGCTTTGTTGCTCTTTTCTGTATGTCTGGAGTATTTCTAGAAATTGCTTGTACGTGTTGTTTTGGTCATCGGGATAGCGGGTCTTGATCTTGTTGAGGTATTGGATAGCATGGTCGAACTCAGCGGCCGGAGCTCGCTCGACCTGCGTCTTGTTACTCATATTGCCGAGCACGGATGCAACGGCAGTTGTCAGTCCCTGAGGAGCGGGTGAGAATGTTTGGGGTGGATGTAGTCGAGCCAGAGGCGTGTCAGGGCGCGAACCCCCGGCCTGGGGAGCATATGGATGGGGCGACCCATAGAATGAAGGGGCTCCGACGGTGGCTGAATGAGCTCCTGAGCTGATTTTCGAGGTCACAGTACCGAGGGGGGTCGTGACGGTGATAAGGCTGGGGTCGGCGGAGGCATTGATATGGTAACCCGGAGGAAGGAAGGTGTTGAAACCTTCTATGAGGTAGGGATTTCCATGAAAGAGCATAGACACGCGCTCTATTACTCCGGGAGTATCGATTCTGTGTAGGACATGTCAGTCCCTTTCTCGGGACGAGGAACAAGAAATAAAAATATGCAATGGTGAGTCAAGAACTCGGATCGACGTTGTGACGTCCAGAAAAGGCAACCGCGGAAGTGCAACCGGCGGCCCGCCTTGAGCCTGGGAGCGTAATTCGACACGACACTGTTGCCTCGTTGACAGAAGCACGGCGTGGCGCAAATAGAAGCGGGTAGACGCGTCGCGATCAAACGACCCCAGAAGACCTCACCCATTGGATCCCAGGAAGGTAGGGAGACGAGGATAAAGATACTGGAGGAAAAAAAGAAAACAATGTGGGGAAGGACGCACATTTGGCTCTTAAAATCCTTCATAATGTCCAAGAAATGGTTGTACACGTCTGGCTTGTCGAAGAATTGCACCTTGACCGCGTCCAGGTAGCTCAGCGCGTCTGTCACGTTCAACGGGCGATTGTTCCCGTTGTTGCTGTTGGCAGCGTTGACAACGTTGGCGATAGTGATGGTGATGGGGTCCCCACTTCCGCCGCCCTCGGTCTGTACGGGCTCTGGTTTGGCAGACGCCGCACGCGAACGGGGACGGGTAGACGCGCCGGTGAGCGAGTCGTGCGAGCGCAACCTAGATGGCGGCGGCGGCGGCGGCGGCTGTGCTGAATTCCCACCCCCGCTTGCACCGCCAGCTCCTCCTAGACCATTCTGCACTCCGGGACTTTCATCCTGGGGCACAGCCGGCCGTGGCGAGCGAGGAAGGGATCGGGGCTCGTGAGCGCTTGCGATAGGAAGAGGTTGTGGGGGTGACCGATCAGCTGAGGCGGGCGTATGTTCGGTCGCAGTGGGAACGGGGCCATCTGCTGGTGTTAGTGCGCGCACCGGGAGAGGAGGCTTAGGGAGGGGAAGGGCCTGCATCAAGTATGATGGAAGGGGGATAGTAACAGCCAGAACCCGGAAAACGACAGGGCCGAGGGACCCAGTTGGCTTGTTAGACTTGTTAGCCGCCCCAAATCGGCCCGCCGCACCGGTCCAATGTCTCTACATCTAATCTTATCTTCCTTTTTGATCTTCCTCTTTTCAAGTGCTTGCACTCGGGAATGTATTGCGAGCTAGGAAGAAAACACGACTGCAGTCCATCCTACCTACGTCGTATGGAACCCTTCATAGTGTCTGGCATCTCCCTTGCCATACTACCCGTACAGCATTTTCAGGTACTAATCGTAAGCGTTTCCTTTGTCAGAGTATACGAGGGGGGCACAAGGGACTGGACGCTTGGGACCGGTTCCGAACAAACGGTTTCGGTGAATAGGTGTCAAGATTCATGCAAATTCATGTAATACAGTACATATTCGTCTCGTCTCGGTACAGCACCTGCCAGCTTGCGCCCTGAAAATGACTTTCCAGAATTGGGTAAGGCCGAAATTGACGCCTTTCATTGACTGTCCACTGACAATTCATTCCAATTCTGAACAGACCCGGTGTTTAAAGTGGTTAGTGGAGTCAAATGACCACCTTAGTTTACAGCTGCCATCACTTCTTGATATTTTCGTGGCTGACATGGGCGATGGCCGCGCATCGCGCGCGCTACTCAACCGTGTCTGAGGAGCCCAAAGGATCTTCCTCACTTCGGGGTCCGCCATGTGATATTGGTAATTTATCCCATCAGGGCTTTGGTGACTTTCAAATTATCGCTGGTGCCGCTGCCCCAGTCTGGATTGACCCAGGCGTTACAGAGCACTCACGCGAAGGCGGACTGCCAGCTGAGACGGGTGTGTGTGCACGTGTTTAGAAGATCCTGGAACATGGTGCGGATGTGAGGCCCTGAAGGTGAAGCGATGAGATCGATATATTGAGATGGGGGCGGCTTGGGAGGAGGCAAATAGCGACAGCACAGCACGCCGGGTTTGACCCGAGTTACGTGAGAAACCGAGCCAAGGTTCCGAGCCAAGAGCCAAGGCGGAACCATGCGTGCTCCACAACCAGGTCCTTCATGGAGGAACGTTAGAGGACGGTTGTCCGAGAATTGGACACACGAGACAACATCGGCTCACAAGCGGTAACCTTTAAGCTGGTTGAATTAAATGAAAGAAGTAAGAGGAATGCGATGAACATTGATTGGTACATGATTGGGAGGATAGAACATGAGCAACACGGTCCCCAAAATAAATGAGAGCCGAAGGGGAAAAAAAAAGCCAACGATTGAAGACTACAGACCGTAGATAGAGCGAGAAGAACAAATCACGCCGCTGCTACGACCATGATCGCTATGAATGAGAAGAGCTCCTCCGGTGCAATGGCGACCACACGCTTCGCAGCCGTCCACGAGACGGTGATGACGAGCGCTCACTGTCCTCGGTATGAAGCCGCCCCTCAGTGGACATCGGAGTGTAGGCGTGGTCACTCAAAACGGGTTTCCGGTTGTACTGGGCCAGCCGCACATAGTCGTATGCCCCTGGCGACATGGGGCTGGGGAAGAAGTATGGAGCCTGATATGGGTCGGTGCGGCCGCGGCCCACCCGAGACGCCGAGAGCTGGACCTCGGGATCGGCTTTGCGTTTCTTCTCTTTGTGGTCCCTGTGCCCAGGCGCGACCTTCCGTACTGTTATGGCAAATGCCCCATGGTGAAATTAGACCTTGAAACTCAGACGGAGAAAACGCCGCACCATAACCCAGAACGGAGGACCGACTGTGGTCCTGGTCGTTTCTGCTGCTCGAGGAAGCTCTTCGTGGGGGGTTGGCTACTTCTGGGAGGGGTGGAGATGTGCGACGTGACTGTCCGGGTGAGGGAGAGAGCGAGCGAGAACCTCTTCTGTGAAATGGTAGAAGACGAAACGGATGGCCATGGCTGGAACGGGAGTGCTTCGAAGTGGTGCTCGACTTCCTCGACTTCTCCGAGAACCTTTCTTCTTGTGGAGGCGTAGAAAGCTCAGATGAGGCAATAGACGAGCTATCACATAGCCTATCAGGGGGGATAGCGGTCGACCCGCGTTCTTCGCCGACTTGTGGCAGATAAGGAGATGGGTATTCCTTGAGTGTCCAAAGAGAGGAGGAAAGGGTGAACTGAGGATGTCGGGCGGCGCGTGCGCGTGCCTGTGAGGCCAGTAATAAGGTGAAGTGGTCGTCGAGACAGCCATTGGGATCGGGTTCTGAAATGGAAAGACGCAGCTCCGAGCTTTCGTCTGAGGCGCTATCGCTTGTGGTGCTATGAGTAGAATAACCGCTATCTCTGCGACGTGGAAAGTGGTGGTGTGAGAGGTCAGCAGCGGATGTGTGGTCAAAGTAAAAGCTTGGCGGGAGCTGCTTGAGGAAAGGAAAGAAGTATTGTAGGATAACAGCGAGTATGCTCTGAGATGAGTGCGAAAACGGTCGGGGTTGAGACGACATCCGGGAAAGAAAGAGGACATAACTAACCAAACAGACGCCACTTATAGCGTGCAGCACGACAGAGATTGCCACGGCAACGTATCGCAAAGCGAAGACCATTCTAATGGGCAAATCGGGGCCGAGGCATATGGGCATAGGAGAGTAGATAAACCATTCTCGGGATCGGGATGGATTTAAGAAACTGACAAGAACGATGACACACGGATCGACGGGTTTCGCTTAGAAATACCGGACCGCGCCAACCGGGGTTGTTACCGTGCCTCGTGATCCTGTCCTCGCCTTACACCTACTTCATTCCCCAAACATGCCCCCAAGAGGCAGTAACGAGCGGCTTGACTTTACTCCCATCCTCACACACTACCTCTTCTTGTTCACTTCTGTATTTGCTGTCGTCAGTCCTCCCCCTTAGCATCCTCTCGGCCCTCTTGTTTCTTACTTACGCTAAAATTATTAGCTTGCATGGTTCATCGCTTTCATAGCTCAGATTGTCGCCACAGCAGACTGTGAGTAACGTCACTAGTATTTTACTCGCCGCTCGGATCCTATTATCTTTCTAGTCGGTCGTAAAGCCGTCGGCACCCTCTGGTTTGCTATATGGTTGCAGCTCTTCCTCATCCTTGGTGTCGTTTACACCCTCGCATCCGACTCGATAGCGATGCATCGCCTTCAAATCATCACTTTTGGATCAGTTGCCACCGTTTTCGCCGTCATTGGCGTTGATCAAACTATATACTCCCATTCTGCCTCTCTCGACGCTATCGCAGCTGGCTGGCTCATCCTCGCAATGGTTGACATCCTTTGGGTCCTCTATTTCACGTCCGAAGAGGACTCCCTCTCGCTATACCTATTCAATTCCCTCGGCACAGGCGGTCTCTCCCCTCCCTCTCGCCGCCGTCGCACACGCACAGCCTCCATGCACAACCCTGCGAGCTATGGCGGTGGCGGAGGCTATGCTGCCGCGGGCATCGGTTCCGCGGGCTACGATACGAAGCTGAATAGCAGCTTCGCACCGGGTATCGGTAACAATCCTCTCGACAATGCCCCGCCCCAGTCGCAGAGGAGCGCCAACTCTATCGTGGGACCAGTCAGCCCCGGACCTGCACCATCAGCACTCGGTGCAGACACGAGCGGCCCTCAGGGCATCAACTCACCCTTGATGAGCACCCCGGGTAACGCGGGCATCGGTGCAGGTGGCGGACCCCCGCTGCCCGCTGATACTAGCATTGGCTCGGACAGTGCGTACCCGTACAAGGCAAAAGCGCTGTATGCATGTACGTCGTCAAAGTCCCTTCCTAATAACGGTCGTGCTGATTTCGAATATTAACGCCGCAGATACTGCGTCAACGGACGACCCGAATGAGATTTCCTTTTCCAAGGGCGAAATTTTGGATATTATCGACAAGAACGGCAAGTGGTGGCAAGCACGGAAAGAGGATGGCACTCTTGGTAGTACGTAGCACCGCCATCCGCCTCCTCACCGATTCTAATCCACGTTTGCTTTTACCATCGCGTAGTTGCTCCGTCAAACTATCTCCAAATTATCTGACGATGACACGCGCAATGACCCCCTGCTCTAGTTTTTCTTCTTTTCTTCTCGTTCTGGTCGGGTTCTGACCCGTGATATAACACTATTTACTAACGCTTGCTCGAAATCAAGTACTGCTTCATTTATTGAACCCGCGGATGCAATGCAACAAACGGCAGGTAGAGGACGCGGTGTGCGTGTGCATGCGTTGCACACTCAACAAATACCGTACTTGGTTACACATTCTCTTCCACCCCTACCTCTATCCCTTATCCCTCTCAAACTGTGACACTGTACCGGTTTGCTACTCCTCTGCCGCCTCTCCGTTCCGTTCATCCTACTCCGAGTCGTAAACACATGGTACTGTACGGACCCACACATCTGTATGTCTGTGCCCAATATAACGAATCTCTGTGTCGCGTTCTCCCACAGGGACGAGCAAATTATGATAAGTGCCACTGACGCCCTCCTTGGCATTTTTGAACGGTTGGCGGTCTTTGAATAACATGATTTTTCACATGTTCCTTGCATGCACTGTAATCAGGGCCCCTCAATTAAAATTGTTTTCGCTCGCTTACGATTCCGTCGCCAATGCGGATGAAGTAAAAATTGAATGTGAGCTATAGCTGATATGTTTTCTTTCTATGGATGCTACTGTACTGTACTGTAAGCAATTACACATTCAAGCTGTTGTCTTCCACTGTCGTTTCATCCGCGGCGTTGCACAGCATTCACCACCTCTGTTTTCTGCCTTTCATTTGCTTATTTTTGAGATGAGTCGACGGTGTTAGAATATGCGATTGTTCTGCCATCGGTCTTTGAGAATACTTTTCGATGCGACGTTTGAGAGCGACAGTTCCGTTGTCGTCGGCGGGGGGTTGCGTGATGGAAGGGGTGAAGTTGTCACGCGGTAGATGAAGTTATGGTGTCTAATGCAACAACTGCACAATTCCTCCATCATTCGGATACAAGGATCGACGTTTTCTTCAAATTGTTGTAGTTTACCAGTGACCGAGGTGGAAAGTGGAAAGTTGGCCCGCTTACGTACTCAACTCAGTACGCACTCGGGCGAAGACGCGTCCGTTCCACGTTCCACCCTCGCAAAGACTCTTGTATGGCTAGTTTCGCACAAGATATGTTGAATTCGTGCGTAAATGGCCATTCACCTGTGAGTCCCCGTCAATGACAATTACTCCAGCCCAGATCCCTCTGCATCGGAAAACCCTGGAATAAGGTGCGTCGGTCGCTGCTTTTTCCAGTGATATCGGATCCAGAACCGTGCTTGGACAGCACTCAGATCGCCGAATCGCAGGGAAGTCCCTCCCTGCTGCGTGTTGAGGTCACAGGTATGTGCATGAATCCTGAGTCGTTGATCCCCCGATAAGTGTTTGATCTCTTTTTTAGTCCTCCGAGCACACGATGTTCCTAATATCAAGAACCTGTTTGGCAAAAAGAGGCGGTTCTTTGTCACTGTAGCCAGTCAAACGGCGAAAAAGAACTTGAAGACGTCAAGCGTTCCGACTGAGGGACCAACGGTGCAGTGGAACGAGAACCTTGGTGCCTTGTAAGACATACCTTTTTTAGTCCTATTTTTCGGCTGAGAGTTCTGTTCAGCTATGTACAGTCTTCACGTCTTGTACTGCGCCTTTATGCAGAGCGGTTCGCACAGCGAGATATCCTTATCGGAACGCATGAGATGATAGCTGTCGAATCCCAAAGTGGTTCGTTTCTTATCAGAAACCTCACTTGTTCGACTAGCTGATCATCTCGGGTGTAGATGTACCTTTTGTCCTGACCGACGACGGTAGACAAGCTGGACAGTCGATACAGCCGGTGACGCTCTTCTTGACGGTCAATGTGTCACTGAACACGACTTCCCATCCGGGAAAGCGTAATTTAGTCGGCGCTGGAGAAGCTATGGGGCCATCCATGGCCCAAGACTCCACTCGATCCACCGTTCCCGCCGGCTTTGAAACACTCTCACGTCCGAAGGATCACCTTCCAGGCGAGATTACCACCCCCATGCCGTCAGCGGCCGACGGCGGTGCGGGAATGTCACTCGCCGAGAATGCTCTCCGTGACGCCAACGAAGCCATGACGACGATTAACCTCTCGGATGCATGGGAAGGTGCTCTTGAGAAGCTCAAGTGGGTCATGGATACTGTGAGCCCAGTCGCAGAAGTGCGTGTAATGTCCATTTTGCTAATTCTCGACTGACTCGAATTTCGTTCTCAGCTTCATCCGTATGCAAAGATGGCATATGGTCTACTTTTTGCGATCCCCAAGGTGATCTGTCTGCGTTATTGTCGGACGGAAATGCTAATGCTAGGTCCAGACCCTCCTAGAACAGTTTCAACGTGACGACAACATCCGAACCTTACTTGTCGCCATGCACGACGCGTTTGATTTCACAAGCCAGGAGAACACTTTCAAAGCTATCGGGCGTGAGTCCAAGCAGGCGCGTATCCTTACGCTCATGTTGCAGCATGTCTGCAACTGCTGTGACTTTATCCAATCGTATTCAAAGGATTCGCAATTCTGTACGTAATTTCACCATTCCAGTGGCCGATGTAAACATGCCATTGTCAGGGAAGCGAATGTTGAAGAATATCGGTGGCCAAGTCAACAAACAAATCGAGGACTTTCGCGTCGCCCTTCTCGAACTCCGAAAGGCTTTCCTAGATCAGGCTACCATCACTACAGAGATAACTGCACTCCAAATTCTGGACGATGTGGGAATAATTTCTGCCAATATTTCAAGTCAGCTTGATGGGATGGCTACCCGGCTGAAGTGGGTATCGAGCCAAGTCTCAGACGCCGGTACGTAGTCCTGCCAATGATACGTTGAGAGTTATCGATCTGAGGATTATCACAGAGCTAGATGCAAAAATCAGAGAAATCCCATATGGGACAGGTTCGCGCTTCACACCTGAGAAAGGCTGTCTTCCCGGAACACGCATGGCTTTCTTGGACTTCATCGTTAATTGGGTGGACAACCCCGACTCTGAGCGTAGTCTCATTATTTTTGGTCAGGCAGGCACGGGAAAGTCATCCATCGCACATGAGATCGCGCGTCGGTTTGACAAAATGCACCGTCTTACGTCATCCTTTATCTTTTTGCGTAAGGAACAATCCAAACGCGAGGCTTACCACCTCTTTACGACTCTTGCTCGCGACCTCTCCGACCGCTATCCATCATTTAAAGCCGCACTTGGAGAGGTCATCAAGGACAACTCTTCTCTTCGAGTCGGTACTCGTGACTACCCCACGCTTTTTGAATCCCTTATCCTGGAACCGCTTAAGGATCTGCACATCGTCGGTCCTATTCTTGTTGTAATCGATGCCTTAGACGAGAGCGGGGATGTGACTAGTAGAAACGGGCTACACAAATTTCTTGCTAAAAACCTCTCTAGACTGCCGTCGAACTTCCGTGTACTGGTCACCTCACGGCTGGAGGACGGTATCGGGTCTGCATTCGTTGGAGCTCAGTCAGTACGCATCAAACACATGGATGATCTTGAACTGGCTACTAAAACCCATGACGATATTCTCACCTTTCTTCGGACGACGCTCCTCTCCGAAGAGCTCAATCGTTACTGCGATGCGCTGGCAACAAAGGCGGAGGGATTGTTTCAGTGGGCGGCGGTTGCCTGTGGATACGTCCTAGATCCACCTGAATCCTTTGATTTTAGCAGGGTAAAATGCATAAAACACCTTTTGAAACCCACGGTGGATCATCGCAGACCAGATCCGTTAGACGAATTATATGAAGAAGTCCTTAAAGGATACTTCAGGCTCCAAGGAGCGCAGCGTCTATTCCGTTCTGTCATGGGACAGCTCATCGCTGCATTTGAACCCCTCTCCATCCGCTCCCTCATCGCTCTACGTCAGCGCGCCTCTATTGGTGACGACTCCGATCCCGAATCCGTTGGTAGAATGCTCCGTCGCCTAAGCTCTTTGCTGAGTAATGTCGATTCATCGGATCAAAATCTTCCCATTGTTCCTCTCCATACCTCATTCCGCGATTTTCTGACAAATGAAGAGAAGAGCGGAGACTTTTACGTTGACCTTGGCCATTCTCACCGTTGTTTGGCCTATTCCTGTCTCGATTTAGTGCTTTACGACCTCAAATTCAACATCTGCAACCTCGAATCATCATATCTTGCCAACAGCGATGTCCAAGACCTTAAATCGCGCATTGCTGAACACATCTCACCTACTATGTTGTATGCCTGTCGATACTGGGATGATCATTTGAAACATTTGGACTTCGAAACCGATTTCTTTGACAAACTTCGAGCCTTCTTCCACAAGAATTTTCTCTTTTGGCTGGAGGTGCTTAGCTTGACAAGCAATATCCGTCTTGCTTTACCAGCATTGTCGTCTTTGGATGTGTGGCTAGTCTCTGGTAAAGGTGTGAGTGAAACTGTTGATTCGATGACGCAGGCAAACAACTAATAGCTATGATCGCAACAGGTCTCTCAAGTGGAACTAGAGAAATTCCGAGCATTCATCAATGACGCCTCTGCCTTTGTACGGTATTTCGGGATACCCATGGCAAAGAGTGCTCCACATGTCTATCTTTCCGCTCTACCATTTGCGCCGACTCGTTCTCTTGTCTCTGCGCATTATTCTAGTTCGTTTCCTCGAACCCTACGCGTGGAACGTGGGCGATTGTCTCATTGGCCGCCATCGGAGATGGTGATTTCAAACGTTGGGTACGAGGTCAATTCCATTGCGCTTTCACCAGATGGCCAGCGCATCATCTCGGGCTCGAGCGATGGAACAATTCGTGTGTGGAACGCCACAACGGGAGAGACAGAGGCAGGCCCGTTTACTGGACACACGTCTTCGGTATCGTCTGTGGCATTCTCGCCAGATGGCCAACGCTTCGTCTCAGGCTCTTACGATCAAACAATCCGTGTGTGGAACGCCACGACGGGAGAGACAGAGGCGGACCAATTTACTGGACACACGGGGTCGATCTTGTCTGTGGCATTCTCGCCAGATGGCCAGCGCATCGTCTCAGGCTCTTTCGATCGAACAATCCATGTGTGGAA
>WNGR01018205.1_pt1 | contig 12989 bp, 13 predicted proteins | sample 5407581 | NCBI WGS metagenome assembly WNGR01 (sample SAMN13153383, study PRJNA577476) | soil metagenome | isolation source: 80 cm soil or saprolite under Garry oak tree replicate 2 | place: USA:California | collected 2016-06-15 | reverse complement strand
CCGTTGCCTTTCCGTCAGCCACGACCACCTTCGACGCGAACGTCGCCTGCGGCAGATTCGCCAGCGCGGCGAGCATCTGGCCGGTCTGGTTCGAATCGTCGTCGATCGCCTGCTTGCCGAGAATGACCAGCGAAGGCTGTTCCTTGTCGACGAGTGCCTTCAGCAGCTTGGCCACGGCCAGCGGCTGCAGTTCTTCCGACGACTCGATCAGGATCGCGCGGTCCGCGCCGATCGCCAGCGCCGTGCGCAGCGTTTCCTGCGATTGCGTGACCCCGCAGGAAACCGCGATCACTTCAGTCGCCACGCCCGCTTCACGCAGACGCACCGCTTCTTCAACCGCGATTTCGTCGAACGGATTCATCGACATTTTCACGTTCGCGATGTCGACGCCCGTGCCGTCCGACTTCACCCGGACTTTCACGTTGTAATCGACCACTCTCTTGACTGGCACCAGGATTTTCATGCACACGCTCCAAAGTTACGAATACGTCAACCCAGCGGACATTATAGCGACTGCCCTCGCGGGAGCCTTGTCGCGGGTGCTTTAGCAGGAGGATATCGCTCCTCAGCGGCGCGACGAAAATATCGAACGATCGTTCTATTTTAATCTCGAAAAAACCCGGGCGACAACCCCGGGTCCCGACTTATGACTCTAATTTTCATCGCCGCCGTGTTTTGCCATGTTTGCCGGTCGTGGAATCACCAGGCGGTGATCACCGCCCCGCCGAATTTGCCCTCGACGAACTGCTTCACTTCCGGCGAGTGATACGCCGCGACCAGCTTGGCGACCCACGGCTTGTTCTTATCGGCTTCGCGAATCGCGATGATATTCACGTACGGCCCCTTCGGGTCTTCGATCGCGATGGCGTCCTGCTTGGGCTTAAGACCCGCTTCCATCGCGAAGTTCGTGTTGATCGCGGCCGCGTCCACGTCGTTCAGCGAACGCGGAATCTGCGCGGCGTCGAGTTCGACGATCTTCAGCTTCTTCGGATTCTCGACGATGTCGAGCGGTGTCGCCTTCAGTCCCGCATCGGCGCGCAATTTCAGCAGGCCTTGCTTTTGCAGCAGCAACAGTGCCCGGCCGCCATTGGTCGGATCATTCGGCACCGCGATCTTCGCGCCAGGTTGCAGTTCGGCCAGCGTCTTCACCTTCTTCGAATAGATGCCCATCGGATATGTGACCGTGTCGGCGACACGAATCAGCTTGTAGCCGCGATCCTTCACTTGTGCCTGCAAGTACGGGTCATGCTGGTAGCTGTTCGCGTCCAGATCGCCGCCGGCGAGCGCCGCGTTCGGCTGCACGTAGTCGGAGAATTCAACGATCTTGATGTTCAGACCGTTCTTCGCCGCGACCGTCTTCACGACTTCCATGATCTGCGCGTGCGGACCGCCAGTGACGCCGACCTTGATCGCGTCTTCAGCGTGAGCCGCCGTGGCGGCGGCGAACAGCGACGCGGCGCCGAGCGTGGCGGCCAGCTTGAGAATGAAACGACGTTGCATGATGGACCTTTCCGAATCTATCGATTTTGTTTAGGGCGCCCCCAGACCTGACGCTTCGCGCCAGGCCCCCGAGGGGCGATCCCCCAATCCCCCGAGGGGACTTCCTTCGGGGCGGGGACTTCCTGCGGAGCGGAAAACTTGGGACGGCCCAGCGTTTTCTCGAGGGGTTCCGATGACCCTTGTTTATTTATGGCTCAAACGACGCACGAGCCAATCCCCGAACGACTGCACCAGTTGCACGAAGACGATCAGAATCACCACGACCGTCAACATCACTTCCGGCAGAAAACGCTGATACCCGTAACGAATGCCCAGATCGCCGAGCCCGCCGCCGCCGATCGCGCCGGCCATCGCCGAATAGCCGACCAGCGACACGAACGTGATCGTCAAACCGGCGACCACGCCCGGCAACGATTCCGGCAACAGCACCTTGAATACGATCTGGCTGGTGGTCGCGCCCATTGCCTGCGCGGCTTCGATCAGCCCGCGGTCGACTTCGCGCAGCGCGGTTTCGACCAGACGCGCGATGAACGGCGCGGCGGCGATCGTCAACGGCACCACGGCGGCGGCCGTGCCGATCGACGAACCCACCACGAGACGCGTGAACGGAATCACGGCGACCAGCAGAATGATGAACGGCGTCGACCGCACCGCATTGACGACCACGCCCATCGCGCGATTCACCGCGACGTTCTGCAACACACCCTGGCGGTCCGTCAAATACAGCAGTACGCCGAGCGGCAACCCCACCAATGCGCCGACCAGTCCGGAAATGCCCACCATCACGAGCGTTTCCCAGAACGACTGGACGAACATATCCAACATTTCACTCAACATACGAGAGCTCCTCCACCACCACACCCTGTTCACGCAGATACGTCAGCGCCTGCGCCACCTTCGCCGGTTCGCCGCCCGCGAGCACCGCGAGCGAGCCGAACGCCTGCCCCTGGATCTCGTCGATCTGGCCGTGCAGGATGTTGAAGTCGAGTTCGTAACGGCGAATCGTCTCGGAGAGAATCGGCTGATCGACGCCCGAGCCGGTGAATGCAAGGCGCAGCAGATGACCGCTGCCGGTCTTCAAACGCTCGGCTACGCGCGCCTTCATGGCGGGCGGCAGTTCCTGCGCGATCACGTCGCCGATCAGCGCGCGCGTGACTTCGTGATGCGGTTGCAGGAACACGTCGATCACCTTGCCCTGTTCGACCACGCGGCCCGCATCCAGCACCGCGACGCGGTCGCAGACCTGCTTGATCACGTCCATCTGGTGCGTGATCAGCACGATCGTCAGGTTCAATTCGCGATTGATGCGCTTGAGCAGATCGAGAATCGAGCGTGTGGTTTCGGGATCGAGCGCGGAAGTCGCTTCGTCGGAGAGCAGCACTTTCGGCTTGCTCGCCAGTGCGCGCGCGATGCCGACGCGCTGCTTCTGCCCGCCGCTGATTTGCGCCGGATAACGATCCTTCTGCGCCGACAGCCCGACCAGTTCGAGCAACGGCACCACGTTCGCCTCGATCTCGTCGCGCTTCATGCCGGCGAGTTCGAGCGGCAGCGCCACGTTCTCATACACCGTGCGCGACGACAGCAGGTTGAAGTGCTGGAAGATCATGCCGATTTCGCGGCGAGCCTCGCGCAGTTGCGCGGCGGGCAGCGTCGTCAGATCGCGGCCGTTGACGACGATATTGCCTTCGGTGGGCCGCGTCAGCAGATTGATGGTGCGCACGAGCGTACTCTTGCCCGCGCCGCTGCGCCCGATGATGCCGAACACCTCGCCCGGCGGAATCGACAGATTGACGTTGTGCAGCGCCTCGACCCAGCCCCGGGACCCGGCGAACCGCTGGGAGATATTGCGTATTTCGATCATGGAAAAACGAAACGGCGGAGTTTGTCGGCGAGCGTTTGATGCTCCCGGCAAGCGGCCGCCGTTGCTTTTATTAGGATTTGAGCCGGCAATTCTACCGCAGCCCCGACATTCCCCTTAATAATCAATTACGATCTTTTCATAACCACAGGGCATTAGAGGATCAGCCGAGAAGCGACGGTCGCGCGTGCAGGCCCACTGCGGCTATGATCGGGCGGAACAAATTCAGACCCACTTCACGGCACATTTCGGGACACACATATGGCAGCGATGAACACAACCCGAACCGGCAACGCACGGCCCGTCGCGGGCGTCCGTAAGGGCGGTGCCGCGCTGAGCTCGACGGTTACGACGAGCGACGGCGTCGAACTGCCGTTGTATCGCTGGCCGGCCACCGTGCAGCAGCGCGCCACGGTTGCGCTGCTGCACGGGCTCGCGGAACATGCCGGGCGTTACGCGGCGCTCGCCGACCGGCTGAACCCGGCCGGCATCGAACTGGTCGCCGTCGATTTGCGCGGACATGGTCAGGCGCCGGGCAAACGCGTGCGAATCCGCCGCTTCGACGACTATCTGCTCGACGCCCAGGCCTTGCTCGATGCGGCGGCCACGAGTTGCGCACCGCTCTTCCTGATGGGCCACAGCATGGGCGGCGCGATCGCGGCGCTCTATACGATCGAACGGCTGGAGGCGAGCGGGCGTCGATTGAACGGACTGATCCTGTCGAGCCCTGCGCTCGCGCCGGGGCGCGACGTGCCCCGTTGGATGCTCAACTTGAGCCAGGTGATCAGCCGCGTGTGGCCGGGTTTCCCGGCGATGAAAATCGACGCCGCCTTGCTGTCGCGCCTGCAACCCGTGGTGAACGCCAATCTCAACGATCCGCTCGTTCATCACGGCTCGATTCCGGCGCGCACCGGCGCGGAACTGCTGTTGGCGATGGCGAGGATCGAACGCGGCCGCGCGGGACTGCGCGTGCCGTTATTGGTCTATCACGGCACGGCGGACAAGCTCACCGAGCCTGAAGGCAGCCGCGCATTCGGCCAGCATGCGGGATCGCCGGACAAGACGCTCACGCTGCACGAAGGCAGTTATCACGAGACGATGAACGATATGGACCGTGATCGGGTGATCGGGCAATTGATCGAATGGATCGAGGCGCGGATTCCCAAGGCTTGAGCGCCGAACCGCGTCGAGGCCCAGAAGGACGGGAGCGAAGGCACGAAGCCCTGGTTTTGGAGCCGGGATTTGAAAGCGCGGACCTCCAAGGCCCAATGCCGGACGAAGCCCGCCTGAAACAGCCAGGGCCGCCTAGCGCTTCCAGTCGGGCGGGCGTTTGTCGATGAATGCCTGCACGCCTTCGAGCGCCGACTCGTCCATCATATTGCAGGCCATTGTCTGGCCGGCGAGCTGGTAAGCCGCTTCGATACCCATCTCGAGCTGCCGGTAGAACAGGCCTTTACCAGCGGTCACGGCTTCAACGGGTTTCGCGCAGATACTGGTGGCAAGCCGTGCGACCTCCGCGTCGAGCGCGTCCGCCGGAACCACTCGGTTGACGAGCCCCTGCTGCTTCGCCTCCGCCGCATCGATGAAATCACCGGTGAGCAGCATTTCGAGCGCCGCCTTGCGCGACAGATTGCGCGACAGCGGCACCGAAGGCGTCGCACAGAAGAGCCCCAGATTGACGCCCGACACCGCAAAGCGCGCCGTCTCGGCGGCGACCGCCAGATCGCACATCGCGACCAGTTGACAACCGGCCGCCGTGGCGATGCCGTGCACGCGCGCGATCACCGGTTGCGGCAAGCGCTGGATCGTCAGCATCAGCTTCGTGCAGCGCGCGAACAACGCCTGGTAATAAGCCAGCGACGGCGCCGCGCGCATTTCCTTCAGATCGTGTCCCGCGCAGAACGCGCGGCCCGCGCCGGCGATCACGGCCACGCGCGCGTCCGTCCGTGCGATATCGGCCAATGCTTGCTGCAGGTCGTCGAGCAAGGCTTCGGAGAGCGCGTTGAAGGCGTCGGGCCGGTTCATCGTCAGGCGCGCGACGCCCGCCACGCCATACGCGTCGTGTTCGATCTCCACCAGTGACGCGCTGCGCATATCGGCGTTCATGGCTCGCTCCTCATTGCGTTGATGCGGCGTGCGTCGTTCGCGCGATGCCGCGTCTCAGATTCCGGCCAGCGCCCGCACGTGCGCGACCACGCTGCGCCCGAGCGCCGACAGGTTGTAGCCGCCCTCGAGACAACTGACGATCCGGCCACGCGCATAGCGCGTTGCGATCTCGCGCACCTGATCGGTGATCCACGCGTAATCGTCTTCGACGAGGCCCATGTTGCCGAGATCGTCCTCGCGATGCGCGTCGAAGCCGGCGGAGATGAAGATCATCTCAGGCTTGAATTCATGGAGACGCGGCAGCCACAGCAGGTCGACCGCCTCGCGCACCGCCATGCCTTTCGAGCGGGCCGGCATCGGCACGTTGCACATGTTGGGCGCCTGATTATCGGCGCCGGTGTACGGATAGAACGGATGCTGGAAGATGCTGCACATCAGCACGCGCGAATCGCCGGAGAAAGCCGCTTCCGTGCCGTTGCCGTGATGAACGTCGAAGTCGATGATCGCGACGCGCTGCAAGCCATGCGCTTCGAGCGCATGACGCGCGGCGATCGCCACGTTATTGAAGAAGCAGAAGCCCATTGCGCGCGCCGGTTCCGCATGATGGCCGGGCGGGCGCACGCTGCAGAAGGCGTTGTCGAAACGGCCTTCGATCACCGCATCGGTCGCGGCCACCGCGGCGCCCGCCGCGCGCAATGCGGCTTGCAGGGTATGCGGATTCATCGACGTATCGGGGTCGATCTCGGCGAGGCCCTCGGCAGGCGAGCAATTGCGGATGTAGTCGACGTGGGCTTGCGTATGCACGCGCAGGAGCGCGGCTTCATCGGCGAGCGGCGGCGACTCGCGCTCGATCAGCGAGTCGATGCGGCTCGCGATCAGCTGGTCTTCGATTGCCTGCAGCCGGGCCGGGCATTCGGGATGCCATTGACCCATCTCATGTTGCAGACAGTCTGCGTGTGAAAAGAAACCGGTTGCCATGTGTTGATTTCGGGCAGCGCGCCTCGCGAAGTGCGAAAGCGCGTTGCATGTCTCCGTCCATTGACGCAAGCAGGTTGCGCGAATACTACGAAGTTACCACACGACGCGCCGAGACCGTGATGCCGCAACGCTTCTGCACAGTTTCGCGAACCCCGTCGGGTATACTGCCCCGTAACTTTTTTTGCCCGCCCACATCCCAGTTCACCATGACCGTCAAGCTTGCTCCGTCCGCACCATTTCGGCTACGCGCAACGACTGTAGCCGCCGCACTGTCCATCGCATGGTGCGCGTTCGCGGGAGTCGGCCCGGCTTCGGCGCAGACTGTCAGCAAGCCGCGCGTGCAGCTCGCGCAGGCACAGCCCGAGCAACCGGCGCAAGGACAGACGTTCGAAGAAGAGATCGTGCCGCAGCGCTACGCGAACAACGCTGATGTCGATTCGTTCATCAACGACATGGTCGCGCGTCAGGGCTTCGATCCGGCGGCACTGCACGCGCTGTTCGCGCGCGTCAGCTATTCGGCAACCGCCGTGAAGCTCGTGACGCCGTCGCCAACGCCGTCGATCAAGAACTGGCGTGTGTATCAGGGGCGCTTTCTCGACCCGGTGCGCATCAACGCGGGCGTGAAATTCTGGCGCGCGAACCAGGCAACGCTGCAACGCGCGTATGAGCAATATGTCGTGCCGCCCGAAGTGATCGTCGGCATTATTGTGCTCGACGCGCTGACCACGCTCTCGTTCGATTACCCGAACACGCCGAATCGCGCGGACCGGATGATGACGTTCCGCAAGAATCTCGAAGACTACCTGGTGTGGACGCGCGATTCTCAAATCGATCCGACCACCGTGCTCGGTTCGTACACGGGCGCGATCGGCATTCCGCAGTTTCTGCCGAGCAGCATCGTTCAATACGCGGTCGATTACGACGGCAACAAGCGGATCGATCTGCGCACGAGCCAGGCCGATGCGATCGGCAGCGTTGCGAACTATCTGAGTAAGAATGGCTGGGAAACGGGCCGCCCCGTCGTGTGGAATATCGCCACCGATACGGGCAGCCTCGGCATCGCCCAAGCGGCCGCGACGGGCGCGCCGGAGCCGCGCTGGTCGCTGCAGCAACTGCTGAAGGCGGGCATGCTGATGAACGAGCCGGGCCTCGATACGCGCACGGAAGCGGGCACGCCCGTGACCGTGGTCGATCTGCCTTCGCCGGGCCGGCCGACGGAGTACACGCTGGGCCTGAAGAACTTCTACGTGCTCACGCGCTATAACCGCAGCTTTTTCTATGCGCTGGCCGTGTATCAGCTCGGCGAGCGCGTGAAGGCGCAGATGGCCGCGACGGAAGCGGGCAATGCGTCGACGCCCGCCGAGTCGCAATAGCCGCGCTCGTCTTCTATCCATGCGAAAACGCCGGCTTCCGCCGGCGTTTTGCTTTTGCTGACATCGCCGCGCGCGGCGAGTTGCATCACGCGGGGAACACACCCGTCGACAGATAACGGTCGCCGCGATCGCAGACGATGAACACGATCGTCGCGTTCTCGACCTGGCGCGCGATGCGCAACGCCACTTCGCACGCGCCCGCCGACGAAATGCCGCAGAACACGCCTTCGACAGCCGCCATCCGGCGCGCCATCGCCTCCGACGCTGCCTGGCTCACGTTCTCGACGCGATCGACACGGCTGCGGTCGAAAATTTTCGGCAGATACGCTTCGGGCCATTTGCGGATGCCCGGAATGCGCGAGCCCTCTTCCGGCTGCGCGCCGATAATTTCGATTCCCGGATTCTGTTCTTTCAGATACTGCGACACGCCCATGATCGTACCCGTCGTGCCCATTGCCGATACGAAATGCGTAATGCCGCCTTCCGTGTCGCGCCAGATTTCGGGGCCCGTCGCTTCGTAATGCGCGAGCGGATTGTCCGGATTCGCAAACTGGTCGAGGATGATGCCCTTGCCTTCGCGCTGCATCTGCTCGGCGAGATCGCGTGCGTACTCCATGCCGCCCGTAACGGGCGTCAACAGGATCTGCGCGCCATATGCGGCCATGCTCTGACGACGCTCCAGCGACAGGTCCTCGGGCATGATCAGGATCATCTTGTAGCCCTTGATCGCCGCCGCCATCGCGAGCGCGATGCCCGTGTTGCCGCTCGTCGCTTCGACCAGCGTGTCGCCCGGTTTGATGCGTCCGCGCTGCTCCGCTTTCTTGATCATCGAAAGCGCCGGGCGGTCCTTCACCGAACCGGCCGGATTGTTGCCCTCCAGCTTGCCGAGCACGACGTTGTTGCGGCTGCGGATGTCGTCGTCCACAAGGCGGACGAGCTGAATGAGGGGCGTATTGCCGATCGTGTCTTCAATCGTTTTGTAAGCCATATCGGTGCGTGCTGTGACGGTGCGCGAAGTCTCACCACTGCCGGCAGCCCCTGATGCGCGCATGGATGCGTCAGCGCCAGTTTTCCATTGCGCAGCGCGCCGGGAGAAGCGCAAAAAACCGCGGCAGGCTGGATCTGCCGCGGGAGCCAGTCATCTGAATGACGGCTGAAGGGAGGTCTGTGGCAACCCCCGCCAGGAAAACGTCGAAGCGCAAGACGAACGCCCAACACGCGTCAGGCGCCCGTTTCATACGGTCAGATCAAAAGACTATTTCTTGACCACCACTGCCGTGTCGTTCTTCGCAGCGGGCGCGGCCTTCGTGTGCGGCGCCGCAGCCTGTGCGCCAGCAGCAGCGACAGCCGTTGCACCAGCGCCCGACGTGCCGACAGCGAGGCCCTCGGCCTGCAGACGCTCGACGGTATGACCGCCGAGACCCTTGACCCGCTTGCTGAGATCCGCAGCGTCCTTGAACGGACCGTGCGCTGCGCGTTCGTCGAGAATGGCCTTCGCCTTCGCGGGACCAATGCCCTTGATGCCGCGCAGCGCGGATTCGTTAGCGGAATTGACATCGACCGACGCAAACGCCTGGCCGAAAGCGGCGAGCATGGCTGCCGTAACGAGGATTTTTTTGAACATGTGGAATCTCCCTGAAACACCGGCCGGTGACGATCACCAACCGGGAGACTCCAGTGTAGAGAGGTGTACGAACGATTTACACCTGGCCGAATAGCCAACGCACGTAACGGTCGACGCCTTCCTGCACGGTCAGGAACGGCGCGTCGTAGCCCGCTGCGCGCAGCTTCGTCTGGTCAGCCTGCGTGAAGCACTGATACTTGCCGCGCAGTGCGTCGGGGAACGGCACGTACTCGATCAGCCCACGCTGCACCAGCTCCGGCAACGACAACGCGACCTCGCCGTCGAGCACGCGCAGCGTGTTGACGACCGTCGACGCGATATCGTTGAACGGCTGCGCGCGTCCGCTGCCCAGATTGAAGATGCCCGACTTCTCCGGATGATCGAAGAAATACAGATTGACCTTCGCCACGTCTTCGACGGATACGAAATCGCGCGTCTGCTCGCCCGCTGCGTAGCCGTTGTACTCGCCGAAGAGCTTCACCTTGCCTTCGGCGCGGAACTGGTTGAAGTTGTGGAACGCGACGGACGCCATGCGCCCTTTGTGCGCCTCGCGCTGTCCGTACACGTTGAAGTAGCGAAAGCCCGCGATCTGGCTTTTCGCCGTGGGCAGCACGCGCCGGATCACCTGGTCGAACAGGAACTTCGAATAGCCGTACACGTTGAGGGGCGCTTCGACTTCGCGCTCTTCGACGAAGCGCGTCGAGCCGCCGTACGTCGCCGCCGACGACGCATACAGAAACTGCACGCCTTGCGCGAGACACGCATCGAGCACCGCGCGGCTATAGCGGAAGTTGTTGTCCATCATGTAGCGGCCGTCGGTTTCCATCGTGTCCGAACAGGCGCCTTCGTGGAAAATCGCACGCACCTTGCCGAAGTCGCCGCGCGCAAAGCGCTCGACGAATTCGGTCTTGTCGAGATAGTCGTCGATTTCGCAGTCGACGAGATTCTTGAATTTGTCGGCGCGCGTCAGATTGTCGACGGCGATGATGCGGTCTTCGCCGCGCTCGTTGAGCGCCTTGACGATATTGCTGCCGATAAAACCAGCCGCGCCGGTGACGATGAGTGTCATGATCGTCCTGCAGTGAAGAGAGTCAACGGATGCGGAGATGAACCGCGCGCCGCGCGATCAAGCTGGCGCGCGCGGCATCAATGATGAAAGAGTTCGTCGTAGTCGACGGTGGCCGTGCCGAGCTTGGCGACCACGATTCCCGCTGCGCGATTCGCGAGCGACACGGCTTCGTCGAGCGGCAGGCCCGCGCCGAGCATCACGGCGAGCGTCGCGATCACGGTGTCGCCTGCGCCGGACACATCATACACTTCGCGAGCTACAGCCGCCGCGTGCAAGACGCCGTCGTCGGAGAAGAGCGTCATGCCCTCTTCCGAGCGCGTGAGCAGCAGCGCCGTCAACTCGAGCTCGGTGCGCAGCTTCGTCACGCGGGCGAGCAGATCGGCTTCGGATTTCCACTGCCCGACCACTTCGCGCAACTCCGCGCGGTTCGGCGTGATCAGCGTCGCGCCGCGATAGCGCTCCCAGTCGTCGCCCTTCGGATCGACCAGCACCTGCTTGCCCGCCGCGCGCGCCTTCGCGATCATCTGCGTGACGTGCGTGAGACCGCCCTTCGCGTAGTCCGACATCAGGATCACGTCGTGGATCGGCAACAACGCGTCGTAGCGAGCGAGGCCGGCGAGCAGCGCTTCGTGCGCGGGCGCCTTCTCAAAGTCGACGCGCAACAGCTGCTGTTGACGCGACAGCACGCGCAGCTTGATCGTCCGAGCGCCGCCGCGTTGCGCGCGACGTTCGCCGTGCCGCCCAGCCGGTCTTCCTGCTTTTGCACCAGCACCACGGGCACGGGCGCTTCCGGCGAAATACGATTGACGTCGCCGAACCAGTAACGGTCCAGCATCACGTCGCCGACGACCAGCACACGGGCCGCCGCCAGCCGTTCGCGCGCGATGATGCCCACTTCGGGCGCCAGCGTCGCGCCTTCAGGTACGGTCGGAGTCGGATGAATGTTCAGCGGGTCGTGCATACGGACGTCCAATCGAGTGATAGTCGATGCCGAGTTCGGACATCGCCTCGGGCTCATACAGATTGCGGCCGTCGAAAATCAACGGCGTCTTGAGTTCGGACTTCAAGTGCGTGAAATCCGGGCTCTTGAATTCCTTCCATTCAGTCACGATGACGAGCGCATCCGCGCCCGCAAGCGTCTCGTCCTGCGTGTTCGCGAAATGCAGGCGTGCTTGCTGGTCGGGTGTGCTGGCCAGATCGAGTGCGAAAACGCGCTTTGCCTCCGACGTCGCGACGGGATCGTACGCGCGCACCGTCGCGCCGCGCGCGAGCAGTTGCGCGATCACGCGGCGGCTGGGCGCCTCGCGCATGTCGTCGGTATTCGGCTTGAACGACAGGCCCCACACGGCGAACGTGCGGCTGCTGAGATCGTCGCCGAGCGTGTCCGTGATCTTGCGCACCAGCACTTCCTTCTGCTCGTGGTTCACCTCTTCGACGGCTTCGAGAATGCGCAGGTTGTGGCCCATCTCACTGCCCGTGCGGATCAGCGCCTGCACGTCCTTCGGGAAACACGAGCCGCCGTAACCGACGCCCGCGTACAGGAAGTGATAGCCGATGCGCGGATCCGAGCCGATGCCGCGGCGCACCGCTTCGATGTCCGCGCCGACGGTGTCGGCCAGATTCGCCATCTCGTTCATGAACGAGATGCGCGTTGCGAGCATCGCGTTGGCCGCGTATTTCGTGAATTCGGCCGAGCGCACGTCCATGTAAAGCGTGCGTTCGTGATTGCGGTTGAACGGCGCGTAGAGGCGGCGGATCTTCTCGCGCGCCTTGTCGCCGTCTTCGTCATTGTCGACACCGACGACGATGCGATCAGGACGCATGAAGTCGTCGACAGCTGCGCCTTCCTTCAGGAACTCCGGATTCGACACGATCGAGAACCGATGCTGCGCGCTGTCCGCCAGACCGCGCTTCCCCAGTTCTTCCGCGATCACTGCGCGCACGCGCTGCGCGGTGCCGACGGGCACCGTCGATTTGTCGACGATCACCTTGAAGCCGTTCATCGTGCGGCCGATGTTGCGTGCCGCTTCGAGCACGTATTGGAGGTCAGCGGAGCCGTCTTCGTCGGGCGGCGTGCCCACGGCGATGAACTGGATCTCGCCGTGCGCGACGCTCGCTTCGACATCGGTCGAAAACGTGATGCGCCCCGCTGCGCGCGAGCGCGCGATGATCTCCCGCAGGCCCGGTTCGTGAATCGGCATGCCGCCGTTGTTGAGAATGTCGATCTTGCGTGGATCGACGTCCAGACAGAAAACGTCGTTGCCGACTTCGGCAAGACACGCGCCCGTGACGAGACCTACGTAACCCGTGCCGATAATGGTGATTTTCATACGCTTCCCGGTAGATGGTGCCGGTTCAATGTTCGGCGTTTCGATGCTGCGTGACGGCCTTGCTGCCTGCGTTCATGCACGCCTGCCCTCAGCTCGACGCCGTGATCGGCTCGACGCGGCGCGGCGCATAGCTTTCCCAGCCGCTGCAGCC
>WNGR01016832.1_pt1 | contig 12989 bp, 16 predicted proteins | sample 5407581 | NCBI WGS metagenome assembly WNGR01 (sample SAMN13153383, study PRJNA577476) | soil metagenome | isolation source: 80 cm soil or saprolite under Garry oak tree replicate 2 | place: USA:California | collected 2016-06-15 | reverse complement strand
AACCAGTGTTATCTCGTGGTGCTCGCACAGCCCATGAATCAGAGCATGCTTTTCGGGAACAGAAACTTCGTAAGCCCCCGATGAGCATTCCTCTGCATGAGTAAATGCGCCAATTAGTCGAAGCGTAGGACGCGTATCACCAATGAATGACAAGATGCCAGCAATCTTCTCTTCAGAGTTACTAGGCAGCCACCACAACCCTTCAAGCCTCACGTCACGCATTCGTACCTCCTTTAGTCGTCCCATCGTAAAACATCGGCGCGTGGGACGATCCGTTCTGGTGCGGCATAACGCACCCCTGCGCCCGCGAACACTGCACGAACCGGCCGGGCCGGACGTCCGGCGCGTCCAAGGCGTGGCCGTGAAGCCGCAGGCAGGAGCCGGAAGGAAAGGCTTGGGCGCGTATTGGGCGCAACCAGCCGGAGCGAGCCGGTCTCAGCCGTAGCCAGCCGAAGAACACGAAGACGGCGCCTCACCGCGTTTACGCAGGTGAGGCGCCGTCTTCCTGGCCTGTGAGCGGGAGCCCCCTTACGGAATCGAACCGTAGACCTTCTCCTTACCATGGAGACGCTCTGCCGACTGAGCTAAGGGGGCGTGTCTTCAGTTGTCTGACCTGGGGTTGCGCCGCTAGCGGCGGTCACTACAGGTTGCGCACACCGGTCGTACAGCGTCTAATCGACTGTATGACGAGTGCCGAGACTAGCACGACCAGCCTGGGACAGCTTACCGGGTTACTGCCATCGTGGCGCCTGCACCTTGAGGCGTCCAACCTGTCGCCCCGCACGATCCGCGCGTACACCGACGACGCAGCGCTCTTCGCCGCGTTCCTGGCAGCCAAGGGCATGCCGACCTCGGCAGCCAGCATCCGCCGCGAGCACATCGAGGCGTTCATCGTGGCCGAGCTTGAGCGAACCGCTCCCGCGTCGGCCGCTACGCGATACCGCTCGCTACAGCAGCTCTTCAACTGGCTTGATGAGGAAGGCGAGATCACCAGGTCGCCCATGGCGAAGATGCGCCCCCCGAAGATTCCCGAGAAGCCGGTGCCAGTGCTTGCCGATGAGGACATTCGACGCTTGCTGGCGAGCTGCGCCGGCAAGGACTTCCGCAGCCGACGCGACTGCGCCATCATTCGGCTCTTCCTCGACACAGGCATGCGACTCGAAGGCATGGCCGGCCTACGCCGCAGCGCCGACGACCCGGAAGCGTCGGACGTGGACCTGAGATCCCGAGTCGTGCGGATCGTTGCCAAGGGACGCCGCGAGCTTGTCCTGCCGATCGGCGCGAAGACCGCTCGGGACATTGATCGCTACATCCGCATCCGAATGGGGCACCCGCACGCTTCGCTCCCCTGGCTCTGGCTAGGTCCGAAGGGCCGACTGACGGCAAGCGGCGTGTACCAGATGATCAAGGAACGCGGCACCGCCGTCAGCCTGCCCAATCTCCATCCGCACCAGCTTCGGCACACGTTCTCCCATGACTGGCTGGCTAACGGCGGCTCCGAAGGTGACCTCATGCGCCTCGCCGGATGGAAAACGCGCGCCATGCTCACCCGCTACGCAGCCAGCGCGGCAGACGAGCGCGCACGTGACGCACACAGACGCCTCTCCCCAGGCGATCGGTTCTGACCGGAACGGGCCTCCCGCCCTCAAGCCCTTCGGCACCCCTGACTTAGCCCGAACCACGTCGAGCCCGAACCACGTCGAGTTCGCCTAACCCCTCCGCATGAACTTGACTATCTCTTCGAGAACTGGAAACTGGCTCAAACTCTCCGCTCGAAAACTACTCCATAGCAGCGGCGCAATATCTGTCACCTCATTTGCACCAAGGGCTTGAAACTGTATCGTCAACAACCGCATACAGTCCTTGCCGTGTCGAACTTTTTCTATCGGAATAGCCGATATCTCTTCAACTGCAGCTGATATCCTCTCGCCTATTGCCGCTCGTTCGCGAAGGCTAATATCGGCCGACTGAAGAAGAGCGCCAAGGTAGCCCGGCCGATCGAGCACTAGCGATCCACTGCTAGTAGCTCTTATATAGCCTTTGAAACGTGATCGCGACACGGGCAATTTCAGGCCCTCCCTGTGGCTAACCAGCCTCGTAGCTGCAAGGAATACTGCTACCTCGGATGTATATTCGAGGAGCGCACTGGCTGACACACCATCGATTCCGCAACCAAGTTGGAGCGCGGCAGCTACATTCTCCTCCCCAAGCACATACCCTTCCGCATCGCGAAGGTCTGTGACCCAGGCGTTTGGAGGAATTGCTTCCTCTATCAGTGCCGCCTGATCAGCATCCAGTAGGCCGCGAATATCGTAACCAGCCGAAGCGACCGCTGCAAGAAACGATCGCAGACGCTCGCGATTGCCGCCCTCCTGAACATTTGGCAAATCGACGAAATCAATTGGAATGACGTCCGCCACCACAGCTCTACTGTCTCCAGTCAACCAGTTCAAAAACGCGCGGTCCCGCCCCCCTTCAACGTATATCTCCCGTCGACCTGGGTCCATCTTGTGTGCAACCAGAATCGTGTCGGTACTTCGACGCAGCATTGTTGCACCACGACCAACTGTCAGTTGTGTTGAGGTTTAATGGACAGTTCAATCATGTATTCTGCGTACGGCGTCGCAACGTCGGGCGAATGAGTCGCGAGGATCAGCTGAGGCGCTGCACGCGATGCGCAGCGAATCAAATTTGACACTAGCTTCTTTTGCCATCGAATATTCATTGACAGCTCTGGCTCATCGATGGCGATTACAGTTCCCTTCCTCCGGGTAGTAAGCGCAGCAACCATTAGATACAATAGCTGCTTTTCGCCCGAGCTTAGCTGATGCTCCGCGAGCGATGTGCCGTCGGTCGATATCACGAATCCGGAAGATGCATGAACACGCAACGTCTTATCTTCGAGAAAGTCATTCATTACTTCCTCAAAAGCCAGCAGTCGCTCGGCTATCAAACTTCGCGTTTGAGCGCGGGAAGTAAGGAATTTGGCGTAAGTGCTCAGCACTGTAAGCGTGTGGGCGCTTCCAGCAGAGCGCGATTCTCGGAGTATTTTATTTATGCGACCGTAGTCCCAGCGATCTCCATGAAGTCCGAACCGTTCCAGGCGCTCGTCCTGATCGTGAACGTATTCGAACATCTGGCGTATGTCTTGCGGCGACCTTTGCTCGGTATCTTGATGTGTTAGATCATCAAGTATTCTGCTAAATAGATCGGGAGTGCCAGTTAGAAAGAAGGGCCCTGTGTCAACTAGGGCTTCCCTAATGAAGCGCTTCACTTCATCGGCGATTGGAGTTCTGGAAGGTTGATCCCCTGGCCGAGTACGGCGCGGGCGCGTCATCAAATGACCCGAAGTGCTTATCGCATAGTCAGGTTGAGAAAGATAGAGACTTAGGTTGTCCGAAGTTGACTGGCGAAATTGCTCCGCTCGGTCTGCAGTTATGAAATTTAGCGAGATGTTCTCGACGCTATTGAAGAAGTGCTCTCGAAATTCCTCCACCTTTGTTGCGTCACCCGGATTAAGCGCTCCTTTTGTCCCAAACTCCGCGGTCAGAATCACCGACAGATCGTCGAATTCGACCTCGATTCCATTCTTGAGGCTTTTTACATTAAGGCGTTGCCCGGTATTGAACTCTAGCCAGCACTCTGAAAATGGTACCTCACGGAATACGTCAAAGTCGAGTCTGATAATGGCATCGAGCATCCGGAGTATGGTTGTCTTCCCTACACCATTGGGTCCATAAAGGATAACTACCGATGCGGACGAGCCGTATTCTGAAACGGTCGACAATGGTATCCGATGAGTGTAACGACTAAAGAGACCATGCACGACCAGTTCCGAGAGCTGCAGGTCACTCAGTCCTCTGCGAGGCGAACTTGGCGGCTCGTTCTTGTCGGCCATGCGACTGATCCCTAGCATAGTTAACGGACTCTATCCGCGATTATACCACCGCGTTGCCCAATGTGCGGTCTAACTGTGATTTAACACTCGTCTGCCTGACATTCACACTAATAAGATAACCGGGTGATCCAGCGGCGGGATCAAGCAGCCGCATCTCGCTCTTGTATCCGAACTAATCTACCCCCGATATAGTCTGTAGGCCGTCCCTAATCGAGGCGGCGACGGTATTGGGCACCCCAAGCTGAGCACGACCAAGCCGAGACGGCAGATGAGGACGCGGTTCGGTGCGCGCTGTCCCTGGAAGAGCAACGACTTCGTGAAAGGTGCTCGGAACACCAGGTGTGCATCGGGGTGTCGCGGGTCTAGCAGATGCTGCCTGCACGACTGCAGGATGACTAGTCGCTTCACCTGATGTCTGTCAGACCTACCGCCTCATCGCGACAGGCAAGGCCCCCAGCAAAGCTGTGGGAACGGGTTACTCGCCTAGGAGCACCGCCAGCCCTGCCGGGGGCGCTTTTGGCGCTCGCGCGCTGATCTCCTTAGACCACGGCGCGCCGCGCGAAGTCTGCTGCGGTCGCGCCGGTTACTGCACACAGAGCGCGGAGCGCGACAGTGGCGACCTGTTCTGCCGTGGAGCCTTCCGGACTCCAGTAGCGCAGCTCGACGTAGCCGTTCTCGTCCACCCAGATCTCTGCTTCACGCTTGCCCGAAGGGCTGAGTACGGCGGTCAGGTCGAGTCCTGCCCGCGCGTCGGTCAGATGCGTGGCAAGGCCGTTGGAGGCGAACACGGCCTCGATGGCGCGCATGCGGGCTGTGACTTCCTGAGCTTCCTTGTCGAGCTTGAATGGATGGGGGATCACTGCGTCAGTCATGATCGGTCCTTCCTCGGGGCCATGACCTGCCCTCATGACGGCAAGGGTATCTCGTCATCGTCAGCTCATCGCCTGAGCGAGGTTCCGACATACCGGCAGCTCGCCAACGAACTCCGCCGCCTCATCAGCACGGGGCGGCTGAAGAGCGGCGACCGGCTGCCATCGATTCATGAACTCATGGCGGAGACCGGGCTTGCCCAGAACACGATCCGCTCGGCTGTCGCGGTGCTTCGCGAGGAGGGCCTGGTTGTGACAGCGCCTGGCCGCGGTGTGTTCGTCAGGTGAAAGCGCTCTACCGCCGCTGAACTGCGCGAGAGCCGTCGCACTCCTCGTCCGGGCGCTGACTCGGGCACGCGGCCTGACCTGGCCGAAGCTTCCGCGCTGAGGGTTCATCTCGGCATCAATCCGACTGCAAGGAAACCGTCAACTACCTGGTGATATCTCATGCTGTAATTGACTTTCGCAAGACGACCACACTCGCAGGCGAGCAGCCAAGGGAACGGGAAGCGCGCCATGTATCTGGATGTTGCCGACGTGCGCAGGATTGTCGAGCGCGTCTGCGCACGTCCAGACGTGCTCGACGCTTGCCGCAAGCGTGACCTCGGTATCGTGATCGATGTTCTCGGTGACCACGGGCTGACGCAGGGAACTGTGGCCGGCCTGACCGGAATCTCGCAGGGACGGCTCAGCGAGTACAAGAACCACAAGATCACCCCGAAGGCAAAGTCGATCTTCGAGGACTTCGCCAACGGCCTGAATCGAGGACTTCGCCAACGGCCTGAAGATGCCGCCATCCGCGCGTCAGGCGCTCGGCCTGTCTCCTGACCAGCCGACGACGCCCAGAGCCGATGCACGGCCGGACAATGCGGTGCCACGGGTCGGCTTGGATTACCCTGACGCGCCGGCGGAAGCTGCCGGAAACGTCGCCCAGCTCTGGCGGGCCGATCTCGACGGCAACCGGCTGGTCGAAGCGCGATTAGAGCCTGCCGCATGGAACACTGCCTCGCTGCGCTGGCTCGTGGATGCCGGTCAGCAGGTCGGCAGCGAGAACAGGAGCGGTGCCCGCATCGGCACAGCGGACGTGTCTCGGTTCCGCGCTACAGTCGACCTCTTCGCCCAGCTTGATGACCGCTTCGGCGGCGGGCACGCCCGTCAGGCTCTTGTCCAGTATCTCCACGCCGACGCAAGCCGTCTTCTGCACGGCCGGTATACGGACGATGTTGGTCGCGAGCTTTTCTCCGCTGCCGCGGAGGCGACTCTTCTCGCCGCGTGGATGACCTACGACAGCGCGCCTGGCAGCGCCCTCGCGCAGCGGTACTTCATTCAGGCGCTCGCGCTCGCCAAGGCTGGCGATGACCGGCTGCTTGGCGCGAGCATCCTCGATGCGATGAGCCACCAGGCCACCTATACGGAACGATTCAGCGAAGCTGCCGGCCTCGCGCGAGCAGCCAGGGCAGGAACGCGCGGAATTGCGACCGCTACTCTTACCTCGCACTTTCACGCGATGGAGGCTCGCGCCCTGGCGCGGATCGGAGACGCGAAGGGCTGTGATCGCGCCCTGGCCGAAGCCGTCAGCGAATTCGAGCGGCGCCGGCCAGGAGAAGATCCCGACTGGATTCGCTACTTCAACGAATCGGAACTGTCCGCCGAGATCAGTCATTGCCTGCGGGATCTCGGCCGGCCTGACGATGCGGCTCACCATGCAAGGAGCAGCCTGGAAGCAGTCGATGACGCGACATTCGTGCGCAGCGATTTTTTCGTCATGATGGTACTCGCTGACGCGCATTTGGCAGCGGGCGAAGTCGAACGGGCCTGCCGTGTCGCGCGCAATGCGCTCACGGCGGGCGAGCAGATCAGGTCGGCCCGATGCATCGGATACCTCCGCGAGTTCCGTCAACACCTGGCAGCGGTGGGCGAGAACCGCGCGGCAGCCGAGTTCGAGGAGCAGGCTGTCAGCTCGCGCTTGTGGCGCATCGCCTCGCGATCCGGATAAGATGCCTAGTAAGGTTTCCAGTCCTTGCGGCTCGCCCCGGTGCGAAGCGCGGTCATTCGCTTGACCGCCTCCGCAGCGATGCGTTCGCTTTCGTTGGCTTTCTGGATCAGCCAGGTGACCATCAGGAACTCGCGAACAGCACGCATGACCGGATAGCCGGGCCACTGCAGGATATCGGAGCCATACACTCGTACGAATGTCTCGTACTCGTCGCGCGTATGCCAGCCAAAGCTCTCGAAGTAAATGGCTGTCAGGGCAACGTCCCATTCCCTAGGGCCGATAGCGAACCCGTCAAGATCGATCACTACCGGGTTTCCGTGCCGGTCGTGCAGCACATTGCCAACGTTCGCGTCCCCATGAATAACGCCCTGCGGCAGGGCGAACTCAATCCCGGCATAGTCATCTTGGAGCCTGGCGAGACGCTGCGCCAGAAACTCTCGATCACTGTGACTGAGCCAGTCGTTGGCCGAGATCCGGCGAGCGGCATTCCCGAACGGGGCTAGGGCGGGAAGGTTCAGGTCGGCTGGCGCATCGAGCCGATGGAGCCTGGCCAAGACTTCCGCCACCTCGCCCACCGTCGCGTATTGCTGCCCATCTGTCGACACTGACTTCCAGAAGGTGACCACATGCCCGTTGAGGAGGATCGGCTGGTCGACGTCAACGACCCGGACAGCGGGGTAGCCCACAGACTCTAGCCACCTGCCGACCGCCAGGGTCCTGCGCGCCTCGTCAACGTCAGCGCCCTTCCGCGAGATCCGCACGACAACCGGGGCGTTCAGGTGAAAGACAGCGTGCGACCCCAGGCGCATCAGGTTCGCATCGTCAGCGCTGAGCCCGTCAGCAGCGCACGCTTCCTCAAGCACTGCCTTTGCTGTGCGCTCGCTCAGGTCGACGCTCACCACATCGCCCGCGACTCGGCAGCAGGCAGGGCACAGCAGATCGTCAAGACCATGGCGCGCTTCCCGTTCCCTTGGTTGCTCGCCTTTGCCCTGCTAGTAAATCACACCCCCTGCGAGGCACTGACCGGGCATAGCGCGCGGCCGGTTCACAGTGGTATCTCAGCTTGTAATTGACGTCTTCAAAACGATCAGCTATGGCCTCGTTATCTCATTCTGAGATATCCCAGCGCGTTATTGGTTGCCGCTTCCCGCCGACCTACTGTCGTGACCGCAAGAACCCGACAGGAACACCGGAAGGATGTGGTCACCGTGAATCACGCCACCGCTATCCATCGACCAACCGCGTCAGCCTCGACCACCACATGCCCAATAGCCGTGAGGAGGCGTGACTAATGATCACCATAGTCTCGGTCCTCATCGCAGGCGCGGCCATCATCGTCATATTGACCGCGGCGTTCTTTCTGATCGTCGTCAACATTCAGATGGTCGACCGCTCCAAGCGCCTCATGCAGGAGCCCCGCAGCTTCCTCGATGCCGCCACCCGCCGCCTGCTTGGCGTCCGCGGCCACAGCTCCGGCCTTCATCGTACGAAGGAGAGCTAGTCACATGAAGAACTTCGCTATCGATCCGATCCAGCATTACTGCCCGTGTGGCGCTATATGCGCTGCGACTAACAGGCGCTGCCAGAAATGCATCACCCGGCTCCGCTGGCTTCGACGCAAGGCGTGGCGCACTAACCCCGCCCACAGGCAGAATACGCGCCGAGTGCCTTTCGGCGAAGAGAGGTAATCGCCCGTGACGATCTCAATTCCTCTTATCGTCATCGTCGGCATAGTCGTCTACGTCGCATGGCGATACATGGGCCTCCGGGTCTGGCAGGCAGTCGTCTGCCTGCTGTTCGGATTCCTGCTCGCCGCGACGAGTGCGGCACCAGAAATCCACAACCTGATTACCGGTTTCGTCCACTGGATCACGAAGCCATGAGCCAGCCCGTCTATTCAAGGAGGTGGTGCCTAGTGCCAAACACTAACGTGCATATCAACGTCAATCTTGAGGAGGTCGCGACCAGGAACGAGACCGCTCGCCACGTCGTTGCCGGATTCTCGACGGCCATGCCGACGCTCGCGGAGATATGGCGGCTTTTCGAAGACGCCCTGAGCGATGTGCCCGCCCTCTCGGCGGAGATAACGCGACTGTTCGCCGAGGTCCAGCACGCGCGGCTTGACCGGGCAAATCTGCTCGCTGCCGCACGCGCCACCATCGCCGCATATCACGATGGCGAACCCGACCCGCTGTCCTACCTACGCGACGAACTGGACGCCAACGGCTCCGGTGGCCAGCGGAGGCCAGCATGAACAGGGGTTATCAGATGCGCCGCACCGCCCGGCGGGTGCACCGCTACGGCTTCCAGCCCACGATGTTCATCTCACCTGGTGACCGCCTGCCAGAAACCGCCGCCGTGGCGCTCGGTCGCATGTGCTGGCGATACCGTTCCGAACTCACGCCGCTGGCCATCGCGCTGGCGCTGTGGCTGGCAGCCTGGCTGCTTCACCCGTACCGCGCGCATTGGTGGCCCTACGTCTTCGCCCTGGCCGCCGTCGCCGCCCTCTGCCTCTTCGTAGCTGGACGCCATGCCGGACTGTCCACGCGCGCCGAGCGCCTCTACGCGGCCACGACCACCGCCGCGGCCGGCGCATGGCTGGCGGCCGGCGCCGTAGCCGGGCCTTGGCGTTCCCCGCTCCCAATGTCCATGGTGATCGGCGGCGCGCTGCTCGCATTGCCGTGGTGGGCACATCGGCGACGCCGCGCCAAGGTCCGGGTCGAACGGACTCTCGCCGTCTGGCCCGAGATAGCGGTAGCCGTCGGCCTGGCTGGATCACGGGTCCAGTCCGCCGTGGTCGACGTGTGGGGCTGGCGCGCCAGATTCGCTCTGGCGCGCGGACAGACGATCAACGACGTGATCGCCCGACTGCCCGCCATCGAATCAGGGCTCGGCACATTCCGGGGAGCTGCCCGCGTCCTGCCCACCCCCGATGACCTGGCTAACCGTTTCGAGTTGCGGGTACTCGACAAAGACCCGCACGCGGACGCGATCTCCTGGCCCGGGCCGTCCGTCTCGTCCATCACCGAGCCAATCGACCTTGGCCCATTTGAGGACGCCGCGCCGGTCAAGGTTCTCTTCCTGCGCCGCCATGCCCTCTTCGGCGGCGGAACGGGATCGGGCAAGAGCGGCGGACTGAACGTGCTGATGGGCAATCTCACTGCGTGCCGTGACGTAGTGATCTGGGCCATCGACCTCAAGCGCGGCATGGAACTCAGCCCATGGACAGCATGCCTCGATCGGCTGGCGACCACTCCCGCCGAGGCCCGCGCGCTGATGGCCGATGCCGTGACCATTCTCGAAGGCCGCGCCGATCACCTGACCGCGACCGGTCAGCGAGTCTGGAAGCCAACCCCAGACATGCCCGCCCTGGTGATCATCGTGGACGAGTACGCCGAACTGGCCGAGAACGCCCCCGACGCCTCATCAGACGCGGACTCGATTGGCAGGCGTGGCCGCGCCGTCGCCCTGACTCTCATCGCGGCCACTCAACGCCCGACGCAGAAAGCCATGGGCCAAGGACCCTTGCGCTCACAAATGGATGTGCGCATCTGCTTCCGTGTCCGCGAGCGACGCGACGTTGACCTGATTCTTGGCCAAGGCATGCTCGCCGCCGGCTGGCACGCGGACAAGCTCAACGCCCCTGGCAAGTTCCTGATCTCAGCTCCCGAGCACGACACGGCGCGGCGCGCCCGCGCTTTCCTTGTCACCGACGACGCCGTGTCAGAGACAGCCGAGCAGCACGCGCCCCTGCGCCCTCCACTGGACGAGATCTCGCTTCGTGCCTTGTCTGAGCGCCCTCAAGGATGGTCAGAGCACACGAGCGGCGACGACGGTACGGACACTCACGACGGCCCAACGGCGCTTCTGTGGACGGCTCTGTTGCTTGCATCGGAGGAAGGCGTTCCAGTCGCCGCTCTGGTGACCGCCACGCACATGAGCCATCGATGGGTCAACTACCGCCTCCGGGCGCTCGCAGACGCCGGTCGCGTCATCCAGATCAGGCGCGGCGTCTGGCGTGCCGCTGACCCAGAGAGCGACGCTCAGTGACCGCCAACGCGCACCCGCACGCGCAACCCTCGCGCGCGTCTGCACCCATGGCGTGCACGTGCGCGTTGCGCGTGCGCAGAGAGTCATCACATCGCGTGGCGAGAGGAGGCGATGCTACATAGCAGGCAAGGACATCAACCGGCGAATCGCGGCAGAAGTCTCCTGGAGCCGCACCATCGACCGAAGCGCTCGCACCCGCCCAGCCCGCGAGGCGTTCCTCAGGCGATTCGAGACAGAGGTTGACCCGGAGGGTCAGCTACCGCCAGACGAGCGCAACCGCCGCGCCGAGCACGCCAAACGCGCCTACATGCTCCGCCTCGCCAAGAAGGCTGCTGCCGCCAAGAAACGCAACCGGACTACCTAATACACTATATAGCCTTAATACCAGTGGCATGGGACCTTGGATTTACTCCAAGTCGCCACCGGAGTGAATATCCACGTGCAGCGGCGAACTTCCGTGCCGCGGCACGAGGTGGACCTATAACTGCGTCGGCTTCATTCATAATAAGTTGAATCACCGACGATCCCCTATAAGCGGCCGCCTCAACAGCTTCGGCCTCAAGCCAACTCCCGATCCCCATTCGCCTGAATGTCGGCCAGACAAAAAGTTCGGCAATCTCGGCCAGCCCAGTCTCAAGATGCCGCAAAAAACACCAGCCTATCCTCAGTCCAAAACCAGTCGTTACCGCGAAACAAGTAACATCCGCATTCGTAGTCGGCGATACAGTTTCGTAGTAATGAATTCTCAGATTGAAGCCTCTTCCACGAGCTATCAGGACCTCTCGTGGATTCTGCACAGACCACAGGCGCCGAATTTCGTTGCGGTCGCCCTGAGCCGCCAACATGCGCGTTCTTTTATATGGCGATGGCCCCCACCGCGCCATGCGTTGAACGAAAGTCTCGTGGTGGAATTTCTCAAGATAGTCAATAGTTACATTTCCGTATCCGCGGTCCCCCCAGCCCGATCCCCAGTTATTTCGGAAACGTATGCTATTCGTAGCGCTATCGAATCCCTCTACCGATACTGCATGCAAGCCTATTGACTCATCGTCCGGCATTGGCTGAGAAAGCAAACCTCCGGGAGCCTTCCTTGATGATTGAAAAACCCAGAAGACAGCCATATGACGATCCAGCGCATACAGCGGCACCCCTGCCCAGCGCAGTCTCTCCACCTCCTCGACCTGCTCTACCACTTCGCCTGGATCTGCAATCGACTCATAATACGACTGCCTAGCACCTGGGGTGTTCATAAGGAAGCCTGCGCGGCACGCCATTATTAGCGGTGATCCATTTATCCTTGGCAGGCCATCAATGGACTTGAGTAGGCGAAACAAAGACGTAGGATTCGATGCCAGGGACCGAAGAGCTGCAACTTGAGCATATCTGCCATTAGTTCGACTCAAGCACGTGCGATGACATTTCACCGTATGAGGGTGTGTATGAATATCATAGGCCATCCTCGCAGTCCACATGAGCATTTCTGGCCAGCACGAATGGCAAGACAGCTGAATATGCTCCACGTCCAATGCAAACCGAGGAAACTCTGAGATATAAAACGAACCCGCAACTGACGTAGCGGAGTATACCCTTAACTTTGGGAAACTTTCGTCACAATTCATGCATGCCCAGGGGATACCCGCAACTTCGAGAAAATTCTCGCGAAGCCAGGCAGCCTGATTAGATTCTTCGTTCATTACTGATTCTCTTGTTCCAATTAACCCGTGCGTGATCTGAGCAACCTCCGGCGCCCCGCGGCATTAGATGGCCTTGGGGAGCGGTAAGCCCACGCCACCCGCCATCGCGATCTCATGGGCGTTTACCCTTGATGCGAACTGAACTGTCCGATGATCATCCAACATGTGCGCTTGAGGGGCGCCGTTCGGCCCTGGGACCGTGAGATAGCTTAGTGTGATTTGCGTCACACGAGGCAAGATTACAGAGGATGTTGGCTGGCCCTCCTAGAGCGTCTAACTCCGCGCACAGCGCTCGCTGACATCCCGCGTTTTCGCAGGTCAGCACAGCGTTTCGAACGGGATACTTACCATGGAGACGCTCTGCCGACTGAGCTAAGGGGGCACAGCGGGCGCCCAGCCCGCACGTCCGGCGCTTCGGGCCCCGGCGGACGAACTCCGCGGGGAGCCGGGCGCTAGGCGAGCATACACGATCAGGCACCCGG
>WNGR01006025.1_pt1 | contig 12990 bp, 8 predicted proteins | sample 5407581 | NCBI WGS metagenome assembly WNGR01 (sample SAMN13153383, study PRJNA577476) | soil metagenome | isolation source: 80 cm soil or saprolite under Garry oak tree replicate 2 | place: USA:California | collected 2016-06-15 | reverse complement strand
AATCTTTTTTTCGAACCGACTTAAGTTTTAAAAGAACACCCCGCCGGACAAAACTTCCGTTCCAAAAGGGACTCGCTTTCTATCATAAACAATTCGCCGCTGTCAAAATAAAAATGATGACCGAGCAAAATAAATCGGAGGAGAGCTATTTACATTCCTAGAAAACTTCGTAATACCCGTATGTTCCCAGTTTATGTACTTTCATAAGATTTGTTGAACCACGGGTTTCAATAGGGATGCCCATGGTAATTACAACAAGTTCTCCGTTATGAAAACCTGTTGCCAACAGTTTTTTCTCCACCTCATGAATCTGTTGATCGGTATTTTCCATAATTCCAACGCTTGTACATTGCACGCCCCAGTAAATTGATAGCCTGCGGTGGATCTCAGGCGACGCGGCAAAGGCGATAATCGGAGTTGACGGACGGAAAGCGGATATAAGGGCAGCGGTGCCGCCTGACCGGGTAAATACAGCAATAGCCTTCGCCTTGAGTGTTGCGGCGGTCCGGCATGACGATTCGGCAACAGCCTGTGCTGTAGTCGTTACCGCATTAAAATGCCCATCAGCGCCGTGTAAATCGGCGCCTTCCACATCTTTGGCAATACGATCCATCGTCTCGACCGCCTCTATCGGATAATCACCTGAAGCAGTTTCTGCCGAAAGCATGATCGCATCAGTGCCGTCAATAATTGCATTGGCGACGTCGGAAGTCTCGGCTCTGGTCGGACGAGGGTTCCTGATCATCGAATCCAGCATCTGGGTCGCCGTTATAACAGGTTTACCGGCCTTGTTGCAGGCCTGGATGATCTTTTTCTGATAGATCGGCACCTTTTCCGGTTCAATTTCGACACCCAGGTCACCGCGCGCCACCATAACGGCATCGGTCGCTTCCAGGATCTTCTTGAAGTTGCGCAGCGCCTCCGGTTTTTCAATTTTTGCCACAACCGGCGTATCTTTTCCTTTGGCAGCAATGAGCTGCTTTATTTCTTCAATATCTTCGGCGGTGCGAACGAATGAAAGTGCAATGAAATCGACACCCGCTTCAAGGGCAAAATCAAGATCGATCAGGTCTTTTTCGGTAAGGCAGGGTGCCGAGACATTCACCCCTGGAAGATTGATCCCCTTGTTGTTTTTGAGCAGTCCGCCGGTAACAATCAGACAGCGCACCTGTTCTCCTTCAAGCGCTACAACCTTCAGCTCCAGCAGCCCGTCATCCAGCAGGATTCTCGAACCGGGATGCACATCGTGCGGCAGAGAGCGATATATCGTCGGAATGATTCCGTCACCGCCAAGCACGTCATCGGTGGTGATAACCACTTCCTGCCCCTTTACAAGTGCCATTCCCTCTCCTGCCATCTTGCCGGTCCTGATCTTAGGCCCCTGGAGGTCACCAAGGATGCCGGCCTGACGCCCCAGCTTATCCGAAACCTGCCTGATGATCCGGATCAGTTCCAGCTTCTGGGAGTTTTCGCCATGAGAGAAATTCAGCCTGAATATGTCGACGCCGGCCTTCATCAATCTCTGGATCATTTCCGGCGACGAACTTACCGGACCGACTGTTGCCACAATCTTGGTTTTACGGGCCGACCTCGACATTCGGGCTCCTTCAGAGTTGATTCCGTTTCACAAAATTCAGCGTACCGCCCGCAAGGAGTTCCTGACGCTGACGGTCGGAGATATCAAGTGATGTGACGATTTCCCTGCCGTTGACGACCACCGGAATTTCAGTTGCTCCGCTCTCGACGAGGTGCCGAATATCAGGAAACGAGACCTGATCCCCCTGCTTGAACAGATCGATATCGGCCGGATTCCTGAAAACCAGCGGCAGTATGCCGAAATTAACCAGATTGGCCTTGTGAATGCGGGCAAAACTTTTGACTATCTTGGCGCGAATCCCGAGATAACGGGGCGCAAGGGCGGCATGTTCGCGGGAAGAGCCCTGCCCGTAGTTCTCGCCGGCAACGACGATACCGTTTCCGGCGGCCCGTGCACGAGCGGGAAATTCAGGGTCCACCTGTTCGAAGACATGCTCACTGATGGCCGGAATATTGCTGCGCAGCGGCAGGACCTTGTTGCCGGCCGGCATGATATGATCGGTCGTGATATTGTCGCCAAGCGTGATAACGACCCCGGCCTGCAGGGAGTCAGGCAGCGCCTCGAAATCCGGGAACGGGACAATATTCGGACCGGTCTTGATCTCGACCGCCGAGCTGTCCTCCAGCGGAAAGATTATACTGGAATCGTCCAGAAGATATTTTTCGGGATTCTGCACGGCAGGATAAGACCTGACATCTCCCAATTTACGCGGGTCGGTTATGACACCGTAAATACCGGACGCCGCGGCCGTTTCCGGCGAACAGAGATACACCTTGTCCCCCTTGGTGCCGCTTCGTCCCGGGAAGTTGCGCGGAAAGGTGCGCAGGCTCACCTGATCGGTTCCAGGCGCCTGTCCCATGCCAATACATCCCAGACAGCCGGACTGGTGAATACTGACCCCGGCCATAAGCAGCATCAAAACGCCGCCATCCTGGGCGACGTTCTCAAGCGCCTGACGGCTCCCCGGATTGACGTGAAAATGTACTCCCGGTGCGACACGATTTCCTTCCATGATCCGGCAGACGGTCATCAGATCGCGGTACGACGAGTTCACCGAGCTGCCGACGATAACCTGATCAACCTTTGTCCCCGCGACCTCGCGCACAGGCACCACGTTATCGGGCGACGAGGGGCAGGCGATCAACGGCTCCAGCGCGGAGAGCTCGATTTCGTCGTACTCATCGTAAACAGCTCCCGCGTCTGCCGCCAGCGGCTGCCAGCTTTCCCCCCTCCCCTGTGAAACCAGAAACTCCCGCGTACGCTCATCCGAAGGGAAAATGGAAGAAGTCGCCCCGAGTTCGGCCCCCATGTTGCCGATGGTGGCGCGGTCAGTCGCCGAAAGCGTTGCCAAGCCTGGTCCATAATACTCAATTACCTTGCCGACACCGCCACTAACGGTGTGACGCCGCAACAACTCAAGGATCACATCCTTTCCCGAAACCCAGTCGGGCAGCTTACCGACAAGCTTGACCCCCATAACCTTCGGGCAGGGAAGATTGAAGGGATGTCCGGCCATGGCCAGCGCCACGTCAAGTCCCCCCGCGCCGATCCCGAGCGTAGTGAGCCCGGCAGAGGTGGGGGTATGGGAGTCGGCACCCAAGAGAGTAAAGCCGGGGACGCCGAAACGTTCCAGATGCACCTGATGGGAGACGCCGTTGCCCGGTTTGGAGAGATGCACGCCGAATTTCATCGCCGCCGAGGTGAGAAAAGCATGGTCATCCGCGTTTTTGTAATCGGTCTGCAGCAGGTTGTGATCGATATACTGCGCCGCAAGCCCCACCTTCACGCGGGGCAACCCCATGGCGATAAACTCCAGCATCGCCATCGTCCCGGTGGCGTCCTGCAGCAGGGTGTGGTCAATACGTATTGATATCTCGGTTCCGGGAACCAGTGTGCCATCGACGAGATGAGCTTCAAGTATCTTGGTGGTCAGGTTTTTTGGCATGTCGGATCTCCAATACATTCGAGTTTAGGCGTGTATGGCTTCCTTATGGACATCAAGCGCCGCCTCCCGGATAGCCTCGGGGAGGGTCGGATGGGCGTGGCAGATCAGGGCTATGTCGCGTGCCGTGCCGCCAAAGCTCATCACGGCAGCAGCCTCGGCGATCAGGTCTGAAGCCCGGGGACCGACGATGTGGACACCCAGCACCCGGTCGCTTTCCTGATGGGCAAGAATTTTTACAAAACCTTCCGTTTCATCCATGCAGCGGGCCCGACCGAGGGCGGCGAAATTGAAGCGGCCGCTACGGTACGGAATGCCGGCTTCCTTGAGCTGTTCCTCGGTACTTCCCACTCCGGAAGCTTCAGGCCAGGTATAGACCGCTCCCGGAATGTACTCGTATTCGACCTTGCTCGGCATCCCCGCCATCCGCTCGACACAGGCGACTCCCTCTTCGGAGGCCTTGTGAGCCAGCATCGGGCCGGCAACCAGATCACCGATGGCAAAAACACCCGGCAGTGATGTCTGATACGAATCATCGACTACCACCCTCCCCGCATCATCCAGCGTGACACCTGATTCCTCCAGACCAAGACCTTCTGTTGATGGTCGTCGTCCAACCGCCACCAGCACCTTGTCGCAATCGACCTCTTCGCTGCCGGTACCGGGGTTGAACAGGACGATCGCCTTGGCTCCGATCCGGCGCACCCCGGTAATACGAGTACCCAGCTTGAATTGGATTCCCTGCTTGCGCAGCGAGCGATAGAGCGTATCGGCCACCTGACGGTCCATATTCGGCAGGATCTGCGGCAGCATCTCCATCACCGTCACCTGCGCGCCAAGGCGCCGCCATACGGAACCAAGTTCGAGCCCGATAAAACCGCCTCCGGCCACGATCAGATGTTCCGGCACTTGACCAAAGGAGAGCGCTTCGCGCGCAGATACAACAACATGTCCGTCAAACGGGATACCAGGGAGAGCGGAGGCCTCGCTGCCGGTCGCCAAAAGGACCTTTGAAGCGGTGAGTATAACGGCCGAATGGGGGACCGGCTCAAGAAGGGCTTGCTGACCACTCGATTCGGGCGGAGAAACCGCCGGCGACACCTCGACCTGATGCTGACCGGCCGCATTGACGCCTTTGAGTACGGCGGTGCCGTGGATTCGCTCGATTTCGTTTTTCTTGAGCAGATAGGCGGTACCGTCAGTCAGCTTCTTGACCACATCATCCTTGCGCAGCATCATCGCATCCAGATTAAGGCGCGGAGAATCCACGTCGATACCGTGCAGTGCAAACTTGTCACGAGCCATGGCAAAGAGCTCGCTGGAGTCCAGCAGCGCCTTGCTGGGAATGCACCCTTCGTTAAGGCAAACGCCACCGGAAGCGGCGCGTTTATCAACTACGGCGACCTTCATGCCAAGCCGGGATGCGCGGATGGCGGCCACATAGCCGCCCGGACCGGCACCGATAATAATTAAATCGAATTTTGTTTCAGACATTAGCGTCAATCCTCCTCCGATTAGTCCCAATATAAGTCAAAGGCAATAGCACACGGATTACGCGGATTGAGCGGATTTTCACGGATTAAAAATTCATATCAGGTTTTATTTGTCCGCGTAGATCCGTTCAAATCAGATTTTATCCGTGTCCAATTGCTTTTGAATTATTTATTTATTTTCAGACTCTGTCTCATCCTGGCTAGTTTTTTTAGATCATCCTTCAAGCAAAAGCTCTTCAGGCTCTTCAATATACTCCTTGACTTTCTTCAGAAAACTGACCGCCTCACGGCCGTCGATAATACGGTGATCGTAGGAGAGCGCCAGATACATCATCGGACGAATGACAATCTGCCCGTCGCGTGCAACCGGCCGGTCCTGAATCGCGTGCATCCCGAGCACGGCGCTCTGGGGAGGGTTGAGAATTGGCGTTGAAAACATCGAGCCGTACACGCCGCCGTTACTGATCGTGAACGTGCCACCCTCCAGATCCGGGATCGTCAGATGATTGGTTTTAATTTTCTCCACAAATGCGGTAATAGTCTGATCGATCTCATGTATTTTAAGCTGGTCGGCATTACGCAAAACAGGCACCACCAACCCCTTGTCACCGCCGATGGCGATACCGATGTCATAAAAATGATGATAGACGATATCATCACCGTCGATACTGGCATTGACCAGCGGAAACTCCTTGAGCGCCTCGATACATGCCTTGACAAAAAAAGGCATGAAGCCGAGGGCGACCCCGTGCCGCTCCAGGTAATGCTCTCGATGGCTGCTGCGCAGTGCATTGACCCTGGACAGGTCGGCCTCGTTGAAGGTTGTCAGCATGGCGGTCTGCTGGCGGGCCGCCACCAGGCGCTCAGCGATCCGTTTGCGAAGCGGCGACATCGGACGGCGCTCTTCACGATCCGACGAATAAGGTGGCGAATCTTCCGTGTGTACCGACAACGGCTGCACCGGTTTTGCCGCGACAGGCTGAACAGGTGGCTCTGCGCTGCTGGGCGGAGAAGGAGAAGGGGGCGCGCTTTGGCGCTCAGGCACAATCGCGGCCGGTTCGGCAATGGCGGCAGGCCGGGAGGCAGGCGGCATTTTCGATTTTTCCTCGATGCGGGCGAACAGGTCATCCAGCGTGATACGGCCCCCCTTGCCGCTCCCCGCTACCTCGTCCGGAGAAATATTGTTCTCGCGCATCTCACGCCGCAATGACGGTGATGATGACGGTTCAACATGTTTCTCTGGCACTGCTGCTGTTGCCGCAGCGGTAACGGGCGCTTCCTCATTGGCCGCGGATTCTTCAATCACGCCGATTGTTGCCCCGACCGCCACCGTCGTGCCTTCGGGTACGGATATGGAAAGTACCCCGGCGGCATCGGCATTCAGATCCAGTGTAATCTTGTCGGTTTCGATCTCGCAGAGCGGCTCATCACGTTTGACCACATCGCCGCTTTTTTTGAACCATTTCGCCAGCAGCGCCTCGCGCACCGATTCGCCGACTTCGGGTATTTTAATATCCATGATCAACTCCATCAAAACAGATTGAAATCAATTACCCTAGAAAAAGCAATTGTCCACGAACAGCACGAAAAACACGAACTAAATCAGTAAAAAATTAAACATCATGGGGTAACCTATTCGGTGAATTGATGTTTTGCTCTTAGCTTTAATTTTTCGTGTCTTTCGTGTCTTTCGTGGACCAAAAAGTCGTTTATAGGTTTACTGGCTCTGAATGAAATATTCTACCCCATATTCCTTAATTCTCCAGTAAAAACAAAGGGCGGCCAAAATGGTCGCCCTTGCTGAATCCGGGACAGATAGCTACTATGCTTTCCCTTTCAGGAATTCCCTGCCAAAGGGCGACATCTGCCGCAGGCGGGCGATGATGGGAGGCATCTCGCGGATGACGGTGTCGATCTCGGCATCACTGGTAAAGCGTGACAGTGAAAAGCGGATCGAACCGTGGGCGCAAGTGAACGGAACACCCATGGCGCGCAGGACATGGGAGGGCTCCAGCGATCCCGACGTGCAGGCGCTTCCGGACGAAGCGCAGATACCGAACTCCGACAGCAGCAGCAAGATGGCCTCCCCCTCGACAAACTCGAAAGCGATCGAAGTGGTATTAGGCAGCCGCTCGGCGCCGCCGCCATTGATACGGGCATGAGGGATGGCCGCCATCAGGGCGTCCTGCAAGCGGTCGCGCATCGCCTTGACTACACTGTTTTCGGCCTCCATATGCTGACCGGCCAATTGGCAGGCCTTCCCCAGAGCGATGATGGCAGCAGCGTTTTCGGTACCGGCCCGGCGGCTCTTTTCCTGATGGCCTCCGACCAGAAAGGGGCGGAACGGAGTACCGCGACGCGCGTACAACACGCCGATCCCCTTGGGCGCATGCAGCTTGTGCCCGGAAAGGGAAAGCATGTCTATTTGCGAATCAGCCATGTTTATGGGGATCTTGCCGATAGCCTGAACAGCGTCACTGTGAAAAAGAGCCCCCTTCGCCTTGGCGATGGCAGCCGCTTCCTCTACCGGAAAAATCACACCGGTCTCATTGTTGGCCCACATCAGCGAGACGATCGCCGTGTCGGTATCAACCGCGGCTTTGTATTCTTCCATGTCAAGACGCCCGGCGTCATCGACACCAATCTCGGTCACCCGGTACCCCTTCTGGGTCAGGTTGCGGCATTGGGTCAAAACCGCCGGGTGTTCGACACGGGACGTAATGATATGGCGACGTTCGGGGAAAACTTCCAGCGCCGAACGGATCGCGGCGTTGTCACTCTCGGTACCGCAGGCGGTGAAAATGATTTCATCCGGCGCCGCACCGAGCAGATCGGCCACTCGCTCCCTGGCTTCGGTCACCTTGCTCTGCACCTGGCCGCCGAAAAAATGCATCGAACTGGGGTTGCCGTACAGTTCGCAGAAATAGGGGCGCATCTCCTCGAAGACCGCTTCATCAACCTTGGTGGTCGCGTTGTTGTCGAGATAGATCTCTTTCATTGCGAGACCTCCTCTACCACGATATCCTCGGCGACCAGGTCACGCAGTTTGATTTCAACCATGCGGGCGGTATTGCCGGACGAGGCGCAGCCGGCGCAGGCCTTGCGGAATGCGACCTGCACTTTTGAACCGTCAATATCGATCAGCTCCAGATCGCCGCCATCGGCCCATAAGAGCGGCCGGATGTCGCGCTCCAGAACCTCCTGGATCAGCTGCATCTTCTTCATATTGGTGAGCTTCTCGGGGCGTTTGCGCGGTTCCTCGGGACGAGTCCCCATCACTTCGTCGATCAGTTCCTTGATCTTCGGAATGCAGCCGCCACAGCCGCCACCGGCCTTGGTGAAATGAGTCACCTGTTCCGGCGTGGTCAGACGATTGGTCTCGATAACTTTCTTCAGGAAGATATCGGTGATGCCGAAGCATTTACAAACTACCGTACCCTCCTGGTCGGGATAGGCCGGGCCGTGATCATGGTCGTGACTATGCACGGGCGCTTCGTGACCGCGGTACTTGAATATTGCCACCTCCAGCGCCTCCTGCCCCATGACCGAACAGTGCATCTTCTCTTCCGGCAGCCCCCCCAGAAAATCGGCAATATCCTGGTTGCTGATGGCCAGGGCTTCGTCGAGATTCTTCCCCTTGACCATCTCGGTCAGGGCTGAAGAAGAGGCGATCGCGCTGGCACAGCCGAAGGTCTGGAATTTTGCGTCAACGATCTTGTCCTTGTTGTCATCCAGCTTGAGATACAGCTTAAGCGCATCACCGCAGGCCAGACTGCCGACCTCGCCGACCGCGTCGGCATCGGGTATATCCCCCACATTACGGGGGTTCAAAAAATGGTCCTTAACTATCGGCGTATAATCCCACATGGTTTATCTCCTTATTGATAAAAAAAATTTTTACAGGGATGAACAGGATGGACAGGATCTAATCGGAGTATTATTAAGATGTTATCCTGTTTATCCCCTTTATCCATGTTAATATCGGGGTTTTAATAGTTTACCCCAGTATAAACTTTCTGCCTGCGGCCATCACTTCGGCAAGGCGCGCATCGTTGCCCGCCTCACCATACAGACGTACGACCGGCTCGGTGCCCGACTTGCGGAACAGCATCCAGCTCCCGTCATCGAGCAGCAATTTGGTGCCGTCAATCCTGACTATGTCCCTGACCTTCGTCCCGGCAACCTCGGCGGGAAGCGCGTTGATCTTGCTGCTGTAGGCAGCTTCCAGCTCCGGCGACAGCTTGAGGTTGTCGCGGCGGGTGACGAAACGCCCCACTTCACCATACAGCCGGTCGAGAAGTTCACGGATACTCTTCCCTTCACGGGCCACCATTTCAGCCACCAGGAAACAGGCCAGGATGCCGTCCTTCTCCGGGACATGCCCCCTGATCGTCAGGCCGGCGCTCTCTTCCCCGCCGATGACCAGCTTATTCTGGCTGATCAGCTCACCGATATACTTGAAACCGACCGGCGTTTCATAGACCGGGATGCCATGCTTCTTCGCCACGGCATCGATCAGGTGCGAGGTCGCGACAGAGCGGGCCACCCCTCCTTCAAGTTTGCGCACCCGGATCAGATAATCCAGCAGCAGAGCGATGATATAGTTCGGCTCGATGTAACTGCCGTCGGCATCCAGAATGCCGAAACGGTCGGCGTCGCCATCGGTCGCAAGGCCTAGCCGGATATCGGGATCATTCTTGACCAAGGTGATGAAATCGGGGATGTGCGCCTCGGACGGCTCTGGCGGATGTCCGCCGAAGTAGGGATCCGGGCGATTATTGATGATTGAGTACGGAATACCACGCTGACTCAGCGGTTCGTCAAGATATCCACGGGCCGTGCCGTACATCGGATTAAGCGCAACCTTTCCCAGGCCGCCGATGGCGTCAAAATCGACTTTTTGTTCTAGGGACTTCATATAATCGCCGTGAGGGTTGATCATTTCCATCAGGCCCTGTTTGCCGGCGTCTTCAAGGGGCAGCTCTTTGTAGCAGGCGGTTCCAACCGTCGCATTGGCGCGCCGTTCGATCTCGTTCGTGGTTTCCGGCAGCGCCGGACCTCCCGAGGATGGCGAAAATTTGACGCCGTTGTATTCGGGCGGGTTGTGGCTGGCGGTAAAGTTGATGGCGCCGGCCGCGCCGCGACGCAAGATTTCATACGAGATCACCGGCGTAGGGGTATCACGCTCGCAAATATATGCCTTGATTCCGGCTCCGGCCAGGACACGGGCGGAAGCCTCGACAAAACGCTGCCCCATGAAACGGGTATCACAGCCGATCACGACGCCTTTGCCGCCTTCACCGGATGCTTTGATGGTATCGGCGATCGCCTGCACAACGACCTTGACATTATCGAAGGTGAAATCCTCGCAGAGGATTCCGCGCCAGCCGGATGTTCCAAAGGTAATCTGAATCATTTTACCCTCCAGGACATAACAGGACATCTTTTGTCGTGTTAGAATAATACACATGTGGCCGTCCGTCAAGCGAAACGAAGCAGCGCGAAGGCAGTTTTTCCACCTCTCCGAAGAACGCACTTGACCCGGGCAGGCCAGAAGTGTATACAGATTACATCCGACACATTAATAGTAATGAAATAAATTGAATTAAGGGAGCTGGCGACCAACCCACCTTATCCGCGCACGCTGTCCCGCCATGAATATATTCCACCAATTCCAACAATAGATCTCTGATTGTAAGCCGCTGGTATCAATATCAGAGGCACCGTCTCAATATAATCATTATTCACCGAGAACGAGGAACCGGCGTTGAAGAAGACGTTTCCGGTTACGCTACGTTGCGTGATTATTTTGAAACGGTACGAACCGGACCAAAGCAGGAGAAACACCGACCAAATATAAAACTTGCACTCAATGAGGATCGTCAATGCAGATGAATCTTTCAGACAAGAGCAAAATAATTCTTGCCGGGGTCATTATCAGCCTGTCAACGCTGATTGCCTACTGGAACGTCCAGTTTAACAACCTCGTCTGTTATGACGATGTCATGTATCTGATTGAAAACGAACATGTCAAAAACGGGCTGAGCCTTGATTCCATCAAATGGGCGCTGACGGCAACCTATGACAGCAACTGGTTTCCGTTGACCTGGCTGTCGCACATGCTAGACATGACCCTCTTTGGCAGCAATCCTCTCGGTCACCATCTGGAAAACCTGTTTCTGCACATTACCAACGCCCTGCTTCTAATGTGCATCCTGACCCGTCTGACCGGCCGTATCTGGCGCAGTACCGCCGTCGCGCTTCTGTTCGCCCTCCACCCGCTGCACGTCGAGTCGGTCGCCTGGGCCGCGGAGCGCAAGGATGTCCTCAGCACCCTGTTCTTTTTCCTTACCATCAGGTCATACATCGCATATGCAGAACGTCGAGCCGGTTATCCCTATCTGGCCGCAATATTCCTTTACCTGTGCGGCCTGGCCTCAAAACCGATGCTGGTCAGCCTCCCCTTCGTCCTGCTGCTGCTCGACTTCTGGCCTCTTCGCCGCATCAGCTTCGATCTTCCTGCCGGCATCAAGGCCGACTCGCACAGACTGCCGGCTCTCCTGCTGGAAAAAATACCCTTCGTGCTGCTGTCAATCGCGTCGTGCGTAACCACATATATCGTCCATGGAAATGGTGAAGCGACCACAGAAGCAGCAGTCCCGTCAGTAATCGAAAATTCTCTCCACGCGCTGGTCAACTATACAACCTATCTGCGCAAAATATTTTGGCCTGACGACCTTGGCGCACTATATCCATATGTGCATGAGCTTCCAATCTGGATAATGGCCGGTGCCGCAGCCCTGCTCCTTGGCTTGAGCCTGCTGGCGGCCCTAGCCTGGCGGCGGATGCCGTATGTTACGACCGGCTGGTTCTGGTTCCTGATCACAATAGCGCCGGTGGCAGGCTTCATAAGAATAGGGGTCCACTCGGTAGCCGATCGCTATACCTACATACCGTCAATCGGGATCTTTATCATTGCGGTATGGTTCCTGTCGGACATTCTGTCCACAAAGCGCTACGGGATGATAGGCGCCGCCCTGATTTCGCCGGTGGTCATGGTCTCACTGGCCACTGCAACCTGGAAACAGACAACCTATTGGAGGGACAGCATCACCCTGTTCGAGCACGACCTTGACGTCACCAGAAACAATTGGATTGCCCAGGGAAATCTGGGGGCCGAACTGCTCAGGAACAACCGGATCCGGCAAGCGCTCTGGCATCTGCAGGAGGCAGTCAGAATAAATCCTGACTCCTACACCGCATATTTTAATATCGGCCTGATACTTAAAAGGCAGGGAGACCTGCTGGGATCGATCAACGCCTTCCGCACCGCCATCAAACTCAATCCGAACTGTATAAACGCGTATTTCGAAGCGGGCAAAGCCTGTTATGAAATCGGCAACAAGAGTTCCGCGTACGAAATCCACTCCGCATTGAAGAAGGTCGATCACGATATGGCCGATGCCCTGAAAAAATGCTATGTCATACTCGGTAATATGCAGCGGACAGATTCGGCACACCGGCTCTGATCAAGCAACTACAAAACATTCCTCAACAAAAGCGTTTTGCATCGTTTTCAACATGTGTTAAGTTACCTTCATGGGTTCTCTCGTATTGGAAATAACCTTCAGTTTCGCTGCGCTGATGATCATCCTGCTGGTCTTTAGCCTGGCGCTCTCCTGCCCTGTATGCCGTAGCCGCAATCCTCGCCGTTGTCAGCGCGCCCCTGCGTTTCCTTGCCTGGCTCATCAATAGTCAGACTTCAACCTGCGGTTCAACCCCTCGATAGAGCCGTCGATGTTTCTCACCCAGTAGTCCAACTCCGTTTCAATCCTCGCCCGCCCAGGTAGGACGGGCGCTCGCCCAGTACAAAGGCTATCACGCCAACCAGTTTGTTTCAATCCTCGCCCGCCCAGGTAGGACGGGCGCTCGTCCACAGCAGATCTTAAAGGGTGCCA
>WNGR01015708.1_pt1 | contig 12992 bp, 13 predicted proteins | sample 5407581 | NCBI WGS metagenome assembly WNGR01 (sample SAMN13153383, study PRJNA577476) | soil metagenome | isolation source: 80 cm soil or saprolite under Garry oak tree replicate 2 | place: USA:California | collected 2016-06-15 | reverse complement strand
CGCGAGGCACGGGCGTCGGCGCCGACGGCTTGGTCTTCGTCGGGCCCGGGTCCGCTCCGCTCGGCCCGGATGCCGTTCGTATGATCTACTTCAACTCGGACGGCTCGCGTGCGGCGATGTGCGGGAACGCGGCGCTGTGCAGCACGCGCCTTGCCGTCCGCTTGGGCCTGGCAAACCCCCAGCACATGACCCTCGAGACGGACGCCGCCACGTACGAGAGCTGCTGCACGCCGGACGGCGAACGTGCCGAAGTGCACCTCGCGCCGGTCGGCACGCCGGCACCCGTACCGGGATTGGCGATCGCGCCCGGCGAACGCAAGACCGTGCTGGGCACGGTCGGCGTCCCGCACCTCGTGGTGCTCGTGGGAGACGTCGAGGGGGTCGACGTTGTGACGCGCGGCCGGCTGCTTCGCTCCGACCCGGCGCTCGGGCCCGCCGGGGCAAATGTGAACTTCGTCTCTGCGACGGCCCGGGCGACCGAATGGCGCATGCGCACATACGAGCGCGGCGTGGAAGACGAAACGCTGGCGTGCGGGACGGGCGCAGTGGCCGCCGCGTGCGCGCTTGCCGAGTGGGGCCTGGCCAAGCTCCCGATCGCGTTCTGGACCCGGAGCGGCCGGAAGCTCGAGATCCGGGCGCGCAAAGTCTCTGAGGGATTGTACGACGACGTGTGGCTGGGCGGGGAGGCGCGGCTCGTGGTACGGGGTGTGATTAACTGAGGAGATTCTCCACATTCGGTCGGCGCTTAGCTTAACATAACATATCTTATACGAAGTAACCGTGCTCAGGAAATCACGGATGACCGCCTCCCTTGGTCAACTCGCCGATGCGGACTTTTGCCTCGCCGGCCGCGTTCGTGGAGTCCAGCTTCTCCGCGATCATCCGGTACGCCACGAGCGCCTTAGCGGTGTCACCCGTCGCCAGCCACCCCCGCCCGGCGTCCGACAGAAACTGCGCCCGTAGGAACGGGTACAAGGCCGCCCCGGCGGCGGATTCATAAGCCGTCGCAGCGTCCTTTGGCCGGAGCGCATTCTCGTACGCCGCACCCAGCAGGCCGTACATCTGGGCGCGGAAGTACTTGTCGGCCTTGCGAGCCGACCGCTGGAGGACGTCGATCGCCTGTTGGGTTTGGCCCTGCGCCAGGCGGGTCTGTGCGAGCAGGATGCTGGCCTCTTGCGCGGCGTGGGTGCCGGAGAAGTTCTCCACCACTTGGGACAACACGCTGGCGGCGAGCGGGTAGTTCTTCGAATCGAGGGCGAGGCGTCCCTGCGCGATCTGGCGGCCGGCGCTCCGCTCCGCGGTCTTCGCGGACAAGAAGTTCCACGCGAAGAGCGCCAGAGCGACGAGGAGTGCCACCGCGACGTAGGCTGCCAGCTGCTTGTGGCTCCTGATCCAGCCATTGAGCCACGTCAGCGCTTTCGAGTCACCGCTCGCTGCACGCCCAGCGGTGGTCACCGTAGTTGCCATGCCCTTACGCCTTTCTGTGTCAGCCGCAAGGCTCAAGCCGCAAGTCTTACGGCTTACGCCTTGCGGCGTGCAACTGTGATGGTGCCCCTGGGGTGACTCGAACACCCGGCCAACGGTTTAGGAAACCGCTGCTCTATCCACCTGAGCTACAGGGGCTAAGCCTTGCAATTTAGCGAGGTTACGTGTAGTGGAGCAAGGCCTCGACACGCTCGTTCCGGAGCCGCTCCCGCCCTTTGAGAAAATCGAGCTCGATCAGGAACGTAAAGCCCACCACCTGCGCGCCGTGCGCCCGCACCAGCTTCGCGGCCGCCTCGGCCGTGCCGCCCGTCGCCAACACGTCGTCCACGATCAGCACCCGGTCACCCTGGCCGACCGCATCACGGTGCATCTCGAGCGCGTCGGTGCCGTACTCCAGCGCGTACTCCACCCGACCCCGCGCCCCGGGGAGCTTCCCGGGCTTTCGGATCGGTACGAGCCCCGCGTCGAGCAGCAGCGCGATCGGCGCGCCCAGCAGGAAGCCGCGCGATTCGATCGAGACGACGCGCCGCACCTTGGATCCTTCGAACGGCGCCGCCATCAGCTCGAGCGCCCGGCGGAACCGGCCCGGGTCGAGCAACAGCGGTGTGATGTCTTTGAACATGATCCCCGGCTTAGGAAAGTCGGGGACGTCGCGAATCGCCTGGTAGATGTCTTGCACCGCGACTGCCTGGGTCAAGGTCCGACCTCGCAACTATTTGATATCAAAACCATTCGGGATCGCGACCTCATGTGGAACCTCAGATTTTTCCACACGCTCCACTTGTGCAGCGGGCGGACCCTGCGCGAGCACCCGCTCCAAATCCGCCAGCCCTGAATCTGAGCCTTCCGCGATCACCTCCACCGACCCGTCACGCAGGTTGCGGGCGAGACCGCGGAGTCCCAGGCGCGTCGCCTGTCGCCACACCCACCAGCGGAACCCCACACCTTGGACGCGACCGTGGACGAGGAAGCGCAAGGCGGCCACGAGGCCCGCTACCCTTGCCGACCCTGCGCCGCCCGCCGGCGGTACCACCAGATGTAGACCGCCGCGATGCCCGCCAGCACCGGCAACACGACCAGCACCGCGCGCCCGGCGTAGCGCTTCGCCTCCTGGTTGAGCACCTCGAGGATCACGTCCTCCCGGCTGCCGATGAACCACCCGATCCAGGTCAAAATGGTGCACCAGACCAGGGCACCCAGTCCGGTGAACACGACGAAGCGGCCCAGGTGCATTCGCGCGACGCCGGCGGGAATCGAGATGAGGTGGCGCACGACGGGAAGCATGCGCCCCAGGAACGTGCTGATCTCGCCGTGAGCCGCGAAATAGCGTTCCGATCGATCGAGCGCCTTCTCGGTGATGAGCACGTACTTGCCCAGCCGCAGAAAAAAGGCGCGCCCCAGCCAATGGGCCAGCCCGTAGTTGGCCAGAGCGCCGAGGATGCTCCCCAGCACGCCGCACGCGACCGCCACGAGGAAGCTCATCTCCCCCTTGGCCGCGAGATACCCGGCGGGCGGCATGACCAGCTCGCTCGGAAGCGGCAAGATCGACGACTCGACGGCCATGAGGACCACGATGCCGGGATATCCCATCCCGCGAAACAAGTCCAGCAACCACTGGACGAACGAGTCAAGCATCGCAGCCGTGCTCTCCGAGCAGGGGGACGAAGCGCGCCGCGCCGAGCGGCGTGCGGCGTAACTCGGCGCAGGAACCCTGCCCTACCCGCTCGACCAGCGTGAGGGTGTGCACGCCGTGCTGACCCAGCGGAATCAGCAGGCGGCCGTCCGGCGCGAGCTGCTCGGCGAGCGGCGGCGGGACCTCGGGGCCTCCGGCGGCGACCAGAATCGCATCGTAGGGGGCATAGGCGCTCCACCCGAGCGTCCCGTCGCCCAACAGCACGGAAACGTTCGCGATCCCGGCCTGGCGCAGGGCCGCTTGGGCCGCGAGGGCGAGTCGCTCCACGCGCTCGACCGAGAAAACCGTGCCCGCCAGGGCCCCGAGCAGCGCCGTCTGATACCCCGAGCCGGTGCCGATTTCGAGCACGCGCTCCCGGCCCGTGAGCCGGAGGGCCTCGAGATAGCGCGCCTGTGTGAACGGCTGGGAGATGGTCTGGCCGTTGCCGATGGGCAGCGCGGTATCCTCGTAGGCGCGGTGCTGTACCGCCGGCGGGACGAACAGGTGCCGCGGCGTCTCGGCGAACGCCTTGAGGACGGCGAGGTCACGGATCCCCCGGGCGCGCAACGTCTCGACCAGTCGCGCGCGATATCCTGCGTACGTATCCGCCGCTCCGGTCAGTCGCCGGGGATCCACTTCCGCACCACCTCGATCAAGTCGTAGTTGGTCATGTCCATGTGGAGCGGCGTCACCGAAATGTAGCCGTCGCTGGTGGCGCGGAAGTCGGAATCGGCATCGCCGCTCCAGGTGATGCGACCGCCGCCGATCCAATAGATCTCCTTGCCCCACGGGTCCTTCATGAGTGCGATTTCCTCACTGAAGACCCGGCTCCCGAGGTGGGTCACCTTCACGCCCTTCACCTCGTCCCCGGGAAGAGCTGGCAGGTTGATGTTCAGCAGCGTCTCCGCCGGGAAGTCCTTCACCTCGACGATGCGCTTGAGCAGCGCCCGCAAGCCGTCCTTGTGCGTCTCGAGCGTGTCCAGGTCCGACCCGGCATACGACACGGCGATACTGGGGATGCCGGCCACGAGGCCTTCCATCGCGGCGGCCACCGTGCCCGAGTAGAACACGTCCTCTCCCATGTTCTGACCGTGGTTGATCCCGGAGATCACGAAGTCCGGCTTTTCGGGCATCAGCATGCCGATGGCGAGGAGCACACAGTCGGTGGGGGTGCCGTCCACCTGAAAGGCACCGTCCGGCCGACGCGTCGCGTGCAACGGACGGTGTAGCGTAAGCGAGTGGGACGTGCCGCTCTGCTCCCGGTCGGGAGCGACCACAGTCACCTGTCCCAGGGCGGCGCATACGTCGCCCAACACGGCCAGGCCGCGAGCCAGGATGCCGTCGTCGTTCGAGATCAGGATGTTCATCGTGCCCCGAAAATGATCGCCCGACTGTAGCGCGTGAAGACGCGGGCCTGCCGCCACGTGTCCACCCACGGCCGAAAGTAGCTGGATCGCCCCTCATAGACCGTCGAGACCGGCACAGACCGTACCCGAAGACCCTGGGCGAGCGCGGCGAGCAGGAACGCCGTCTCAAAATCGTAGCCCTGCTCCCCGGGTCGCACCGCCTGCGCCACGCGCCGCGACAGCGCCCGAAAACCGGTCTGGGCGTCCGGGACCGCCACGCCACCGATGCGCGACGCGAGCACCGCCGACAGCCAGTTCGTGCAGCGGCGTCCCCACGGCATCGTGCTGGTGCGCGCCCGGCAACCCAACGCCAAGTCCGCCTCATCGCCGAGCACCGGCGCCGCCAGGCCGGGAATCTCCTCGGGCGGGTGTTGCCCGTCGGCGTCCAGCGTGACGATGACGCCGGCCCCGGCGTCGAGCGCCGCCGCGATGCCCGTCGTCAGCGCCGCCCCCTTCCCACGGTTCCGCGGATGGACGAGCACCGTGGCCCCCATCTCCCGCGCCAGGTCCTGGGTTCCGTCCGTCGAGCCGTCGTCCACAACGTAAACCGTTGCCCCGGGAACGGCACGGGACGTCCGGGAAACGACAGCGGCAATGGCGGCGGCGGCCTGGTAGGCGGGGATGACGACCGCGACAGCGCGATCAGCGCGCCCCGGCATTGGGGGACGCGTTCCCCTCGAGAATGGCGAGGATCGACTTGAGCTCGGCGCGCAGGTCCTTGACCGTCTGAGTCGCGAGCGCGCGACGCGCCTCCGGCTTGAGGTCCCCGCTGCGCCGATATTGCTCGATTTTCTGGCGCGCTCCCTCGATGGTGTATTTCTCCGTGTACAGCAGGTGCTTCACGAGCATGATCAGCTCGATCTCGCGCCGTTGGTACACCCGGTTCCCGGACCGGTTCTTGGCGGGGTTCAAGAAGCGGAACTGGCTCTCCCAGTACCGCAGTACGTGCGGCTTCAGGTCGGTGAGCTGGCACACCTCGCCGATCGAAAAGAACTCCTGCACGGGATGGGGGGCGCTCATCGCCAGTGCTCCGGTTTCAGCTCGCGTTCCATCAAGTCGGCGACGGCCTGGCTGGGCGATTTCCGGTGGAACAGGACCTCGGCCACTTCCCGCGCGATCGGCAGCTCGACGCCGTGCCGCTCCGCGAGCGTCACCGCCGAACGGGCCGTGTTCACCCCTTCGACCACGGCAGCCCGTCCCGCCAGCGCGTCCTCGAGGCGCTTGCCTTCCCCCAGCTCGACCCCCAACTGGTGGTTGCGCGATAGCGGGCCGGTGGCGGTCAGGATGAGGTCCCCCATCCCGGCGAGCCCGGCGAAGGTGGCCGGCTCGGCGCCGAGCGCCACACCCAGGCGCGTGATCTCCGCGAGCCCGCGCGTGATCAGCGCCGCCCGCGTGTTGTGGCCCATCCCGAGGCCTTCGAGAATACCGGCCGCGAGGGCGACGACGTTCTTCAGCGCCCCGGCGAGCTCCACCCCGAGCATGTCCGTGGCGGAGTACACCCGGAAGAACCCGGTCGAGAACACCTGCTGCGCGCGCTGGGCGACCGCGTGCTCCCGCGCCGCCGCTACGACGGCCGTCGGCTGGCGCGCGTACACCTCGCGAGCGAACGAGGGGCCCGACAGTACGGCGATCGGCGTGTCCTTCGCGAGGACGTCGGCCAGCACGCACGAGGGGGTCGAGAGGCGCTCCGGTTCGAGGCCCTTGGACACACTCACGACCAGAGCGCCGCGACCGATCTGGCCACGCGCCCGGGTCATGACCTCACGCACCGCATGAGACGGGGCCGCCGAAACGACGACGTCCGCGCCCCGTACCGCCGCGGCCAGGTCGGCTTCGGCCGCGACTCCGGGCGCGAGGGCCGCGCCGGGAAGAAACATGTGGTTCAGATGCTCGCGATTCACGCTCTCCACCACTTCGAGCTCACGGGCCCAGAGGGTGACGGCCTCCACGCCGCCCTTGCGCGCGAGCAGGTCCGCGAGTGCGGTGCCCCATGCGCCTCCGCCGACCACGGCGACGCGGGTCATCCGCCCGCCCGTGCGAACGCGGAAGGCGAAACGCGGAACGCGGAACAGCACGGAGAGGTCGTTCCCCAGGTGCAGCTTCCCCTGATGTTCCGCGTTCCGACTTCCGCGTTCCGAGTTTGTCTCGTCACGCAGCCACGCCCTTCCTCGTGCGAAACCGATTCTCCGTCCCCTGCCGCAAGCGTGCGATGTTGTGCCGATGCGAGTAGATGATCAGCAGCCCCAGGACGACGCTCGCCCAGAATGTGTAGGGTTGCCCAGGGACCGCGAGCCCGACCCACACGGGGAACAGCACGGCCACGGTGAGGGACGCGACCGACACGTACCCGGAGAGCCACAGGGTCACCGCCCAGATCGCGAGCGAGATCACGATCGCCAGGGGGGCGAGTGCCAGGAACATTCCCGCCGCCGTCGCCACTCCCTTGCCACCCCGGAAGCGCACGTACGGCGAGAACATGTGACCGAGCACGGCCGCGAGTCCCAGCGCGACGTTGAACCACGCCGGCCCGTTGGACCACGGACCGAGGATCGCCACCGGGACCGCGCCCTTGACCATGTCGATCACGCCGACGGGGATCGCGTACCTCCAGCCGAGCACGCGGTACACGTTGGTCGCCCCGAGGTTGTTCGAGCCGTGCGCGCGCAGGTCGATGCCTTTCCCGAGCTTGCCGGCGATGTAGCTGGTCGGCGTGGCGCCGATCAGATAGGCGAGGACGAGCATGGCGGCCAACCCGAAGTCGTTCATCGGCGCGCCGTCTCCCGCCTGCGGCGGAGCTTGATGTTCAGCGGGGACCCCGTGAACCGCCAGGCCTCTCGGAAGCCATTCACGAGGTAGCGGGTGTACGCCTCGGGGATCGCCTCGGGGCGATTGGAGACGATGGCGAATCGGGGCGGCGCCGTGCCGATCTGCGATGCGTAGAGCAGTCGTACCGACTCACCCACGGGCTGCGGCGGCTGCTGCCGGTCCACCAGGGCTTCGAGGACGCGGTTCACTTCCGACGTGGGCACCCGCTTCGTACGCTCGCGGAACGGGGCACGCTCCTCCACCTCGCGCTGGCCCCGCGCCGCGGTGTTCGTCTCTTTCTCCTCGATCAGGTCCCACTTGTTCACGGCCACGATGATCGCCGCGCCCCGCTCCCAGGCGTCGTTGGCGATCTTCAGGTCCTGGACGTGCATCCCGTCCTTCGCGTCCACGACCAGCACGCACACGTCGGCGCGCTCGATCGCCTGCGAGGTGCGGAGCGTGGAGTAGAATTCGATGTCGTCCGCTACCTTGGTGCGCTTCCGGAGCCCCGCGGTGTCGATGAACACGAGCGTGTGCCCCTGGTAGCTGAGGGGCGTGTCGATCGCATCCCGCGTCGTGCCGGGCTCATCCGCCACGACCAGCCGCTCCTCGCCGAGCAGGCGGTTCACCAAGCTCGACTTCCCTACGTTGGGCCGGCCGACCACGGCTACCTGGATCTCGGCCTCCTCGCTCGCCTCCGCCGCCGCAGGCAACAGCTCCACCATTCGGTCCAGCAGGTCGCCCGAGCTCTTGCCGACGGCGGCGGACACCGGGAACGGGTCGCCCAGGCCGACCTCGTAGAACGCGAGGTGCCGCGTGTCCGTGGGGAGCTGGTCCGCCTTGTTGGCGACCAGGATCACCGGACGGCGGGCTGTGCGCAGGTACTGGGCGATCTCCAAATCTGCGGGGTGCACCCCGTCAGCGACGTCCACGAGGAACAACACGAGGTCGCTCGCGGCCACGGCCGCCTCGACCTGCGTCCGGATCGCGCGGTTGAGCTGGTCGTGTGCACCGGGCACCATCCCGCCCGTGTCGACGAGCCAAAACCGCCGTCCGTTCCATTCCGCTGCGCCGAAGTGGCGATCGCGTGTGACGCCGGGTCGAGCATCCACGATCGCGTCCCGACCCCCGATGAGCCGATTGAACAACGTGGACTTGCCGACGTTGGGGCGGCCGATGATGGCAACCGTAGGGACGCCCTTCACGTGTTCGGCTCCCCGGAATGCGGAGTGCGGAATTCGGAGGGCGGAATGTCAAGGTGAGCGTCGTGCCGCGAACGAGTTTCCCCTGCAATTCCGCATTCCGCATTCCGCATTCCGAATTCGGACAGCGCGTCCGCAAAGTCGTGCGACAAGTGCACGGGGAATGGCAGCCGAGCCGCAAGCCCGTCGGCGCTCACGTTGTCCACGAACACCAGGTCGTCGTTCACGGCTTCCGCCGGCAGCAACACGAAGTCGAGGTCCCGCCGCTGCGCGAGCGCCCCTTCAACTGCCGCTCCGGGGAGAAGCCCCGCCGTTGTCACCGACGGACCGAACAGGGTGTTCTCGACCACGACCAGCTCGAACCGGCCGCCCGTCGTGGCCGCGACGTCGGCCAGCACTTGCGGCATCAAAGGACCCATCGCCTTGCCGGTGACGACCCCGATGCGCTTCCCGGCCAGGTCGGGAAGCCGATCGACGGCCGCCGCGATCCGGGTCTGAAGAAAGCGCACCGCGCCGACGCCGTTCTCACGTTGCTCGAAGTCGCCGTACCATGCCGCGTCGGGCAGCGGCTCCCCCGCTTGGAGGTAGAGGTCGTCGGCCCCATAACACCATGGCGCCCCGCGGTCGGCCAACGCCCGGGTCGCCATTCGGTCGACCGCCGCGAGCGCGGCCCGGCACTCGTCCCGCGTCGGCTCCCGCACCAGGCCATGTTTCGAGAATTCCGTGAGTGCGACCGGAACGACTGAAACGGACAGCACCCCGGGACCGAGGCCGTACAGCCCTGCCAGCGTCCGCTCGAGCTCGACTCCGTCGTTCACACCGGGAACGAGGACGACCTGCGCGTGAAATGCGATCCCTCGCTCGGCGAACCACGCGAGCTGTGGGATGATGTCGGGTGCCTCGGGGTTGCGAAGCAGCCAGCGGCGGATCGTAGGGTCCGTGGCGTGCACCGACACGTACAACGGCGAGAGTCGGTATTCGACGATTCGCGCCGCGTCCCACGGCTTGAGGTTGGTGAGGGTGGCGAAGTTGCCGTAGCGAAACGACAGCCGATAATCGTCGTCGCGGATATACAGCGGCGACCGCAAGCCATTCGGGTTGCCGTCGACGAAGCAGAAATCGCAGTGGTTCCCGCAGCGCCGGATGCGCGGCGGTTCGAGCGTCACGCCCATCGGGAGCCCCTCGGGACGCTCAATGTCGTACTCGACCTCCCCCCCCGTGGGTAGGCGCGCCGTCAGCAGGAAACGCTCGTCCGCCGTGAGAAACTCCCAGTCGAGGAAGTCCTCCAGCGGCCGGCCATTGACGGCCACAAGCTCCGTCCCCGGCACGAGCCCGAGCTCGCCGCCGATGGAATCGGATGCCACCGATTGCACACGAATCACCGCACCTGCCTACCCTTCAAGGACTTTGTGAGCCTGACGTCGCAACCCCAACGTGGGCCGTGACTTCCGAAAGCTACCCAATATGCCTTAGGAAGCGCGGTAGCGCCAGCCGGCGATCCTCCTACCGCTCACCTTGAGGTCGAACGCGTGGCTTTGGCGCGGGGACATGGCGGGGACGTCCTGGGTCAGGGTCGCGATCACCTGCCCGGCGACATCGAGGAACTCGAAGGTGAGGTGGAGCGGGTTGGACGGAGCGGCCTTCAGGTTGGTCGCCACAGCGGAAAGGGAGGCCCCCCCCGCCCCCCCCGCCCCCCCCTCGGCGCTGTCGGGGAGGAAGCTGAGTACCGAGATCTCGACCGCGAGGCCGGCGTCGGCCCGCGCCACATACGCCTTCGTGGAGTCGCGCTGCCGTCGGAAGTCCCACCCCGCTGCCACCAGCTTCAACGACGCCCGGTTGAGAGGGTCGAGCGCGAACAACCGCTGCGCGGTCGGCAGCAGGGCCGTCGAGTCGTGCAGCTGGTAGTAGGCCACGGCGAGGGAAAACAGTGCGTCGCGGCGGTACGGGTTCCTGGCGAGCCCGAGCGTGAGGGCGCGGGCCGCGGGCCGGTAGAGGCCCTGCCCTACCATGCGCGTGCCCGGCCCGAACAGCGCGTCGGGATCCAGGTCCTTCGCGTGGGCGGCCAGGGAGTCGAATACCGCGGCAGCCTGAGCGGCGTGGCCGCTCTGCGCGTACAGGGTCGCGAGCGTCACCGCGGCATCGATCTCGCCCGGGTAGGCCGCGAGGAACTCCTTGAGCGCGTCGATCGCGGGGGCGAAGGCGTTGGTCAGCGCGCTCGAGTCGGCCGCGAGCTGCTGCACGGCGGCGGCCAGCGCCGCCCGCTGGCGCGCCACCGCCTGGGCCCGCGCCGTCGAATCGCGGGTGAACAGTTGTTGGTCCGTCGGTGCGAGCTTCGCTTCCCGCGCTTTGCGCGATTGAGACGAGGCCACGAGGCGCGCCAGCACCGTGGAGTCGTTACTTAGCCCGCGTTGCATGGAATCGAGGCTCGCGCGCACGCGCGCGGCCCGCTGCGCCGCCGGGTGCCCCTGCACCTTGCGCACGACCAGGTGCCAGCCGTTGCTCAGGGCCTCCCGTCGCTCATGCGCGAACACGGCGTCGTCGCCGACGGTGCGAGCCGCGAGGCGGTAGTAGGCGAACGCAGAATCGTCGTCGGAGCGGCTCGCGTAGAGGGCGGCAACGGTCGCGAGTGGCTTCGGATTACCGGGCTCGAGGCGGGCGGCGACGCGGAGCAGTGCGAGAGCGGAGTCTTGCTTGCCGTCCTGCCACGCACTAAGTCCGTCGTTCAGCAGCTTGCTCACCAGCTCGCTGCGGTAGGTGGCGACGTCCTCGGCGCACTTCGGCGCAAGCGTGGCCGCGCGTCCCAGCGCCGTGTCGGCGCCGGCCACGTCGCCCACGGCGACGTAGTAGCGGCCGAGGTAGTACCAGGCCGCAGGGTTCGCGCCCTGGTTGCCCTGGACGATGGCTTCCGACAGGACCTTCTTCGCCTGGGCGAGCTGCAGGTCGCGCTGGTCGGGCTTTTCCGCCGCGCCACGCAGGAACTGTATCCCTTTGTCAACATTCGGGTTGGCGGGTACGAGCTCGCAGGGGAGCCGGGGTGGCTCCCAGCCCAGACGAACCGACGACCGCTTTACCCTCCCCCTCCGCCGCTCGTCTTCTCGTACACACGCACATAGTCCACGCGCATCGTCTGTGGGAAGACCGTCGTCGCATCAGGACCGCCGGGCCAGTACCCACCGACTGCAACGTTCAGAATGATGAAGAACGGATGATCGTATACCCATCGCCCAGGCAGATCCTTCGGGCTGATGGTTTTGTACAGCGTGTCGTCCACGTACCATCGAATCGCGTCCGCGTCCCACTCGATGGCAAAGGTGTGAAAGCTGTCGGCGAAGGCGCCCACGCTCAGTTCATACGTGCTGGTGACGCCCTGGGGACCGGAGTAGCCAGGTCCATGCACCGTGCCGTGCGCCCGGCGGGGCTCCCGGCCGATGTTCTCCATGATGTCGATCTCGCCGCATGCCGGCCACCCGACCCTGTCGCAGTTGTTGCCCAGCATCCAGAAGGCGGGCCACAGGCCCAGCCCGCGCGGGATCTGAATCCGTGCCTCTATGCGGCCGTACCGCCACGCGCCCAGACCCTGGGTCTTTAATCGGGCAGACGTGTAGTCGCGGTTGCTGAACCTCTCCCGGCGCGCCTCGATGATCAGGTTGCCACCTTCGATGCCTGCGTTCTCAATGCGGTCCGTGTAGAACTCGAGCTCGCCGTTGCCCCAGCCGCCGCCCCCGGTTTCCCGGACCCATTTGCCGGCATCGAGGACCGGGTTGTCGAACTCGTCGTGCCACACGAGCTGCCAACGGGGACGGGATGATTCGGGCGTGCTTACGAAGAGGGAGGACATACTGACCAGGAGCGCCAACTGGCCAGCGGCGAGCGAGCACCGACGGTCAGGAAGTGCCACGTCTGGAGATCAGAGCTGTCCTCTCGCTGCTAAGACGGACGCGAGCATCACGAATAGGACTGCGAGGCCGCCGAGCCCGCCGATCGCCAGGGCGATTAAGCCGCGCCGCCCACGTTCGGCGACCGCGTTTCCTAGAGCGCAGAAGTGGGATGGAAGAGAACGACCATGACGTAGAATAGCCCCCACACCAAAGTGCCGATGAGGAAGGCCACTGCTCCAAGGACCGTGACCAATTCACTGTAAACCGTGCGACGAGGAGGTTGTCCTGATATTTCGGCGAATGATCGAACCACAGTTAATGCGAGGATCAAGAGTAAGGCCGGTGCCCCATACCTAATTAGGATATACCCAGATTCGCTTAGTGGGTCTGGGGCGTCGATGGAGTTTACGGATAACAGCACGGCGCCTAGCGCTCCGGCGAGGATCGCTAGAATGAGACTGCTTGACGAGTTCAGCATGGTGGCAGCGGGCGGCGGCGTCCCACGGTCACGTCTGAACTGCGACCGTGGAACACCGTAAGTCTC
>WNGR01006021.1_pt1 | contig 12993 bp, 8 predicted proteins | sample 5407581 | NCBI WGS metagenome assembly WNGR01 (sample SAMN13153383, study PRJNA577476) | soil metagenome | isolation source: 80 cm soil or saprolite under Garry oak tree replicate 2 | place: USA:California | collected 2016-06-15 | reverse complement strand
TCGCTTTCTCGTGGTCCCCGGCCGATTCCGCAGCGCGAGCCGCGCCCGAAAGGGCGTTGAATCGGCCCGGTGCCACACGCAGCGTGGTCTCAAATGCTTCCAGGGCTGGGGCGGGCTGTTTCGCTTCGAGCAGCATTTCTCCCAGGAGCTCGCGTGCCGGCACGACGGGTCCGGGCGTCACGGCATGCTTGTCCGTCGCGTCCTCGTGGTCGGCGGCGGCTCGCATTTGCCGGAGCGCGTCGTCGCTCTTTCCTTCGGCCGCCGCAATCCAGGCCGCAACGGTTTCCCGCTGGATGTCCACCTGGTCTATCCAGTACCGCTCTCCTTCCCGCTGAAGCGTCTCCCGCAGCGAAGTAAGCTGCTGCAACGCGCTGCGCGCCCCGCCGGTATCGCCCATGCGGGCCGCGCCGAGCGCCTTGGAAAAATACATGCTCGACTCGGTCCAGGCGTAGCGCCCGCCGGGAAACATATCCCGCGGCAGGGTCAGCGCCACGGCTTCCGCCCAGGCGTGCCGTTCGACCGCGTAACGCGCCGGCATCGTGGCAATGGAATAGAGCCCGGAAAAATATTGCGGGTCACCCGCTTGGTCCCTCGGCGCCTCCTCGAGCGCTTTCTTCGCCTTCGCGTCTTGCCCCCGCTGGAGGTAGGCGTAAACGAGATAATCCCGGGCATGCAGCTCGTCGCCGGGGGCTCCGTTCTTGCGGGCGGCAGCGGAGGAAGCAACATTCGATTCGATGGACTCCTGCCACAGCCCCAGCCGCGTGAAGATGTGCGACGGCATGTGCAGCGCATGGGGCGAATCGGGAGCGATTTTCGCGTAGCGCCGCGCCGCATCGAGCGCCTGCGCCGCCAGCGGCGGATAGTCATCGCAGTGAATGATGTAGTGCGCCAGACCTGGATGGTCCGGCTGATTCGCAAATAGCTTCACCAGGATGGCGCTTGCCTTTTTCTGGTTGGCGTAGGTCCTATCGTTTGGCGGCGCGTTGGCGCGTACAGCGAGGGCATAAAAAATCGCCGCCTCGCGGTCCTGTGGGTAACGCGCTTGTAGCTGTTCCATAGCCTTCTCATAGGCCAGCGCGCGGGTGCCGTGGTCGAGTTTGCCGGAATCTTTGAAAAACGTTTCCATGGCGGCGATATAGTCGCGCTCGCGCTGCGTCTTCGCGCTCATCGCCTTCGCTCGTTCGACGGCCTCCCAGCCTTGTTTCAGATCTGCCGCACCCGGCGCCTCCCAGATTTCGTGGTAGTGCGTCATCGCCACGCCCCATTCAGCAATTCCGCAGGACGGATCCTGCTTCGCAATCGCCGCGAACGCTTCCGCGGCTTTCTGGTACCAGAACGAATGCAGCATGGCGACCGCGCGGTTGAATTGCGGCTGGACCGCCGGGTCGCAGGAGATGGAAAATTCGACATTCCCGAGCCGCTCCGGCTCGCCCCCGGCGTGCTCATGTTGGGCGGCAACCGCCACCCGCGTCGCCAGAGATGCGCACACGACAACCAGGACCAAAGCGCGCGCGAGTTTCATGTTTCCTCCTGTCGAATACTCAAAGCTGTGGGCAGTGAGGCGATGGTAGGCTGTGGCTCGCCACCGGTCAATAGACATGAGCCTGCGCCGTGCTCCATGTGGTCCTAATCAGGATTCGCCGGAGTAAAATAAAGTGTTCGTCCGATTCTTGCCCCAGCGACGGAGAAGAGCGCGTGCCGCAACTCACCGTTCTCTATGACGGAGCTTGTTCGCTGTGCCGGGCCAGCGCCGCGCGCGTGCGCCGCTTCGACCGCCGCAGCCTCGTCGAGTTCCTCGACGCTAACGATCCCGAAGCCCAGCGGCGTTTCCCACAAGTGGACCGCGACGCGGCCCTGCGTTGGATGCAGGCGGTGGACTCGCGCGGCCGAGTGTACAGCGGCGCAGACGCTTGGGCCCGCATCGCGATGTTGCTTCCCGGCTGGAAACTCTTGGCCTGGGTCTTGTTTCTTCCAGGAATTCGTTTCGTGGCGCAGAAATTCTATGCTTGGGTCGCGCGCAATCGCTATCGCTGGAATCGAAAAATCTGCGCCGACGGCTCCTGCGCCGCACATGTCCCTGGCGTCGCATCGCCCCGAAAGTAGTCCCTGAACCGGCCGCTGTTGTTTTGCCTTTCCCCTCGGGAATGCTCGCTGCCTTTCGCCGGGTATATCATCCTTCGCCATGACCGCCTGGGCGCCGGCATTTCTTCGATGGTTCGCGGGCCCCGGACGTCGCGCCGCGCCCGGCTGTCTCCTCCCGCGTTGGATTTTTCTGCGCGCGCTCGGCATCATCTATTTCTCGGCGTTCTATTCGCTGGTTTTCCAGATCCGCGGCCTGATCGGCCCGCAAGGTCTTCTGCCTGCCGGAATGTACCTTCAAGACGTGGCCAAAGCCACGGGTGCTGCGCGTTACTGGTTCGCGCCGACGCTGCTTTGGCTCGGCAGCGGGCCGCGCGCGCTGGAACTCCTCTGCTGGGCGGGGATGGCGGCTTCGCTGCTACTTATTCTGAACGTCTGGCCGCGCGGCATGCTCGTCGTCTGCTTCGTCGCTTTTCTCTCCTTCGTCGCGGCGGCCCCGGATTTTTCCGGCTATCAGTCAGACGGCATGTTGCTCTCCACTGGCTTCATCAGCTTTTTCTATGCTCCGAGCGGGTTTCGCCCGCGCTGGGGAGAAAAGCAGCCGCCCTCGCGTGCCAGTTGGTTTCTTCTCCAACTGCTCTGGTTCACCATCTACTTTGAATCCGGTGTGGCGAAAATCATGGGCGGCGATCCCGAGTGGCGCCACCTGACGGCCATGGACGAGTATTATCAGAACGGCCCGCTGCCCACCTGGATCGGCTGGTACGTCCAGCAACTTCCGCACTGGTTCCACGCCAGCACGGCATTTCTCACTCTGCTCGTCGAACTGGTCGTCGTCTGCATGATGTTCCTGCCGCGCCGCTTTCGCATCCTCTGCTTTTTCATCCTCACTCCGTTCGAGATCGCCATCATCCTCACGGCCAACTACACCTTCTTGAATTACCTCGTGCTCGCGCTTGGCGTTTTGCTTCTCGATGATCGTTTCCTCCTGAAATTTCTTCCGCTGCGCTTGGCGTTTCCCGTCCGCCAGAATCTCGAGCAACCCGCGGCGAGCGGCCAACCGAAGACGGAACTGGTCACATTGGATCTCAAGTCCGGCTCCGGCAAGCCTGCCCCGCCAATCGTCGGCTCCGCTCGCAACGAACAAACTGCCTCCTGGTTCAGCTCTGCTCAGAACCTCACAGGAGCCATCGCCCTCTGGCTCAGCGGAATCCTCCTGGCGTGGGTCTTTTACGCCATGACGTTTCTTCTCTTCCAACAGATCTTCCGCACTCTACCGCTCCCCGCTGCCCCGGTCACCGCGCTCGAACCGTTCCGCATCGCCAATCAGTACGGCCTGTTCGGGCGTATGACGCGCTTTCGCTACGAAATCGAATTCCAGGGCTCGAACGACGGCACAACCTGGCTTCCCTATCCGTTCCGCTACAAGCCCCAAGATCCTCGCGAGGCTCCGCGCATCTATGCCCCGTATCAGCCGCGCTTCGACTGGAATCTCTGGTTTGCCATGCTCGGCGAATGGCGCCAGAATCCCTTTGTTCTTCACGCCGAACAATTGCTGCTGCAAAACGACCCGGACGTGCTCGCCCTGTTTGCCGCCAATCCATTTCCGCAGTCGCCGCCCCGTCAGGTGCGCGCCGTCATCTGGCAATACTGGTTCACCGATCTCCGGACCAAACGCACTCGGGGCCTCTGGTGGCGCCGCGAGTTCCTCGGTCTCTACGCGCCATCACTCGGGCGCCAGCCGGACGGCAAAATCTTCGTCGTGGACTGGCCGCAGAACTTCATCCCGCCACCGTGAGGCAAGCCCCTTGCGCGCTAGCCGATTAGAAGCTCCCTCTTGTTCGCAAAAATGTCGGAAACATTTCCCGCCCTGTGGCGTCTATGAAAAGGAGCGCCCTGTTGACAATCAACAGGAGCAAGCGTAGCTTCCTGTTGCCCGTCCAAAGGAGAACCCGTATGCCGCCGTCCAAAGCCGAAGTCCTCCAGGGAACGCTCGACCTCATCGTCCTCAAGACCCTCGACACGCTCGGCCCGCTCCATGGCTACGGCATCGCTCAGCGCGTCCAGCAGGTCTCCGAGGATTTGTTGAGGCTCAACCAGGGCACGCTCTATCCCGCGCTTCTACGGCTCGAGCAGCGCGGCTGGATCAGCTCAAAATGGGGCGTCTCGGAAAACAATCGCAAGGCCAGGTATTACGCGCTCACCAAACGCGGCGAGAAGCAGCTCGCCGCCGAGGCCGAAAGCTGGGAGCGCATGGCCGCTGTCATCGCGCGCCTCCTCGAAGGCGCCGAAGGAGCCCCCTAGCGCTGCCGGAACCTATGGTATTCAGCTGTAGCTCGGGTCTTCAGACCCGAGGCTTTTTCGTCGGGAAGGGCAAAGGAACTTATGAACATACTGCGGAGTCTCGCAATGCGCCTCGGCTCCATGTTCCGCAAGCGCAAGCTTGACGCTGAACTCGACGCCGAGCTCCGCGCCCACCTCGATGCGCTCACCGAAGCAAACATCCGCCGCGGCATGAGCCCCGAAGAAGCCCGCCTCGCCGCGCGACGCGAATTCGGCGGCCTCGAGCAAACAAAGGAACGCTACCGCGACCAGCGCGGCTTGCCTTTCCTCGAAGCTCTCGTTCAAGACCTTCGCTTCGGTCTCCGCGTGCTCGCGAAGAGTCCGGGCTTCACCGCTGTCGTCGTCCTCACCCTCGCCCTCGGCATCGGCGGAAACACCGCTATCTTCAGCTATATCGATGCTTGGTTCATTAAGCCGCTGCCCTTCCCGCACCCAGACAGGCTGGTGATCTTCGAGACGCAGGACAAGAAACGCGGATGGACAAGCGGCGGAGTTACTTCCGCGGCGGACTTCTTCGATTTTCAGAAACAAAACACTTCGTTCGAGCAGACTGTCGCTTGGACTGTCGCGAATTTCAATCTCACGAGCGACGGCTCTCCTGAGTTGGTTGAAGGCGGACGAGTGAGCTGGAATTATTTTGATGCACTGGCCGCCAAGCCAATTCTGGGGCGAACCTTCACGGCGGAGGACGATCGCTCGGGCGCACCGCACGTGGTCATTCTCAGCGGGGGACTATGGCAAGGCCGATACGCCGGTGATCCAAAAGTCATCGGACGCAGCATCAGCATTGGGGGCGAAGCGTACACAGTCGTGGGAGTGATGCCGGGAACTTTTCAGTTTCCCCTGATGGGCGTCGCCAATTTGTGGACGCCGCTAGCGCTGACCGATAAACAGCGCGCGGACCGCGGCAACGTCTGGATCCCTGCCTTTGGCCGGCTGAAACCCGGCGTAACGCTGGAACAAGCTCGAGCGGAAACGGCGACGTTCTTTGCTCATCTCGAGAAGGAGTTTCCGCAGACAAACGCCAACCTGACCTGGCTCGTCAGCTCCATGACAGATAGAATCCGCACGGAGGAAGGCGGGCCGGAGGTGATGATCTGCTTCGCGATTGTCGGGCTGGTTCTCCTTATCGCCTGCGCGAACGTGGCGAATTTGATGCTGGCTCGCGCGACAAGCCGCACGAAGGAGTTCGCTGTTCGCGGGGCGCTGGGCGCAACGGGGCGACGGCTAGCGCGGCAGCTCCTGACAGAATCGGTGTTGCTGTTTTTGCTCGGGGGTGTAGGGGGCCTGCTCTTTGGCCTTTGGGGCATGCGCTGGATCGAGTCGCAGATTCCCGGTCATATTCGCGCGTACATAGTGAATTACGGACACGTTGACTTGGATTTCACGACGCTTGCATTCACGGTCGGGATCACGCTGTTATGCGGCCTTATCTTCGGTTTAGCGCCAGCATTTGGGAGTTCGCGGCTCGATGTGAATCGGACACTTAAGGAAGCGTCAAGCCAAGCTTCTGGCAGCAGCCAAAGCGCGCGGATGCGGCGCATATTCGTGGCTGCGGAGATAGCGCTGGCGGTCGTGGTGCTCATCTCGGCGACACTGCTGGTAAAGAGCTTCATCATTTCAGTGCGCTCCAGCCCCGGATTCAATCCGGCGAACGTCATGACAGCACAGCTCACGCTGCCGAAGACCAAATACACGCAAGACTCGCAACTGCGAAATTTCAGCGAAGAAGCGCTGGCGCGCATCCGTTCCCTGCCGGGAGTGGTTTCCGCCAGCGTGGCGAGTTATGTCCCCTTCGGTGGCTTCGGCCAGGGCATCGAATTCGAAGTCGTGGGAAGGCCTCTTCAGCCCGGCGAAAGACAGGGGGCGCCCTTCACCGCGGTATCCCGGGATTATTTTTCGACGATGCAGATTGGGCTAGTCAAGGGCCGATTCTTTGATTTCACCGACGCGCACGGCAGCTCCACATCTGTAGTTGTTAGTCAAACGATGGCCGGACAGCTTTGGCCCGATGAAGATCCTATCGGGAAGAAACTTCAATTGGGCGAGCAGCGTAGGGTTGGCACGATTATAGGCGTGGTGAACGATGTCAAGATTTACCATTTACGGCAACGCCGCGGCTGGCACATCTACGTTCCCATGACACAGTTTCCTTCAAGGAATTTGGCGTACGCTGTGCGCACAGCGGGCGATGCCACGACAATGGCCACGGCGATCCGCGACGCGATTTGGTCGGTAGACCGCAACCAACCTGTTTCTTCCGCGCCGATGGAAACCCTGATAGCCACGGTGGACGCAGGCAACCGCGTAGTCACCAGGCTGATGGTTTTCTTCGGCACGCTGGCTATGGTTTTGGGTGTGATCGGGATATACGGCTTGATGGCGCATTTTGTGTCGCAGCGCACGCACGAAATCGGCATCCGGATGGCGCTGGGCGCAAGTCCGGCGCAGGTGATGGGCATGGTTATCGGCCAGGGATTGAAGCTGGCGTTGATCGGCGTCGCTGTGGGAGCGCTTGCGGCACTGGGCGCGACCAGATCGCTCTCGACGATGCTTTACCAGGTCGCGCCAAACGATCCGCCGACGTTTATCGGGGTGGCCATTCTGTTTGCTGGGGTCGCTGCGGCGGCCTGTTATGTCCCTGCTCGCCGGGCGGCACGTCTCGATCCCCTCGTCGCGCTCCGCTATGAATGAGATTAAGTGGCACAGGCTCTTGGGGAAGGAACGCGCTGTCATGAATCGGCTGCTGATTCTCTTCAATCGCCTCCGTTCGCTCTTCCGCAAGCGCCGCCTCGACGAGGACCTCGACGCCGAGCTGCGCGCGCACCTCGATGCGCTCACCGAAGCAAACATCCGCCGCGGCATGAGCCCGGAAGATGCCCGCTTCGCCGCGCGCCGCGAATTCGGCGGCCTCGAGCAAACAAAAGCACTCTACCGCGACCAGCGCGGCTTGCCGTTCCTCGAAACTTTGCTTCAGGATCTTCGCTTTGCCGTTCGCATGCTTCGTAAATCTCCCGGCTTCACCGCCGTCGCCGTTCTCACTCTCGCCCTCGGCATTGGCGCCACGTCCGCTGTGTTCAGTGTCGTGGACCGCATCTTGTTTCGCAGTTTGCCCTATCCGCAGGATGAGCGCCTTGTCTCTTTCGGTGTCATGGCCCCCTTCGATTCGCGTGAATTCATGCTCGCCGCCGACTACGTGGACTGGCGCGGCCGGCAGGCGCCTTTTGAAGCAACCACCGCGGTTTATCCCGGGAGCGTGGATTGCGACCTAACCGAGCAAAATCCTGCGCGCTTGAGTTGCGGTCAAGCGGACGCCTCGTTTCTTCCCGCCTTCGGCATTCAGCCGATTCTGGGCCGCAATTTCACTCGCGAAGAGGACCACCCGAAGGCGCCGCGCGCCGCTCTGCTGTCCTACGGCCTCTGGCGTTCCCGCTTTGCTGGCGATCCACAAATTGTCGGCAAAAACGTCTCGCTCGATGGCCATTCCACCCTCATCATCGGCGTGCTCCCGGCGAGTTTTGAGATGCCGACTCTGGCGCGCGCCGACCTGCTGCTCCCACTCGCTCTGAACGAATCCACCGACCGCGGTCCGAATACGCGACAACTCTTTCTGCGAGCCTTTGCGCGGCTCAAGCCCGGCGTAACCACGGCGCAAGCAGCCGCCGCGCTCGAGCCCCTCTTCCAGGACTCGCTGAACTATGTTCCGCCGCAATTCCGCAAGGAAGTCTCCCTGCGTGTGCGCTCGCTTCGCGACCGTCAGGTGGGAGCCTCGCGCGTGGCCTCCTGGATTCTCCTGGGTGCTGTTCTCTCTGTTCTTCTCGTTGCGTGCACCAACATTGCCAACTTGCTCCTCGCCCGCGCCACCGGCCGGCAGCGGGAACTCGCCGTGCGCGCCGCGCTGGGCGCTAGCCGTGGCCGTCTGATTCGCCAGGCTCTGACGGAAAGCGTGCTCCTCGGGGCTTGCGGCGGGATTGCCGGAAGCTGGTTCGCCTATTTCCTGCTGCGCTTTTTCGTGTCCCTCGCGCCACAAGGCATTCCTCACTTGGAGCAGGCGCGGCTCGATCTCCGCGTGTTCATGTTTATGCTCGGCGTGTCGCTACTTTCTGGAGTTTTGTTTGGCCTCGCGCCGGCTCTGCACACGCCGGCGCCGGAACAGCTCACCGGCAAGGAATCTCGCGCAACGGCGCGCAACCTGCTGCGCCAAGTCTTGGTGACCGCGCAGATCGCCGTGTCTCTGGTCCTTCTTGCCGGCGCCGGCCTGCTCCTGCGCAGCCTCTGGAATCTTCAAAGCGTGCCGCTCGGCTTGGAAACAGAGAGTGTCCTCACCGCGGAGATTGCTCTTGCCGAATACCGCTATCCTCAATCCACGCAGCAGCTCGAATTTTTCCGTGACCTGGAAGCGCGCCTCGAATATATGCCGGGGGTGAGTACACTGGCGCTGAGTGACACTTTGCCCCCTTCCGGCGGCGTGCAAGCCACGTTCCTTTCCTCCATCGAAATCCCAGGCCGGCCCCACGTCATGGATCGAGGCACGGGAGGAATGATTCCCTGGCGCGTGGTTACGCCCGGATATTTCGCCGCCCTGGGCATCCCGATCAAGCGCGGCCGCGGCTTCGGCGAGGAGGACCGCTCGGCAAGCGAGCATCCCGTGATCCTCAGCGAGTCGCTGGCCAATCGGCTGTTCCCCAACGAGGATGCGCTCGGAAAATCGTTCCGCTTCGGCCTGCATGGCCCGTGGCGAAACATCATCGGCGTTGCGGGAGACGTGAAAAACAATGGGCTTACCGCGGCAGCCGATCCGGAATTTTACGTTCCTTGGAAAAACGAAGCCGACGGCTATTTTCGGACTGCGCATGTCGTCTTGCGAACGCCGATGAATCCAACTGCGGTGGCGCGCTGGATACGCTCGGAGGTCGCGTCCATCGATCCAACCGTTCCCATAGAGATCGAAACGATGAGCCACCGCGTCAGCAAATTAGCGGACCGTCCAAGATTCAATGCCGTCTTGCTCTCGCTCTTCGCGGGGATGGGTGTGTTGCTCGCGGCCATTGGGATGTATGGAGTGGTTGGCTTCCTTGTGGCGCAGCGCACGCAGGAAATCGGCGTGCGCATGGCGCTGGGCGCCACGCCGCAAGCCATTCTGAAAATGATTCTGTCGCGCATGGCGCGGTGGGTGCTCGCGGGAGTGGCGCTGGGGCTTCTCGGAGCATGGATCTCGGCGCGCGCCCTCGAATCGCTCTTGTTCGAAGTGCGCGCCCACGATCCGTTTCTTATTGCGTTGGCGCTCCTTCTGCTGCTGGTCGTGGCGTTCGCGGCCGCGTGGATTCCAGCTCGCCGCGCCATGCGTGTCGATCCGATGGTCGCGCTCCGCTATGAGTAGTTGACTCGGTGCCGTGCTAGAATCCCGGGCCGTCGACTCCGAATCTGCAACGGTGTCGCGCAAGAAAAATGGCCCGTCTCTGCTCTTCCCGTTTCGAGCGCGCGGCGCGCAAACTCGGCTGGACACGCATCGCGGGGCTCGATGAAGCCGGCCGCGGCGCGCTCTTCGGCCCGGTGGTCGCGGGCGCCGTTATTCTCAACCCCAAGCGGCGCATCGTGGGGCTCGACGATTCCAAAAAGCTTATGCCGGAGCGCCGTACCGCTTTGGCAAGCCGCATCCGCGAGCACGCGTTGGCCTGGGCGGTGGCCGAAGTGGACGCCGCCCGCATCGACGCCTGGAACATTTACGAAGCCAGCCGGCAGGCGATGACCGCGGCGCTTGCGCAGCTCTCCCTCCAGCCGGATTTTTTGCTGATTGACGCTATGGCGCTCGACGTTCTGATCGAGCAGCGCTCGCTAATCAGAGGCGATGCGCGCTCGGTCTCCATCGCCGCGGCTTCGATTCTGGCCAAGACGCATCGCGACGCGCGTATGGCAGAGTGGGACGCTGCTTACCCGCAATACGGACTCGCGCGGCACAAGGGCTACGCGACTCCAGATCACCTGGAAGCGCTGCGGCGTTTTGGCCCCACGCGGCTGCACCGGTTTTCGTTCGCGCCGGTGCGCGAGGCGGCTTGCTGGTCCGTGGGAGCGACGCAGGCATACCTTCCGCTCGAACTGCTCCATTCCTAAACACGTTGACCGCTATCGGTCACAAATGACATTGACGGACTGAGCCCGACCTGGCCTGAACCGGGCAGGGACGGGTACGGAACAACTGGCCCACGGGACAGTAGTTTTTGGGCCTTCCAAAGGGATAGCCTCAGGGCAGAGGGGTGCGTGCATTTTCGGGGAGAAAAGGAAGCGAGGGAGAAGTGTACTGCGAGCATTGTGGGTTGCCGATCCCCATCAAGCGGTCCATGTGCGCGGAGTGTGGAATCCCTCCCACCCAGCACTGGTTTCAACTGATGAGCCTGTCCACGCTGTCCGTGGCCGTGATCGCGAATGGGTTGATCGGATGGTTCATGTTGCCGGAGCTGGCGGTAAATCCGGGACACTGGCTGTTCCGGGCGTGGTTGTGGCTGGACGTGAATGCTTCGTTATACGGATGGGCGGGCATCGCGTTCGGACTGCTCGCTTGGGAGTATTTCGTCTGGCGTAAGGCCACCCCGAAGCCCAAGATTAAAGGCTGGGTTACGCGTAAGCTGCTGACTTTTGTGCTGGTTGCGGGCATCGCGCCGGCGATTCCCTGGTGGGTACCTGCGGGACAGCCGCCGGAGCGAATACTTTCTGCCATCACTCGCTATCCTGGTGTTCCCTCGCTTATCGGCTGGGGCGCGGTGCTGCTGGTCCTTGCGGTCCTCTGCCTGAATGGCGAAACTCGGGCGCTGCTCATTGGCCGCGGAAAAGTGTTGAGCGTGATCAGCCTGGTGGCGCTCGTCGCCGTGCTGGCTCTGACGGTAGTAGGTTGGTCGCTCAGCTAATCCCTTCAGAATCTTAGAGATTCCCTCTCCATCCGGCCCGTGATTTTGGCACGTTGTGCGGGCCTCACCCCCCTCCCCGGTTTTAAGGGTTGCAAGCCTCCCTCGACTTCGCAGCGTCGTCTGGGGCGCGAGCGGACGCGCTTCGCGGGTGGCGAGTAGCGCCCGGTGCAACAAAGGAAAAACGGAAGTTCGGGCCACGCAGGAATCCGTGGCGAAGTCCGGAAGTAGCTCAAGAGATTCTAAGGGACAGGATCGTTGCCGAAGAGAACGGCGAGATCCAGATAGAGCCGCAGGGTAGCTTGGAAGAGAGCTTCAAGACCCGCTGTTTCCGGAGCTATGTCATGGTTTTTCAGGTCAGCGGCCACGGCTGTGCAGATCTGAGCTGCGCGGCGGATGCGCTCCGCCATGAGCAGCGGCAGTACCGTTGCGGTTTCGCGATGCTGGAATTGCCGCTCCTGCCATTCCTGCACGGCCCAGGCGGTCTTGCGAACGTAGTCCACGGCGTCGCGGAATTCGCGCAAAACACGCGGGTCAATGTCCCCGGATCGTATAACTTCATCGAGTTTCTTTAGTTCCGCAGTTGTTCTCTTCAGGCGGAAAGTCAGTCCCCAAAACGATTCGCTGGGAACGAGCAGCTCAATGGCCACGCCGATCACGGTGCCTTCTGCGGAACGCCGAATAGCGCAGGCGCGGCCCTTAGTCATCTCGCTGGAAAACAGGTTCGTCAGCTCCAGCTCGGTGTCGAGCGATGGGAAGACCTCGGTGTCCAAAAACTGAAGCAGGCCGCCGTGGATGTTGACTTCTTTCGCCTGGGCGTCGGCCTTGATGAGGTCTCCGTCCGACTCGCGCCAGCGGACTTCCACGGGTACGAGGATAGGAAACCGCCCGCTTCTTCGCTGCCCTCCTTCGGCGGGCGGCGCTTTAGATTTGCTTTTGTTTGCGGCCACGAAATACCTCACGACGGATCGCGCAGAGGGCCGGTCTAAACTTTCCCGCAACAGCAAAACGCTGTTCTCTGACGCCACGAAAGACGCTTGTCTTTTCAGGCCAAACTTGCGTCGCTGCTTCCAGCATAACGGATAGGAATAAAAATGGTCGGCAGTGGTGCTGATTCGGTAAGCGGTAGCGCCCTTTTCAAGTGGCCGCGGCATTGCCAGCTTGCTTGGCAGGACAGTGTGGGGGAAAGTCATTTTGGAGCAGTAAAGATCGACTTGGCAATGGACATGTGGACGCCTTTATTGCCGTCAACGAGTTCGGTGATATGGAGGTCGGCAGCCACGCTCGCCAGCATGTACGCGTCGTCGCGAGAAAGATGTTTTGTTTCCATCAGGAAGGCGATCATTTCGCGCACGGCGAGCTTGGTGGCTTCGTTCAGGTCCTCGTGGAGGCCCATGGTGATGTAATGGGTGGAGGTTTCGGCGCGCGGCCAGAGCAGATGCAAGTCCTTACGGACGATGAATTGAAACGTTCCGATGAGGGAAGTTTCGAGCGCGGTGATGTCCACTTCCCCGTCGCCCTGGCCGGCATGGCCGTCGCCAACTTCGAAGAGCGCGCCGCGAGCGTGGACCGGAAGGAAAAGCGAAGAGCCTGCGACCAAATCCTTGTTGTCGAGGTTGCCGGCGTGTATCCACGGCGGATTGCTGCTGATGCGCCCCGAAACTTCCGGCGG
>WNGR01022429.1_pt1 | contig 12996 bp, 12 predicted proteins | sample 5407581 | NCBI WGS metagenome assembly WNGR01 (sample SAMN13153383, study PRJNA577476) | soil metagenome | isolation source: 80 cm soil or saprolite under Garry oak tree replicate 2 | place: USA:California | collected 2016-06-15 | reverse complement strand
CCTGCGGCTTGGCGTCGTAGACGCCGTAGATCAGGCCCATGAACTCGCTCATGATGTTCATGTGATACCAGGGCGGACGGAATGTGTTGTCGGCCACCATCCAGCGCTCCGGGAAGATGACGAAGTCGATATTCGCGGTACCCGCGGTCTCCGACGGCGAGGTCAAGACCGTGAAGATCGAGGGATCGGGGTGGTCGAAGCCGATCGCGCCGACCGGCGAGAAGGTGCGCAGATCGTATTTGTAAGGCGCGTAGTTGCCGTGCCATGCGACGACGTCGATCGGCGAATGCGGCAGCGTGGTCTTGAACAGCGCGCCGCCCCATTTCACGAACAGCTCGGTCGGCGTGTCCTTGTCCTCATAGTTTGCGACCGGAGTGAGGAAGTCGCGCGCATTGGCCAGGCAATTGGCGCCGATCGGACCGCGCTCCGGCAGCGTGAAGGCGCCGCCGTAATTCTCGCAGAGATAGCCGCGTGCCGGTCCATTCGGAATCTCCACGCGAAACTTGACGCCGCGCGGGATCACCACGATCTCGCCGGGCTCGGCATCGATGCGGCCGAACTCGGTGACGAGGCGCAAGTTTCCTTGCTGAAGCACGAACATCATCTCGCCGTCGGCATTGTAGAAATGCTGGTCCACCATCGATTTGGTGATGAGGTAGACATGCGCGGCCATGCCGGCCTGGGTATTGACGTCGCCGGCCGTCGTCATGGTCTGCACGCCCCCAAGGAAGGTCATGTCCTCCTTCGGGATCGGAGCCGGGTCCCAGCGCAACTGCGCGATGGGGAAATCATATTCATGGCACGGCGCCGAGCGCCACAGGCCGGCATCGGCCTTCTCGAAACGGCCGGAGTGCTTGACCGACGGGCGGATTCGATAGAGCCAGGAGCGCTCATTGGTGCCGCGGGGCGCGGTGAAGGGCGATCCGGACAGCTGCTCGGCATAGAGGCCGTAGGCGCAGCGCTGCGGCGAGTTGCGCCCGATCGGCAGCGCGCCGGGGAGCGCCTCGGTCTCAAAGCTGTTGCCGAAGCCGGACATGTAGCCCGGCGTCACCTGCGCCGAGCTCCGGATAATCTGGTCAGGCGAGGTATTGATGTTCATGGCTATCCTCCTCCTTGCAAAGCGGCCCACATCTCCTGATCGCGTTTGTCGGTCCAGATCACGGGGTCGTCGATCCCCGACGCCTCGTCGAAGGCGCGCGACACGTTGAACGGCAGGCAGTGCTCGTAGATGGCAAAGCTCGAAAATTTTGGATCCATCACCTCGCGGGACGCCGCCATCGTTTCCTTCAACGTGCGGCCCTTGGCAACGGAGATTTCGGCGGCGCCATAGAGCGTCGAGACGAAATCGCGCGTCATCGCGATCGCCTCGCGCCCCGTCGCAAGCCCTTTCAGCGCATCGCCACGGCCCGGCGCGATCGCCTTCGGATTGAAGTTGCGGATTTCGTTCAGCGTCAGCGGCCATTCGCGCAAGTGAGCATCGCCGCAATAGCAGGCCGAGTGATATTCGATGAGGTCACCGGAGAACATGACCTCGGCGTCAGGCACCCAGGCGACGATGTCGCCGGAGGTGTGGCCGGCGCCGAGCTGCATCAAGCGCACCTCGCGCTTGCCGAGATAGATCGACATCTCGCCTTCGAAGGTCAGCGTCGGCCAGGTCAGTCCGGGAATGCTGGCGGCATCCTGGAACAGGCGCGGAAAGCGGCCATATTCGGAATCCCAATCCTGCTGGCCACGCTCCTCGATCAGTCGATAGGTCTCCTGCGAGGCCACGATGCCCTGCGCCTTGTAGGCGGAGGCACCTAACACGCGCACGGCGTGATAATGCGACAGCACGACATATTTGATCGGCTTGTCGGTGACGGTGCGCACGCGCTCGATCACCTTGTTGGCCATCGCCGGCGTCGACTGCGCGTCGAACACGAGGCAGCCGTCGTCGCCGACGATGATCGCCGTGTTGGGATCGCCTTCGGCGGTGAAAGCATAGAGATCGGTACCGATCTCGGAGAAGGTGATCTTCTTCTCGGAGAGATCGCCGGTGGATGCGAAATTCTTCGCCATCAGTTCTTCCTTAAGTCAGGGGTTATTGTTGTTGCTGTTGTTGCTGTTGTTGCTGCTGGCCATCGATCATGCGGCGCCTGGCGAGCACGATCGCCTCGCGCAGCACGTCGATGTCGCCGATATGGTTGGCGAGGATCAGGACCAGCGCCGCGTCGAAATCGGCGCTCTGCTCGTCCGTGAGACCGCGATGCGCCTCGACGATGGCGCGAAAGGCGTCATCGGGCCGCGCGAAATTCGAACTCGTGGAAAGCGGCATACGTGTCACCTTCAATTCAGATCTGCGGCCCGCGACAGTGCGGCTGCGATCGCCTCGCGCGTCGGATGACGGAAGCGCGCCGCAACATAGCCGTCTGGCCTGAGCAAATAGGCCGAGCCGGGCGCTGCATCGTAACGCTTCGCGGCGAATCCCAAGGGATCGGCGAGCCCGCCCTCACCGCCGATGCGGATGTCCTTCACGCCATCGGGCGCCTCAATCGCCACGCCATTGCAGAACGACAGCAGCGTGAAGTCCGTTCCGTCCTTGCGGAATGCGTCAGTCAGATAGGCCTGCTCGCCCGCGCCTGTCGAAACGGGTGCGTCGAGCATGGAGGAGCCGGGCCGCGGACCACCGCGCCACGCATCGGTATCGGATGAGGACAGCGGCGAATCATAGCTGCACGGCACCGACAGCCGGCCACCATTGACCATGCGCTTGCCGAACTCCGTCTCCTTCGCCAGCGACAGTACCGCCTTGCGCAGCCGCGCCTCCTGGTGCGAGTTCGGCGCCATGAAATCGGTCGAGCGGGTCGATTCGCGGATGTTCTCGTCCGCCGCCAAACTACGCTCGACATGGTAGCTCTCGAGCAGGCGCGCGGGCGATTTGCCACGCAGCACGCGATCGAGTTTCCACGACAGATTCTCGGCGTCTTCAAGTCCGGAATTGGCACCCCGCGCGCCAAAGGGCGAGACCTGATGCGCGGAATCGCCGGCGAAAATCACGCGGCCATGGATGAAGCGGTCCATCCGCCGACACTGGAATTTGTAGAGCGATATCCATTCGAACTCGAACTTGTCATGGCCGAGCATACGCGCGAGCCGTGGCCGCACGTTCTCCGGCTTCTTCTCGACAACCGGATCCGCATCGCGGCTGAGCTGGAGGTCGATGCGCCAGACGTCGTCGGGCTGCCGGTGCAACAACGCCGAGCGCCCGGCATGGAACGGCGGATCGAACCAGAACCAGCGCTCGGTCGGGAATTCCGCGGTCATCTTGACGTCGGCGATCAGGAACTGATCCTCGAACACCTGGCCGGCGAACTCGGCGCCGACCATCTGCCGCAGCGACGACCGCGCGCCGTCGCAGGCGACGACGTATTGCGCATGCAGGCAATATGCGCCTTCGGGCGTTTCGATGGTCAGCGCAACGGAATCGTTACGGCTCTCCAGCGCCGTCACCTTGTTGCTCCAACGCAGGTCGATCTCCGGCAGATCGTTGATGCGATCGACCAGATAGGCCTCGGCGTAATATTGCTGGAGATTGATGAAGGCCGGCCGCTTGTGGCCGTCTTCCGGCAGCAGATTGAACTGGTAGAGCTGAGACTCGCCATGAAAAATTCGGCCGACGCTCCACACCACGCCCTTCTCGACCATCCGGTCGCCGACGCCGAGCCGGTCCCAATATTCCAGCGAGCGTTTCGAGAAGCAGATCGCGCGCGAACCTTCGCCGATGCGGTCGGCGTCATCCAGAAGGATGACGCGCTGGCCGCGCTGGGCGAGATCGATCGCCAGCGACAGCCCGACCGGGCCGGCGCCGACAACCACGACCGCATGCTCGGCCGGGTTCTGGCCGGGGCGGTCCTGATCGGGGTGGCGGCGGTAGCCGAACTGGGTTTTTGCCTGCTGGGTCTTGGCCTGCGCCATGCGCTAACCTCGGCTCTGGTCAGGAGAGGACTGATCTGCTAGATAGTCTCACGTGCAACTATTTTGGACCGGGGCCGGCCGGCCGTCAACTGGAATTCGGAGAGCTCTCCTTGGCGAGGACATCCAGCGACATCGCGCTGAAGGCACGAGAGGCGGACGAGGCTTCGTCGCGGCCCAAGACACGGCTCGATTTGTTCAAGTTCGTGCCGTTCCGCCTCAACCGGCTCGCGGCGGAAGTCAGTTCCGCGCTTGCGGTCGAATATCAGGAGCGCCACGGTCTCGACATACCGGCATGGCGCGTGATCGCGACGCTCGGCTTCCGCAACGATGCCTGTAGCGCGCAATACATCTCGCAATGCACCCGCACGCATAAATCCACCATCAGCCGCGCGGTGACGGCGCTGCTGCAAAGCGGCCTAATCGAGCGGGTCGAGAACGAAGCCGATCGCCGCGAATTCCGCCTGCAACTGACAAAGAAGGGCCGCGCGCTGTACGAGGAGCTGTTCCCGCAACTGCTGCGGCGGGAAGACGAGATCCTTGCCTGTCTCTCCGCGCAGGAGCGCAAGCAGCTCTCGGCGCTGCTCGGTAAGATCGAGCAGAGCCTTGATTTGATCCAGACCAGTGCAGAGGCGGACGCCAAGCAGGCGTATTAGCCTCCTTCGTCACTTCGCAAACGACTTCGACGGCGGCAGATGCAGCGCCCAGGCATCGACTTTGTCGCTGGCGCGTGGATAGATTTCCGTGACGATCGGATCGTGGCCGGGAATGAACCTATCGGGATGACCGGCGAGGCGTTCGATCGTCTCCCAGCCCACCGCCATGTCCCCGACATTGTAGACGATCGGGAACGGGCTGCGGCGCTGGAGATTGGCGTAGTAATGCGCGGCGTCGGAGGCGAGCACTACCGGCCCGCGTGCGGTCTCGACCTTGACCACCTGCAAGCCGTCCGAATGACCGCCGACGCGGTGCACGGTGACGCCGGGCGCGACCTCGCCGTCGCCCGAATAGAACGTGACGCGCTCGCCATAGACATGGCGCACCATCTGCGTGACGTCCTCGACCGAGAACGGATGTCGCAGCAGTCCGTTGCACATGCAGCGCCCGGTCGCGTAAGCCATCTCGCGCTCCTGGAGATGAAAGCGCGCGCTCGGGAAGCGATCGAGATTGCCGGCGTGGTCGTAATGCAGATGTGTCACGATAATGTCGCGAATGCTTGACGCCGAAACGCCAAAGCGCTCCAGCGCATCGACCGGATTGAGCGTCAGCTTGCGCGCCCGCGAGCTCGCCTCCTCGGCATTGAAGCCGGTATCGACCAGGATGTCGCGGCCGCCGCCGCGGATCAGCCAGACGAAATAGTCGAGATCCTGCGCCGCGCTGTCATGCGGATCCGGCGACAGGAAGTTCAGGCTGGGTGTGCGCGGCGACATCGTCGCATAACGGAGCGCGTAGATTTCGTAGGCGTTTCCCATGGTTTTTGCTTTTTTCTGAGTGGACCTGCGGAATGATCGCCCGCACCAAGCCATCGTCCGCAGCAAAGGTCAAACGATCGCCCGCACCAAGCCATCGTCCGCAGCAAAGGTCAAACACCGCAGTTTGTGACGGACGCGGGTCCGCAATGTGAGACCAATCACATTTTCGTCGCGAGTGCCGTCCTAACATGGCTGCCGGAACCCCGAACCAAATGCGTCGCGTAGAATCGTGACAGTCGAATTATTCCCCTCGCAGCGTCCCCATGCGTCGCGGTCAATTGTCGCGATAGTGTCGAATCTCCAAGCGGTTGACGCCTCCGATCCCCGGTTTGATAATGCACTTTGCGTAAGTTAAGGTCGCCGCGGCGCAAGCTGGGAACGGCGCCTTTTTGGCTGGACCGCGCTGACTATGAAAATTCGCTTCGTTTTTCTTCTGCCTTTGCTTGTCTCGCTGGTCCCGACCGCGCCATCCCTGGCGGCTGGCGACCGCTTTGCGCTGGTCATCGGCAATGCCAAATACCCGGACGCGGACGCCCCGCTGAAGGAACCGCTCAACGACGCGCGCGACGTCGCCGACGAGCTCAAGCGCGATGGATTCTCCGTTGAAATTGGCGAGAACCTGACCAGCGACGGCATGCGCCGCGCCTTCGACAAGCTCTACGGCAAGATCAAGCCGGGCTCGGTGGCACTGGTGTTCTACAGCGGATTCGGCATCCAGTCGGCGCGCCAGAGCTTCATGATCCCGGTCGATGCCCAGATCTGGACCGAATCCGACGTCCGCCGCGACGGCTTCAGCATCGAAACCATCCTCGGCGAGCTCAACACCCGCGGCGCCGGCGTCAAGATCGCGCTCGTCGACGCCTCCAGGCGCAACCCGTTCGAGCGCCGGTTCCGCAGCTTCTCGGCGGGACTAACGCCGGTCATCGCGCCGAACGGCACGCTGGTGATGTATTCGGCAGCGCTGGCCTCGGTGGTGTCCGATGCCGGCGGCGACCACAGCCTGTTCGTCCAGGAACTGCTCAAGGAAATCCGCGTCCCCGACCTGATGGCGGAGGAAACGCTGAACCGCACCAAGATGGGCGTCACCCGCGCCTCGCGTGGCGAGCAGGTGCCGTGGATATCCTCTTCGCTGGCCGAGGATTTCTCGTTTATTCCGGGCGCTAGCGGATCGCGACCGACGGCGATGGCGCCGCCACCGCCCTCTCCTGCGCCCGCCGTCGCGAACAACCCGCACCGCCCCCATCGCCGAAGCCGCAGGTCGATGCCGCTCTGCCTCCGCCGCCACCGCCGGTCAAACCGGCTGATACGGCGACTGCGCCGACCACAGATTCTGGCCCGAGCCAGGCCATGCTGGCCGACGACCCCACCATCAAGAGCCTGACCGCCAAGATCGCCGCCAATCCGGATGACGTGAACGCGCTGTACCGGCGCGGCCAGGTTTATGCCAGCAAGGGAGCTTTTGGCCTCGCCATCAAGGATTTTGACGACACGCTGCGGATCAATTCGAAGGACGTCGAAGCCCTGAACAACCGCTGCTGGACCCGCACCGTGGTCGGCGACCTCCAGGGCGCGCTGAAGGATTGCAACGAGGCGCTGCGGCTTCGGCCGAATTTCGTCGATGCCCTGGACAGCCGGGGGCTGGTCAACCTGAAATCCGGGGCGGCCAAGAATGCCATCGCCGATTTCGACGCGGCGCTGAAGATCAACCCGCGCCTGACCTCCTCGCTCTACGGGCGGGGGATCGCCAAGCAGCGCAACGGCTCGGCCCAGGAAGGGGCGCTCGACATCGCCAATGCCAAGGCGATGGACCCGAACATCGTTCAGGAATTCGCAAGTTACGGAGTGCGTTGATATTTTTTTGATTTGAGGCGGAAGGCGCCTCGAACCCCCGGCGGCCCCACCAAGACTAATCGAACGGTTGCCGCAAGCGGCCTTGCCGGGGGCCTATTGCATGATTTGGAACCGCGCGGGCTTGCGCAGGGAGGGACTGGCAATGAGACTGGCTGCAAGAGGACTTACCGCAATCCTGTCCATCATCACCATCGGCGCCGCGCTGTCGCTGCCGGTCTCACCCACGTTCGCTGGCGACGACGGCAACAGCAAGAACGTCACCGAGGACGACATCGTCCGCGCCCTGGCGCCGCAACCGAAGAAGCCCCTGACCCGCGGCCTCTCGATCAGCCCGCAGACCGATCCGGCGCCGAGCGTGGCAGACACCAAGCTGCTCCAGACCGTCCGCGGCCGCGCCACGCGCTCGCTCTCGGTGACCGAGCGCGAGGAGATCGCGTCGGCGGCCAAGGACAAGCCGAATATCGATCTCGAGATTACCTTCGACTACAATTCGGCCGATATCAGCACCAGGTCGCTGCCTTCGGTGCAGGCGCTCGGTCGCGCGCTGACCAGCCCCGACCTGAAGGGCTCGACCTTCGTGGTCGCCGGCCACACCGACGCCGCCGGCGGCGAGGGCTATAATCAGGAACTGTCGGAGCGTCGCGCGGATTCGATCAAGCGCTACCTCGTCGACAAGTACAGCATCGCCGCGACCGATCTCGTCACCGTCGGCTACGGCAAGAGCAAGCTGAAGGACCCGAGCCAGCCGATGGCGGAGGTGAACCGCCGCGTGCAAGTCGTCAATATGGAAAACAAGACCACCGCATCGAAGTGACCACGACGTAATCCGTTGAAGCGACAAGTCGTGATGTGGTGTAAAGTCTTGCTCCCAAAGCGCGTCCCGCAGCCTTGCGGGACGCCGCTTCGTTTCAGGGAAACGTTCTCAGCAACCGCAAGCCAGGCCAGGATGATCCGGCGATGAACATCTCCGAATATCTCAAGCCTGCCGGAACCGTGGTGTTCATCGTCGCGCTCGGCGTCGGCTATTACTGGTTCGAGCATCGGCATCGCCCCGAGGCGAAGGAAACGCCGGGCGAGGCGCAAGTCATCGTGACCAAGTCGACCAATGCCTGCTTCTCCGACCTGGTGCGGGTGACCGGTTTCTTCGTGCCGCGGCGCGAGGCCGTGGTCGTCGCCGACCAGGAAGGATCGAAGGTCACAGACGTCTTCGTGACCGAAGGCGCTGTCGTCACCGACAACCAGGAGCTGGCGCGCCTGACGGCGCCGCCGCAGATGCCGGGCCAGCCGCAAAGACCGAGTCCGCAAGGCCCGATCTCGTTGAAAGCTCCCGCACCTGGCCTTGTCACCGAAGTTCGCACCATCGTCGGCGCGCCGGCCTCGCCGCAGGCCGGTCCGATGTTCCGCATTGCCGTCAGCGGCGAGATCGAGCTCGACGCGCAGGTTCCGGCGGTGCACATGCCAAAGCTCAGCCCCGGCGCGACGGTGCGGATCAGCAGGGATGACGCCGCCGACCTGATCGGCCGCGTCCGGCTGGTCGCGCCCGAAATCGACCGCGCCACGCAGCTCGGTCGCGTCCGCATCAGTGTCACCAACAATCCGTCGCTGAAGGTCGGCGTGTTCGCCCGCGCCTCCATTGACGCCAAGCGAAGCTGCGGCGTTGCGGTGCCCAAGACCGCGATCGACCATCTCACCGTGCAGGTCGTCGTCAAAAACAACACGATCGAGACGCGCAAGGTGCGGGTCGGGCTGACCTCCGACAGCCAAACGGAAATCCTGGAAGGGCTCGACGTCGGCGAAATCGTCGTGGCCGACGCCGGCTCTTCACTGCATGACGGCGACCAGATCAAGACCATGTTCGCCGATGAACTCGATCGCACGCGGGTACGCTGATGGCTCTCAATATCTCGGCTTGGTCGATCCGTAATCCGCTGCCGTCGGTGGTCTTTTCGATCATCCTTTTGATCCTCGGCTGGACCTCCTTCTCCAAGCTCGCGATAACGCGGCTGCCTTCGGCCGACATTCCCGTGATCTCGGTCGCGGTCTCGCAGTTCGGCGCCGCGCCTGCGGAGCTCGAATCCCAGGTCACCAAGACGGTTGAAGACGCGGTCTCCGGCGTCGAGGGCGTGCGGCACATCACCTCGTCGATCACCGACGGCCTCTCGGTCACCACCATCCAGTTCGCGCTCGAGACCAACACCGACCGCGCGCTCAACGACGTCAAGGACGCGGTGACGCGCGTGCGCTCGAACCTGCCGCAGAACGTCACCGAACCTCTGATCCAGCGTGTCGACGTCATCGGCCTGCCGATCGTCACCTATGCCGCGATCTCGCCCGGCAAGACGCCGGAGCAGCTGTCTTATTTCGTCGACGACGTGGTCAAGCGCGCGTTGCAAGGCGTGCGCGGCGTCGCCCAGGTCGAGCGCATCGGCGGTGTCGAGCGCGAGATCCTGGTCTCGCTCGATCCCGATCGGCTTCAGGCGATGGGGCTCACCGCCGTCAATGTCAGCCAGAGCCTGCGCGGCACCAATGTCGACGTCGCCGGTGGCCGCGCCGAAATCGGCAAGAACGACCAGGCAATCCGGACACTGGCCGGCGCCAAGACGCTGAGCGACCTCGCCGGCACCATGGTCCCGCTGTTCGGCGGCGGCGAGGTCCGGCTCGACGATCTCGGCACCGTCACCGACACCATCGCCGACCGCCGCACCTTCGCCCGCTTCAACGGCGAGCCGGTGGTCGCGCTCGGCATCAAGCGCTCCAAGGGCGCCAGCGACGTGAAGGTCGCCGAAGCCGTGCAGAAGCGCATCGACGCGCTCAAGGCCGCCTATCCCGACGTCGATCTCAAGCTGATCGACACCTCGGTCGAATACACCAATGGCAATTACGAAGCGGCGATCTCGACCCTGTTCGAAGGCGCCATCCTCGCCGTCGTGATCGTGCTGTTGTTCCTGCGCGACCTGCGCGCCACCATCATCGCCGCGGTCTCGCTGCCGCTGTCAATCTTCCCGGCGTTCTGGGCGATGGACATCCTCGGCTTCTCGCTCAACCTCGTCAGCTTCCTCGCCATCACGCTGTCGACAGGTATTCTGGTTGACGATGCCATCGTCGAGATCGAGAACATCGTACGGCACATGAACATGGGCAAATCGCCCTACCGCGCGGCACTCGAAGCCGCCGACGAGATCGGCCTCGCCGTGATCGCGATCTCGCTGACGATCATCGCGATCTTTGCGCCCGCGAGCTTCATGTCAGGTATTGCTGGACAATTCTTCAAGCAATTCGGCATCACCGTGTCGGTGCAGGTGTTTTTCTCGCTGCTCGCGGCGCGCTTCGTGACGCCGATGCTGGCGGCCTACTTTCTCAAACATGGCAATCATGAGGAGCCGCCGCCGGGCCGGGTGCTGCGAGGCTATCACAAGATCGTAACGTGGTCGGTGAAGCATTATTTCATCACCGTTTTGATCGGCTTTGGAATCTTCGCCGCCTCAATCTGGAGCATCACGCTACTGCCGCAAGGCTTCCTGCCGGCGCAGGACAGCGCGCGGTCGCTGCTGGCCCTCGAATTGCCGCCGGGTACCCAGCTCGCCTACACCGAGAAGGTCACCGAGGACATCGTCGCACGACTGCGCAAGCGGCCCGAGGTCAAGAGCATTTTCGTCGACGGCGGGCGTGTTCCACCGGGGACCCAGGAAGTCCGCCGCGCCGCCCTGATCATCAACTACACGCCTAAGAACGACCGCGACATCACTCAGCGCGAGCTGGAATTCTCGATCAGTCAGGAGCTGGAGAACATCCCCGACATCCGCTTCTGGTTCCTGGACGAGAACGGCCTGCGTGCAATCTCGCTGGTCGTGACCGGTGTCGACGCCAACATCGTCAACAACGTCGCCAGCGAGCTCGCGACGCAGATGAAGCGGATTTCGACCATCTCCGACGTGATCTCGGAAACCTCGCTGGAGCGCCCCGAACTGCGCATCGAGCCGCGCGCTGATCTTGCCGCACGCCTCGGCGTTTCGACCGAAAGCCTGTCACAGACCATCCGCGTCGCGACCATCGGCGACGTCGGTCCCGCGCTTGCCAAGTTCGACGTCGGCGACCGCCTGGTGCCGATCCGCGTGCAGCTCGAGGATGCCGCGCGCGGCAATCTGAAGACGCTGGAGCAATTGCGGGTGCCGCTCGGCGAGCACGGCGAAAAGGGCGGCGTGCCGCTCTCGGTCATCGCCGACGTCAAGCTCGACCAGGGCCCGACCAGCATCAACCGCTACGACCGCGAGCGGCAGGCCACCGTTGCCGCCGACCTCGTCGGCGCCGCGGCGCTCGGCGATGCCACCAAGAAGATCTACGATCTGCCGGTGATGAAGAGCCTGCCGAAGGGCGTGAAGGTCTCACCCTCCGGCGATGCCGAAAGCCTCAACGAGCTGTCCGACGGATTTGCGACCGCGATCACAGCCGGCCTGATGATGGTCTATGCGGTGCTGGTGCTGCTGTTCGGTACTTTCCTCCAGCCGATCACCATCCTGTTCTCGCTGCCGCTCTCGATCGGCGGCGCGATCGCGGCGCTGCTCATCACCGGCAAGCAGCTCACCACGCCGGTGTGGATCGGCATCCTGATGCTGATGGGCATCGTCACCAAGAACGCGATCATGCTGGTGGAATTCGCGATCGAGGCGATCCGCGACGGCAAGCCACGCGATGAGGCGATGATCGACGCCGGCATGAAGCGCGCCCGCCCGATCGTGATGACCACGATCGCGATGGCCGCAGGCATGATGCCGAGCGCGCTCGCAGTCGGCGCCGGCGGCGAGTTCCGCTCGCCGATGGCGCTCGCGGTGATCGGCGGCCTGATCTTCTCGACCATCCTGTCGCTGGTGTTCGTGCCCGCGATGTTCATGGTAATGGACGACCTCGGCGCGTTGATCTGGCGCTTCGGCAAGCGGCTGATCGTGCACAGCGAGGATGCGGAGACCGCCGATCATCACGGAGCCCCGCCCGCCGGCGCGGCGCCTGCGGAGGCAGCGCCGTTGCCGAAGAGCATCGTGCACCCGGCCGCGGAGTAGATATTTCCCCGGCGATGCCGGGCTCGACATGCGCGGGCAAAGTGTTATCTTTTGAACATGAACCTCGTAAGCCGCACGCTTGAAATCGACGCTGATACCGATGCCCGTCTCAGGGAGATCGCCTCTGAGCGTGGGAAAGATATTGCAACGGTGCTCGCCGAGGCTGTCGCGCTGCTGGATTCGGTCATCGACCTTTCTGGTCCGGATCTCGCAGAAGATCGCGAACGTTACGAGGAATTCAAGCGCACCGGACTTGCTGTCCCCCTCGACGACGTCAAGACGTGGGTGGCAAGCTGGGGGTCGGGCAACGAACTGCCTCGCCCACAGGCACGCAAGATCAGATGATCCTACTTTCGCCAGCCGCTCTCGAGGAGATCGAGCGGCTGCGAAACTTCCTCGGCGCGGCTAATCCCGACGCCGCCACACGTGCCTTAGGATTGATCTGGAAGGCCATCGATCAGCTGTCGGAATTTCCATCTCTTGGTAAACCGACTCAAGAAGACGGTATCCGCCAGATCGTCATCCGGTTCGGTTCATCTGGTTACATCGTGCGATACGTGATCGTTGCTGAGTCGGGCGACATTCTCATCACACGGCTCTGGCACGGACGTGAGGAACGCACCTGACCTCCCCTATTCATTCCGCGCGATCGCCGTCAGCTTGGTCAT
>WNGR01016721.1_pt1 | contig 12999 bp, 15 predicted proteins | sample 5407581 | NCBI WGS metagenome assembly WNGR01 (sample SAMN13153383, study PRJNA577476) | soil metagenome | isolation source: 80 cm soil or saprolite under Garry oak tree replicate 2 | place: USA:California | collected 2016-06-15 | reverse complement strand
TTCATGGTCATCCTGAGCATGTTGCCAGTCGGGCTTCTGCAGGCGTGGGCATCGATTCAACACGGCACATGGTATGCGCGGTCGCCGGAGTTCATGCAGTCCGGACAGATGCAGATCCTGCGCTGGATGCGTGTTCCGGGAGACATCCTGTTTGCTGCCGGAGCCTTGCTGTTCGCGTGGTTCATCCTGGGACTGCTGACAGGGCATTCCTACGACGACGAGAAGCTTTCCGGTGAGAGCACAGCCGGAAAGTTGTTGGAAGAGGAAACGATAGTGGCGGGCCGCTAACTCCACTATGGCCCTCGCGGCGCCTTCGACCGGAATGTCTTGATCGAAGGTGCCGCAAGGGGTGTATTGCCAAAGGCTCATCCACAAGAGAAGAGGATATGGATTACACATTCCTGGCCAATCTGCAGACGGAGTTCGCGCTGCCTGAAAAAGGCATCCTGAGCCGCGTTTTTCAGAAGGACGAGCACGTAAACGTTACGTTGTTCGGTTTTTCCGCAGGCGAGGCTCTGTCGGTGCATTCAGCACCTACACTGGCGGTTCTCTACTTCATCGAAGGAGAGGCTGTGGTTCAGCTTGGGGAAGATAAGGTCAGCGCCGTGCCGGGGTCGTTTGTCTATATGCCGCCGATGCTGCCTCATGGTATCTCGGGCACGACGGCAGTTCGCATGCTGCTTATTCAGCTGAAAAGCAGGCGCATTAGTTCGTCCAAGAGCAATCGCCGTAGCGAATTCGCTGCAGTCTGAATTGGATCAAATTTGGGAATGATTGGAGGCGCGGCTCAGTCACGGTTTGGGAGCTAACTGCGTCCAGCCTTGGAGGTAAAGTTTCTTTGCCTGCACGAGAGTCAAAGTTTTGTCCACGCAGACCTTTCGATAAAGCAATAGCTCGACCTTATCTTTCGTCAACGAACCAAATTTTCCCGCGTGCGGCTCGAACCAGATGTTCTTCTGCGTGTCCGATCCGCCCATCCAGTGGGGTAGCCAGTGATCAAACTCACCGCTGGACTTGTTTGTGCTTGCTGGCAATTCATACGCGGCGAGGATCGCGTCTTTCTCTGCGTCGGTCACCTTGCGAGGGCGGTCGATATTCGAGACGCATGCAAGAGACTCGTCCATCTCACCCGGAGTCAGTGCCGGATCGGGGACCGTACAGAAACCGCTGGACCTATCGACATTTGCCTTGCGACAGTGCTGCTTAGCAAACGCAGAATTGGTCGTAAACGCCAGGGTCAGCACGATTCCCGCGAGCAATCGCATTATCTGCCTCCGCATCTCTGTTTCGGCGGTTTACTAATTAGGAGAGCATTTTACACGGTCCGTGCACAAGGCGGTGACTCATCATCAAGTGCTTGTATTCATTGAGGAAAATGATGGAGGCGCGGGTCGGGATCGAACCGACGCATAAAGGTTTTGCAGACCTCTCCCTTACCACTTGGGTACCGCGCCTCTAGAGGGCCTGCGCTTTCACGCACACCCGGATGAATGAGGAAGAGTGTATCGCAGGCGGGGTATAACTGGAGCGGGAGACCGGGGTCGAACCGGCGACATCTTCCTTGGCAAGGAAGCACTCTACCACTGAGCTACTCCCGCTCGCACTACTGAAGTATAGCGACCGAAGCACCTCTGGGTCAACGCGGTACGGCATTGCTAGTTCGGTGTCTGGTCGCGCACGGCGATTCGCGGGCCGGCAACGAGATCCGATCGCCGCCTCACCACATGCGGGGTCACGACCACCACGAGCTGGCCTGTGTCCCTTTCCTTGTTGTCCTGAGTCGGCATCTGGAAGCCGGGCAACTCGCTCAATCCCGGAACACCCGTCATTGCGGCCGATTCGCTCCTGGTCACGTTGCTGACCATCAAAGCGCTCTCTCCATCCGCAACCGTGATGTCGGAGGCGAACTGGCGACTCGCCAGGATGGGAATACCGTCGAGCGAGCCGCCTGCAAGCGCCTCGATCTTGAGATCCAGAAGCAGGTTGATGCGCCCGGACTTCTGGATCACCGGCGTAGCCTTCAGGGTTACGCCGAGATCTTCGTAGGTGACCTGTGGAATGGTGGCGCTAGTTCCTCCGGCAAACTGCGAGAGCAAGCTGGAAAGGCTGACGCCGTTGATCGATGCATTGCTTAGCGAGGACGCGGCGGTCGATAGGCCGGTGGTATAGGTCGACGAGGTGACCGGGTATCGTGATCCTTCGCGGAAGACCGCTGCCTGGCGGTCTCCTACGCGTATCTGGACATCGTCGAGCGATCTTGTGTCGCTTGAGTTCAGGCCGAGATGGAAGGCTGTGTTGGTGGAAGCACTGATGCCAGTCCTGAAAATTCCGCCACCGAAGACGCCGATCAGATTCGTTGCCAGGTCGCTTTGCACGAGTCCTGACCCGATCAGCGCGAGCGCGATATCGAGGTTGCTCGCAGTGGACGAGATGAGCCCCTGCGCGATCGCCTGCTGCACCAGCGTTTGATTCGCGTTGACTAGCGCCGTTGCCGCCTGATCCACATTAAAGGCACTGAATTTAGACGGGAGAGTTGCGCCGATATTGGTCGAGCGCGTCGTAGTGGTCTCGTAAATTTTCACCTCGATCATGACTTCGCCGGTGCTTTCGACGAGGCCCTCGATGGTTCGATTCATGGGCGCAAAGACTTCTTCCGGCGCGCGCACGACAATACTCCCAAGGGTCGTCTGGACGGTCGCCTGTTTGACCTCGAAGATGGTGCGGACCACGTTTGCGATTTCGTTGATCTGCTCGGTTGTGAAGCCCGGCAGGTTGATCGTCTCCTCTAGTTGCCGCAGCAGGCGATCGCGGTTGGGCTGGTCATCCCGGGCAATCACGATGCTTGTCTCATCCAGCGGCACGGCGAATACGTGCGCCATGCTCATCAGGGTGTCCATCGCCTGGTGGTAGTTCACATTTTCAAGATCGAAGCGCAATGTCTTGCGCTCTACGGAATCGTCCAGCACCGCGCGAATGCCATAGGCCGATGCGACATCGCGGAGCACATCTGGAGATGTCCCGCGCACAGCAAAACTCTTCACCGCATCCGACGGAGTGAGGCGGATCGCGCCTGCGAGGACAGGCGGTTGAATCTTCCAGGGCTCGCGCGTTTCGGCGACGGAGAGCATTCGGGACCGGTCCGAGAGCGGGCCGTTGATCGCGGTCCCGCCCGGCGCGGCGTTCGTTGGACCGGGGATGGCCGACTGGAGCGCTCGCTCATTGGTGGCCGGAGGCAGGTCGCTGTGCTCGATGACCAGCGGACTGGCAGGATCGATCGCGCGCGCCTCCGCGAGCAGCGTCTTCGCTTGCTCCCGGTCGCCTGCATTGCTGGCTTTGGCTGCCTTCTGAACCAGTTCCGTCAGGCGGTGCTGGCGCGTTACTGAGATTGCGATTGCGTAATCGCGATTGCCCGGATCGAGCGCCAGTGCGCGGATGAATTCGTGCTCTGCGGCGTCCAGGTCATCCCGCTCAAGCTTCTTTGCGCCGGCAAGGTATGCATTTTTGGCATCGCGGAGTTGGTGCTTGCTGGGCTGGGGCTCGACGATGTTCGAAGCTGCCGCTGGTGCTGATGGATTTGCCGCAGCGGAATCCGCGGTGGGCGCCGGAGGCGCGGGCTGGGCTGATTGCGCCTGACTCTCAGGAGCTGGAGCTTGTGGCGTGGGAGCCTGCGCCATCGCGCCGCCGGACGCGAGGAGAACGAAGCCGAGCGCCCAAACGCCAACCCGCCGAGGGGGCGTTACAGCGCGAAATTGTATTGGGCGGATCATCCACTGCTATCTTAGACGCGCGAGACGGAGAAGCAACGCGAAATAGCGTTCGCCGATATGCGTAGCCGATGGCTATGAGGAATTAACTCTGGCGGCCGTTCACAGCAACCGGCACGCGCGGCCGTTGGCCGATCGCCGTGCGCTGGGCGAGCATTGGCCGTTCGCTCATCACTGGACGGCGCAGTCCCTTGCGGATCTGCGCGGTGTCCATATCAAGTTCCGCGAGGGTGCGGCTGAGAGTGTTGCGATGCATTCCCAGTTCGGTCGCTGCTTTGCACTGGTTGCCCTTGTGGTGCGCGAGCACTTCGAGGATATAGCGCTTCTTGAACTGCCGGACTGCGTCCGCATAGGAAATACCGGCAGAGTGCATCTGCATGATCAGGGCTTCCAATTCGCGCTTCAAAGGATTACCTCGCTTGCTTGTCAGTAGTAACGAACTCCTACTGTAGACCACTCAGTCCCCATTGATCCAGCGCGGCGGGTTGTGATTGAAATCATATGCGCCGCTCGCCATCAATTGTTGAAGGTACTGAGGTACGAGGAAGGATACATCATGCGCGACGGCAAATAAATAGGGACTTATCGCCGATGTTGTGATAATCCCGGACTGGGGTGCGAAGGTGGTGGTCGCCATCAGCAGAGCGATTCCCACCATGCAGCCCCGCGCGAAGCCAAAGGCAACTCCGAGGAGGCGGTCGAACGGGCCCAACCCGACATGGCGCAGGGCTTTCTGGAATAACCAGCCGACGATCTCCAGCCCCACCGAAACGGCGATCACAACCAGCAGGAAACCGATGATGCGCGCCGTAGCCGGCGACACCTTTATGCTGGATGCGGAGATCCAGTCTCCTACGGTGGAGTAGGTCCAGGCCGCGATCTGAAATCCGCCAATGAGTCCCAGCAGCCCAAAGATGGCACGCACAAGTCCGCGCCGGAACGCCGCCACCATCGAGACGACGACGATGACAACCAGGACCCAGTCAAAAGCGTTCCAGTTCGTGATCATCATGGCCGCACTCCCGTCAGGTCGGCCTGTCCAGCCGTTTGCTTCGCGCTGTCGAGATCCTGCTGCCCGGTCAGCAGGCGAAACGCCTCCATATATTTCTGCCGGGTCCGCGAGACGACGTCATCGGGCAGGCTGGGCGCCGGAGCCTGCTTGTTCCAGTGGATGGATTCAAGATAATCGCGGACGAATTGCTTGTCGAAACTGGCCTGCGGTCCGCCGGGCGCGTAGCTTGCCGCAGGCCAGTAACGCGACGAGTCGGGGGTGAGCACCTCGTCGGCCAGGACGATGCCGACTCCGTCGATCGAGCCGAATTCGAACTTGGTGTCGGCCAGGATCAGGCCTTTCGTTGCGGCGTACCCGGATGCCTTGGTATAGATGTCCAGGGTGAGGCGACGAAGCTTTGCCGCAGTCTCGACACCAACCGTGGCTTCCATGTGCGCGTAGGAGATGTTCTCATCGTGGCCGCCTGTGTTCACCTTCGCGGCTGGAGTAAAGATTGGCTCGGGGAGGCGTTCGGACTCGCGAAGCCCCGATGGAAGCTGAATGCCGCAGACTGCTCCGGTTGCGCGATAGTCTTTCCAGCCGGAGCCGGAGAGATAGCCTCGCACGACGCACTCCACGGGAAACATCTTTGCGCGGCGGACGATCATGCTGCGGCCGGCGATCTGCTGCTGGAATGCCGGGTGCGAAACGATTCGACTGCCAGGCAGGCGCTCGGCAAAGATCAACTCAGAGAAGGGTGCGAGCAGTTCGGCAATCTTCGGCGCCTCTGTGGCGACGAGATGGTTGGCGACCGTGTCTTTGAGGAAGTTGAACCAGAAGTCGGAGATCCCGGTGAGGATCTTGCCCTTATCGGGAATGCCGGAGCCCAGCACATGGTCGAACGCAGAGATGCGGTCGGTGGCGACAAATAGCAGGTCAGCGCCGAGGGCGTAGATGTCCCGGACCTTGCCGCGTGCGACCAGCGGGAGGCTTCCGAGATTCGTGGTGAGAAGGGCCATAGTTATAAGAAAACGGTGTCACCCTCCATTGTGTCATTTCCTCCTATATGGACATGGAGTGGCAATACAACTTTCTGTCAGGGAGCACTCCGGAAGTAATCCTCCAAGCTGGTTACTAAACCCGGGATCGTGGATTCACCGGCTTCAATGTGAGGTGGAAGACCGAGCTCGCGTAGCGCGCGCGACGTGATGGGGCCGATGGAAGCGCGAATGATGCCAGGCGGCAGAGTCAGTCCGGCGGCCTGGAGAAGCGCGAGTAGATTGGCGGCGGTGGAGGCGCTGGTGAAGGTGATCGCGTCCGGATACTCGGCCGGATTGCTGAACAGGGAAGTGATGGCCTCGAGCGACTCTTCCGGGATGCGGTTACGGTAGGCTGCGGCGACGGTGACGTGTGCGCCGGAGGCGGTGAGCGAGTCGCGGAGGAGCGTAGGAGCTTCTTCGGCGAGGACCAGGAGGATCTTGCGGCCAGATGCCTCGGGACGCAGGGTTTCAGCGAGGGATTCGGCGGTGAAGGTCGGTGGAATCACGTCAGCTTCGAGATCGATCAACTCGACGGCACGAGCGGTTGCGGGGCCGACGACAGCGATACGGGGCGGCTTTGGCGTGAGGTTCATCAGTTGTGCGCGTTGGTGGAAGCCTTCGACCGCATTGGCGCTGGTGAAGGCGACGAGGTCGAAGTCGGAGAGCGATGCGAGCGCGGCGTCGAGATCTGCGAAGGAGGGTGGCGGCGCGATCTCGATGGTCGGGATCAGGATTGGCGTTGCGCCCAGCTCGCGCAGCCGGTCGGCGAGTTCGGAGGCCTGGTGCGGTGCGCGGGTGATGAGGATGCGTTTGCCGCTGAGGGTCACGGCAACACCTTGAGCAGGAAAGTGCGGTACTCGATCTTCATGGGCGGGCCAACGTGGACCTGGACGCCGATCAGGCCGGACATCTTGCGGTTTGCGGTGTCGTCGTCGATGACTTCGGACATGACGTGGCCGTTGAGGATGTGGATGAGGACGTTGCCGCGGACGATGAGGTGGTACTCGTTCCAGTCGCCGCTCTTGATGAAGGCTTTCAGATCGTCGGCGGAGCCGAGCGAGGCGATGATGGCCGGCTTCTGCCCAGTGGCGACATAGGTGATGGTCCCGCGCGGGGCGAGGAAGGTGCGCTTGCGTTCCTCGTAATTCTGGCCGGTGTATTTGTTAGCGCCGTCGATGTCGGCCTGGTAGCCGCGCATGAGCCACTTTGTTCCGGGATATTCTTCGCTGCGGTAGTTGATGCCGCTATTTCCCTGGGCGCTGATTCGGAATTCGGCTTTGAGTTCGAAGTTGGCAGGTGCGCCGCCACGCCAGATGAGGAAGTTGTTCTGCTTGAGGAGCGTCGCGGGCGTTACCTCGCCGACGATCTCGTGGTCCTCGACACGCCAGTAACGTGGGTCGCCATCCCAGCCTTCGAGGGAGGTGCCGTTGAAGATGGAGACGAAGCCGTCGTTCGAGTCGTCCAGTGAGATCGGATTGATCTGTGGACCGGGCGGCGGTGCGAGTGGGAACGGCAGATCTACGGCGGGCGTTTGGGCGTTTGTGGTGAGGGTTGCGGCCAGCAACATGGTTGCGACGGCGGCGAGAGCTTTCATGGTTTCTCCAAAGGTAGAGGCGACGCGAATTCTATCAAAGTACTTTGATTTTGAAAAGGCGACGGTGCGACTAAACACTCATTCTATTTGGCTATTGAAATCGAGATGTAGGACACCCGGCGCCCGGAGTAGGATACGAACATGAAGCGGCTCTTCGTGGTTGCTCTGTTGATGGCCGGAACGTTGCACGGGATGTGCCAGCGCGGCGGTGCGCGGGGCGGCGGAGGCTTACCGAGTCATGGCGCGCCGGTGATTCATGGAGGTATGGCTCCTGCGGGACGGAGCGGCTTTGTGGGGATACAGCAATTTGGTATCGCGCAGCATGTGGGCGGCGCGCCGGGCATGCCAGTGATTGGGCGTGGTCTACCGATTGCCGGGCGAAGCCAGCCGATGGTGCAGCGCGGTGTGACAATCAGCGGCCGGGGCATCCATGACGGACGCTTCGATCGTCGCAGGGGCGGCGAGTTTCGCAATCGCAGGGCGTATGTGCCGTTCGTTGGGGTGGGCGTGCCATATGGCTTTGGAGGATTGTATGCGCCGGACTTCCTGGGTTATCCGGACTCCGGGTTCTATGGTGATACGGCCTATGCCAGTCCCGCTGCAGGTCCGGTAGCGCCGCCGGAGGAAGCTGCTGCGCCGTATGACACGCAATCCTCGCAACCGGCTGCTGCTGCGCCGAATCCCTTTTACCGTCGTCCTTATGAAAGGCCGCAGCCGCCTGCGCCATTGGAAGCCGAGAACGCGGTGACGCTGGTCTTCAAGGATGGTCGGCCTTCAGAGCAGATTCGCAACTACATGCTGACGCGGACGACCTTGTATGTGCAGGACGAGCACCGTCGCGAGATTTCAGTGGATGACCTTGACCTGATGGCTACGCAGAAGGCCAACAAGGATGCTGGGATTGATTTTCGGCTGCCGGGAAGCTGAGCGCAGTAGCCTGTGGCAATGCGAGTTCAGACGCAGAGACCAGGTCGACGCTCGGGCCGGCAAAGTAGTTGCAGGTTGTCAGTTGCCGGTTGGGCGGCGATGTTGACTGCAATTTGAGGTTCGGATAGGCTCGGGGCGTTCCTTCGATCCCTCGAAGTCTGTCGTCCCCGAGGTCTATTGGCGCGAGCCGACGGACGGACAAATCTCAAAGGAGAGTCAACATGGCTAATTTCTGCTCGAAATGTGGCACTTCTCTTCCGCCTGGCGCAGCTTCCTGTCCCTCCTGCGGCACTCCGGCCGGTGCCGGAGCTATGATGACGGACGCACCTCACGCGTCTGCACCTCCACCGGCGGCCGCATATCCGCAGGCGAGTGCGGGCGGTCCACCTCCGGTTGCTGGATATCCTGCGCCGGGTCCTTATCCGGCGAAGAGCTCGGGCGGCGCGCTGAAGATCATCCTGATTGTGGTGGCAGTGGTGGTCGGGCTGGGACTGGTTGGGGCGGGTGTGGCGGGATATGCGGTGTGGAGGGTCGCGCATTCGGTGCATGTCGAGAACAACGGTGGAGGCGTGACGTTGACGGCGCCTGGCGGAGCCACGATCTCGACTGGCGATTCTACGGCTACCGAGGCGGAGATGGGTGTGCCGGTCTATCCCGGAGCGGAGCGTGAGAAGGGCGGCATGTCGGTGAGCTCGGCGAGCGCGTCGATGGTGATGGCGCACTTTACGACGAGCGATTCGGTGAGCCAGGTGACGGATTTCTACAAGGGCAAGATGGGAGATAACCCAGTCGTCGTCTCAAACGGGAATGGCACGGTGTTGAGCTCAGGCGAAAAGGGTGAGGACAGCCTGACTGTGACGGTGGGTACCGGCAATGGAGATGATGCGGGCAAGACGTCGATCCTGATTGTGCATTCGAAGAAGGATTAGGTTGCGCGGCACGCCGACTCAGGAGGCGAGAAGTTCGAGGGCGCCGCGGGATTTCAGCTCTTCGGCAACCTGGAGGCCGAGTGTGCATGCGGAGATTCCGGCGGGCGTGTCCGCGGACGTGCAGATCATGCGTTCGCCGTCGGGTGCGAGGACCTGGGCGTGGACGTGCCAGGCGATGGGGCCGCTCTCGTCGCGGATGGGGGCGCAGTGGACGCCGATGGGGATGGAACAGCCGCCGCCGAGTGCGTCGAGCACGGTGCGCTCGACTTCGATGGAGAAGCGGGTCTCGGGGTGGTCGAGCGCGGCGACGGCGGCGCGGACGTAGTTGTCGCGGCCGGGCTCGGCGAATACGGCATATCTGGCGGCGCGGGTTTCGAGGGCGAGTGCTCCCTGGCCGGGCGCGGGACAGAGTTCGTCGATGGCGAAGCGCTGGTGGACCCACTCGGCGCGGTCGAGGCGGTCGAGGCCGGCGGAGGCGAGAACCAGCGCGTCGCATGCGCCTTCGGCGAGCTTGCGCAGACGGGTGTCGACGTTGCCGCGGATTTCGACGAAGGTGAGGTCGGGGCGGAGGGCGAGAAGCTGCGCCTGACGGCGGGGGCTGGTGGTGCCGACACGGCCTCCCAGGGGGAGCGCGTGGAGAGCCCAGTATTTCTCGCAGACCCAGGCGTCGCGGGCGTCCACGCGCGGCGGGATAGCGGCGAGCGTGAAGCGCGGGTCGAGTTCTGTGGGAAGGTCTTTGAGCGAGTGGACGGCGAGGTCGATGCGGCCTTCAGCGAGAGCTTCTTCGATCTCCTTGATGAAGATGCCCTTGCCGCCGGCGAGCGGCGCGAGGGATGGGAGCGCGGCAGTCTCGGCGGCGGTTTCGGGGTGCTGCATGCGGTCGCCAGTGGTGCGGATGATCTCGATCTCGACGGCGTGTCCGGCGTCCCGGAGCGCTGCGGCGATGTGGTTGGCTTGCCAGAGAGCGAGTTGGGAACCTCGCGAGCCGATGCGGATGGGTTCAGTCATGGTCTGCTTCAGAATACGGGATTTAGGCAAACAAGGATTCTATCGGAAGCGCGTGAAAGAGAAATCACGGCAGGCAGGACTGGAATCGCCCGAGCCGGCAAGTCCGATGATGGAGGAATCGGTCTTCGGATCACTTTTCGTTTGCTGACCGGGATCGCCGCCGCAGCATGGCGACCAAGGAGCTGAGCAATCCGAGATGCTTTATTACCACCAGGGCAATCACACCTGCTACCACTGCCTCGGAGACGCCCTTATGTGGCAAGGCATAGCGCAGAAGCAGCGCGTGCCCGGCGAGAAGTGCGGCGACTGCAATCAGCAGCATCCATGAGCGCACAAGCGGACGTCCGTGTCCTTTCATGGCCCGTCACCCGCAACCTGTAACAAACGAGATTATCCGCAGCATGGGGCCTCCCCGCGCACGAACTGGAGGTCGCTGATGCCCACTGCGCCACTCTCGACAATGTTGAGGCCGGTTTCCTTGAACATAGTGACGACCTGGGCGAGGCTGATGTGGCCGTGACGGTGGAAATGGGCGATGATGCCGCGGCTGTGTGACGGCGATGCTCCGAAGTCGACCGCAAGCAGGCGGCCGCCGGGCTTGAGCACGCGGCGGATCTCGGCGGCGCACTGGTTGCGCAGCTTGCCGGGCAGATGATGCAGCATGACTGTAGTGAGCACGACGTCGAAGTGAGCGTCAGGGAAGGGCAGCGCCTCGGCGAGGGCGTTCCTGAAGCCGATGTCGGCGCCGGCTTTGGACGCTTTCTTCGCGGCCCTGGCAAGCATCTCGGGCGAGGCGTCAACCCCGTAGACAGCGCCCGTTGGCCCGACTTCGCGCGCGGCGGCAATGGCGAGGGTGCCAGTTCCGCAACCGACGTCGAGGACTTGCTCGCCGGGGGAGAGACGGGCGAGGCGGAGGACTCGTTCGCGGAAAGCTTTTTCGCGGCCGAGGGTCAGAAGCCAGAGGGTGAGGTCGTACCGCGCGGCCGCGTGAAGAACCAGGCCGGTTGTAGTAAGTGTCCGTTTTGCGGCTGCTGTGTCGGTCACGTTTGTCTCCTTGTCGAATTCGTTTTGCGGGCCCTCCCGCAATTCGTGGACAATCGTGCGAATATGGACATCTGTCCGAAATCAAGCCTATGCTTTAGGCGTGACACTGGGAAGAACAGGCGACGCGAACGTGTGCGATAGCGGACAATTCGGGCATTCTGTTCGCTAGATCGGTGCGAGGGAGACAAGGTCGATGCAGCAGAGCAGAGCGCCAGACCGGCGGGTTGCAAGGACGCAAAAGCTCCTGCGCGATGCCCTCCACTCACTGATCCGCGAAAAAGACTATGACGCGATTGTGGTCAAGGAGATTCTTGATCGCGCTAATGTTGGCCGATCCGCCTTTTATATGCACTACCGCGATAAGGACGAACTCCTGGCTAGTGGTATCCACGACATACTCGGCTCTGTCCCGTCAACGCATCCGAGAGCCGGCGGCGGTCAGGATGGAAGACTTCTTTGGTTCAGTCTGCCGATTTTCGAGCATCTCGACCGGCATCGGCGGGAGGGGCATCTGAGGCTGGGTCCACGGGGACGGGCGATCCTGCATGGACATCTGCAAAAGGTACTTGCTGAACTGATTGCCGAAGACATCAGAAAGAGCTTTCAAGGCAAGCGGAAGACGGCAGGCCAGATTCCGCCCGAGCTTCTTGTGCAGTACGTGGCTTCAACATTCATTCTGGTGCTGAACTGGTGGGTCGAGAGCAAGAGTCCACTTCCAACTAAGGAGGTCGATGGTTTGTTTCGTGCACTGATCCTGCCGACGCTGAGCGTAGCCTGCGGGTAAGGACCGCCCGGGCTATGGGTTTGGCGGAGTTGCCCGAGGGGTGCTCCACTCGCGGACTTCGACGGTGACGCCGTAGTTCAGGCCGGGATGGATGCGGGCGATCTCCACCGCCTGCTCTTTGCCGGCGGCATCGAAGTAGACGATCGTGGAGAGGGTCGGATCAATTGGGCCTTCATGGGAGACGATTTCATTCCCTTGCTTGGAAAAGTTTGCGTCGGTCTCGGCGAAATTGCGCGGATCGAGATGGATGCCCATCTCCGTGACGTGTTTGACCCAGGCGGCGATGTCCGCGGGGCGCGTCTTGTTTTCCTCAGGGGTGAACGGACGTGTGGCACGGAAGATCAGGGCGAAATGCTTCATTGGGTTCTCCGTTGGGTGGGTTGGTTGGGTTTGGGCAAAGGCGGTTGAAGCTGCAAGCAGCGCGACCGAGAATGAGCCGGTCAGGTGGCGCCCGAGGGAGTTGTGAGCACTGCGAAGTCGAAGTCTCATGTGCTCGACGATAGCGAACCGGGGCGGCTTGCTACTTGTAAAAAGTCGGCAGATTTCGAGGGGAATTCCCGCGGAAAAAGTTCTCTGGAGACCTGCCGGTGAAGAGGCGGAAGTCGCGCACCAGGTGGGGCTGGTCGGTGTATCCGGCCTGGTGGGCGATGTGGGTCAGGCTCTTTCCTGCGTCCCACAGGCGGCAGACATGCTGTAGCCGCGCGAGCCGGCTGAGCGCCTTGGGCGTGGCGCCAACGGCTGCGTGGAAGTGGCGTTCCAGCGTGCTTTCGCTCATCGCCGCGTGGCGGGCAACGGCGGCGATGGAGGACCGGCCTTCCGATTTGCGGATCATGCGTGCAGCGGCTTCGATCTGCGGTGAGAGCTCGCTGCGATCGCGGATTCGCCCGGCGAGAAAGCGCTCGATTGCGCGAAACTGTT
>WNGR01006016.1_pt1 | contig 13002 bp, 8 predicted proteins | sample 5407581 | NCBI WGS metagenome assembly WNGR01 (sample SAMN13153383, study PRJNA577476) | soil metagenome | isolation source: 80 cm soil or saprolite under Garry oak tree replicate 2 | place: USA:California | collected 2016-06-15 | reverse complement strand
GCGGTGATGCCCGAGCCGTACCACCCGGTCGACCACTTGGCCCTGTTCAGGCTGGTGCCGTTGAACTCATCATCGAACTTCAGCTTCCAGTTACCGCCGACACCGGTCGGCTTAACCACCACAGCAGACCGCTCAGGACTACTGACAGACTGCGGTGTCTGTTTCGCCTGTGTCGTTTGTTTCGCCTGTGTCGTTTGCTTCGTCTGTTTCCGCGGGCTTGGCCGGTGCGTAGGTGTTGGCTTCGAGGCGGTGGCCGATACGATCGGCCACACTGCAAGCCCGTATGTCGAGGGCGGGCTCTTAACACGGACGGCAGTCCGTGTATCCCGGCTGGCAGATCGCAGGTGGGAGACTTCGACAACTGTTGCCGCACCGAGCAGCATGACGCCGGCAAGAAAGAGGGCTGTGATGGCAGCGACGGCAGACCGTGACCGCCGGCCGTCGCGCTTACGCTGCTGGTGCTGGCCCCTTGGTGGGACCGGCCCAGCTATGCGTGCCATAACACCGCCTCCGGTCCCCATGCTGATCCAGGAACGCCGACGGTGTTTAGCCCCAATTTAACAGGCACATCCAGCGTTGCTGGTGTCAAGATAGAACATGCTACCGGATACCTGCGTGGCGCAGGTTGCGAATTGTGGTAGAGGTCACCGACGACCGAGCGGTAAGCCGAAGTCATCAACCGTGATCGTTCGGTCCCTGGCGAGATCGCGCGTCGGCGAGATGTGACAGGTGCCGATCTTAGATCTCGCGCAGCCGGAGTTCGATCAATCCGGCTGGCGCGAACCCCGTAAGAAGAGTGGCGTGCGCGCGCGCCGCGACCTGGACATATGTGACCTTACCCACGAAAAGGGTCAGCAACAGACACGAAATTCCCGGAGGGGGGTAAACCGCGCCTGACGCGCCCGCGTCCTCTGAGTGTCAGAGTACTACGCCACGTTCCAAGGGACCTGAAGACCGATATGGCTGCACCAAACGTTCGTCCCGGGTCCCATTGCCGCGATCACGAACTATCCTGCATCGTGGGAGAGCGGGGGAGGTGACTTGTGACAGACGTATTGCCCGGCCGTAGCGCCCGTGCGGCTACCGCGCAGGGCCGACGGGCGGCAGCACCGCCGCGTTCCCCGCGGACGGTCGTCGTTGATACGTGGCGGCGACACAGCGACCTGCTTGCTAACGCGGGCAGCCTAGCGGCGACCACCGGGGTGACGTCGCTGCTGGGGTTCGCTTACTGGACAGTGGCGGCCCGGACGTTCAGCCAGGCGGCGATCGGGTACGGGTCGGCGGCAGTGTCGGCCATGACGCTGCTCGGTACGGTTGGCATGTTCGGCCTCGGCACCTTGCTCATCGGCGAGCTTCCCCGGCGCCGGTCGCGCGGCGGCCTTGTCGCGGCTGCCCTTGCCGCCTGCGGCCTGGGCTCACTGGTACTCGGAGTGGGTTTCGCTCTCGTGGCTCCGCATGTCAGCGTCCGCTTCGCGGAAATGCTCGGCTCACCCGAACGGGCAGCTCTGTTCGCGGTGGGGGTCGCCGTGACCGGCGTGGCCCTGGTGTTCGACCTGGCGACCATCGGCCTCCTACGCGGTGGGCTGCAGTTGTCGCGCAATATAGCCTTCGGAGCCATCAAGCTGGTGATCTTGATAGCTGCCGCGATGGTGCTGCACGATCAATTCGGCGCCGGCATCACCGTGTCCTGGGCGATAGGAATGGCGCTGTCGTTTGTGCCGGTTGCACTCTGGCTGAGACTCCACCGGACCCGCATACTGCCCCGTCCCGAATGGAGAGTCCTGCGCGGCCTTGGCAAGACCGCGATGGCCCACAACTGGCTGAACCTCGCCGTTGCGGTGCCACCTTCGCTGCTCCCGGTGCTGGTGACGGTCCTCGTGTCACCGTCTGCGAACGCGGCGTTCTACGTCGCCCAAATGCTGATCACCTTCTTGTTCGTCGTGCCACTGCATTTGTCGACCGTTCTCTTCGCGGTGGCGGCGGCTGACCCTCATGTGATCGCCCGGAAGCTGCGCTTCGCTCTGCGGCTGTCATACTCGATCGGACTGCCAGCCGTGGCTGCCGTCTGCCTGTGTGCCCACTGGGTGCTCAGCCTGTACGGGCGTGGCTACGCACTCATAGCCACCGTCCCCATGATCCTGCTCACTATCACTTACTTGCCATATGTCCCTAGGGCGCTTTACCTCGCGGTGTGCCGGGCGACCGGCAAGATAACACGAGCGGCCGTCGTCTTGACGACGTTCTCAACCCTGCAGATCACCGCTGCGGTCATAGGCGCCAAGGCAGACGGACTACAAGGTCTGGCGGTCGCGCTCTTCGTCGAGGCTTTCGCCGAGACGCTGGTGACCGTCCCCGCCGTCGTCCGCAGCGCCATTGGCAGTGGCCGCCACCGGCAGGGCAGGTCACCGATTGCCGCTCCCGCTCAGGAGCGGGGCCAGCGCGATCCTGCCGGGACCCAGCGGGTTCGGAAGCAGCCTCAGTCCCCTCCCGGCTTCCCTCCTGATGTGCGCCCGGCCGAGCAGAGGCAGGACGCTCGTACCGGAGCGGGACCGCGGCGTAATGGCGAGATGCCCCGCCCCGCCGGCGCGGCAGACCCACGCGACCCGCGAGCGATGGGCGGCGCTGCCCCGTTGCCCGGGAGGATGCCGCCGCACCGTTACCCCCGCCCCGCTGTCCCGCCAGGCCAGCGCGATCCCGCCGGGGATCAGAGGGTTCGGAAGCAGCCTCAGTCCCCGCCCGGCTCCCCTCCTGATGTGCGCCCGGCCGAGCACGGGCAGGACGCTCGCACGGGAGCGGGACCGCGGCGTAATGGCGAGATGCCCCGCCCGGCCGGTGCGGCAGACGCAGACCCACGCGACCCGCGAGCGATGGGCGGCGCTGCCTCGTTGCCCGGGAGGATGCCGCCGCACCGTTACCCCCGCCCCGCTGTCCCGCCAGGCCAGCCCGGTCAGGTTCGGGGGGGAGGAGAGGCAGAAGGAGGATCCGGCTGGGACGCGTCGTCTGCCTCGCCACATTATCCTCAGACATCCCGATGGGTACGCCAGACCCCGGCTTAATCGCAGGTAATGGCCCGTCAGGTAATGGCCCGTCAGCGTCGCAGGCCGAGGCATCGTAGCCTCCGACGAATCCGAGGCGGCTCGCGCACCTGGATTCCAGGCCTATCGGAACCATAGCCTGCGGCAGCCAGGCGCCAGCGAGGTCGTGCTAGCCAAAGCGTTGGAGGAGTCTTGGCAATGACGGCACCGGACAGCGATCGGAACGCCGTAGAGGAGTCCGGTGGCGAGTCACGGGTGCGGGATATCCGGTGGGGCAATCGGACAGTGCAGGTAACGACTCCGGTACCCACAAAGGTATGGGCGGAGGTGGCTGCAGCAGACCCTTCCACCATGCCATCCCATACTCCAGCCTGGCGAGAGTGCGTCCACTCGGGCAGCGGGTGGCGGGATGCTAGCCGGCTGTATGAGTTGCCAGGCGAGCGTCAGCTGGTGCTGATGATGGCCCGTCGGCCGGGGCCGTCCACGAGGCTAGCGGTGCAGGCTTCCTGGCCCGAAGGCTGGGGGCCAGGGGGTGTGCTGGCCCCTGGCGGCGCTAGCCCCGATGAAGTGGCACTGGTGTGCGCTGATCTTGCGCAGAGCGGGTCACTCAGTACCACGGTCCGCCCCGGATTCCTGGCCGCTCCGGCGTGGCCGTCGGCCAGCCGTGGCTTTTCTTCGGTTCCTCGGGCGGTACATGTCGTGCATTTGGGTCAGTCCTTCGAGGATTTCTGGAGCCGTTCCATATCGACCCGGACGCGGAGCAACAATCGGGCCGCCTGGCGTAGTCTCGAGCAAGCTGGGATCGTCATCACCCGTGGTAATTCCCCGGAACTGGTGCGGGAGTTCTACCAGGTTTACCTGCAATGGATTGACTGGCGGGCCAGGCAGCGGAAAATGCCGATCGCGCTGGCCAGGTGGCGGGCGCGCCGGGTCGAGCCATTCCAGAAGTTCGCTAACGTGGCCAGCAGACTTGGCGAGGACTGTCAGATCTGGGTGGCCCGCTGGGACGGTCGGCCGATTGGCACGGCCATAAACCTCTATGCCGACGAGTCTGCATTCGGCTGGCGCTCCTTCACGGACCGATCGATCCCGAGCCGCTTCCGGCTTCCCGAGGTACTGATCGTCGAGGGCATCCGGCATGCCTGCGAGTCAGGATGCCGCTATATCGATTTGGGGCAATCCGTAGACAACGCCCGGCTGGCAAATATCAAGGAACGCCTGGGGGCGCAGGAACATGCCTTCGCCGAATACTGCTTCGGGCGGCTGCCCTTGTCGACAGGCCAGAGGTCTGTCGAGCGGCTCCGGCGCCGCGCGGAAGAATGGATCATGTCGCGCAGTAACCAGGATGATCACCAGTAGGTTATCTCTCCCCGCAGGAGCGGGAAGGTGCTGAGCGAGTTCTGGACAGCGGTTTGCTCTTCTGGAACTGCTTGCCTTGCCGGTCATGGCCGACCGGCTATGTGGCCCGTTCTTTCTCCGTGCAGATGGCGCGTGTTGACGGCCTGACTTCCTGAGCATCCCCTGTAATTCTGGCCTCGGTGCTGGCCGAGGCCGCCGCCTGGGACGGGACCAGATGAGCACTGACCCCGCCCGTTCGTTCCTAAAGCTTCAGAATTAGTTGCACACTCGCCGTCGGGGCAACCGAGGATGCGGCAGACGAGGTCGCAGAGGAGGACGGCGGCGAAGAAGAGGGTGGCGAGGACGACGGCGGCGAGGACGACGGGGGCGTCGAGGACGACGGCGAAGAAGAGGGTGGCGAGGACGACGGCGGCGAGGACGACGGCGGCGAGGACGACGGCGGCGAAGAAGAGGGCGGCGAGGACGACGGCGGCGAGGACGACGGCGGCGAAGAAGACGGCGGCGAAGAAGAGGGCGGCGAGGACGACGACGGCGAGGACGACGGTGAACTTGAGCCCTTTGAAGAAGACGAGCTTTTAGGTGACGGCGACTTCTTAGATGAAGATGAAGGGGACGGCTGCAACCCGGACGACGACGCGGTACTTGGACGGGTAAACAAGAGCGAAGGTACGGAGCCAGCCACTCCGGGCGCCGTCGGAACGAGATCGGCCGCAGGCGAGGGCGCAGGCGCCGCGGGTGACGTAGCAGGCGGTCGCGTGGAGGCGCTGGATCCCGTCGGCCTGATTAGCCGCGGAGGCCCCCCGACCACGGCGAGACTCCCAACGTTAGTTGAGTTATTGACGTAATACATGGCGCCGCCCAGCATGGCCAGCGCCGCAGCCGCCGCGGCAACCGATACCGGGGTAAGCCGCGATCCAGGCATTGACGGCGTCGTGAGCTGTACTGGGAAGCCGTCGGCATGCAACCGCGCAGCGCGGTCTACCAGCTGGGCACGATGAGCTACGGCAGCTGGCGAGTCGTCCGAGACGAGCTCCAGTATCCGCTCGCGCAGGTAACTCGGTGGCGGGACGACCGGGAGCAGACTCGCCAGAATCCCGGGGTTGCGTCCGCCGCATATCTCGCAGCGCCCGATGTGCTGCTTAACTCGCCAGCGCAGCGGCCGGATTGCCGTACCGCCCTGACCGTCGAGGATGGCGGCCAGTTCGTGACAGTGCTCCCGTTCGGTCCTGGCTATCAACGGCACGCTCAGTGATTTTTCGAGCCGCGAGCGCGCCCGCTTGGCCAGCACCTGCGCCTGGCTACGCGGCGTACCAAGAATGGCCGCGAGGTCGGCGCCGTCGAATCCATGCAGCAGGTTCAGCTCGCTGACCTCCCGGTCCAGGGGGTCTAGCCCGGCGAGCGCGGCACGTACCAGGGCACGGTATTCCGCTTGCTCGGCGAAAGCCACTGCCTCGGTCACCGCGGCAAATGCCCCGGTGTCGTCCATTGCCTGGGTCGTCTCATACAGCTGCGCTGATGGAACGGCATCCCGTAGCCGCAAATGGCATTCGTAGCGGGCCACCGCGAACAGCCACGCCTGCAGCCTGTCCGGCTGACTCAGTTCGGAGACTCTGGCTGAGGCAATGATGAAGGCATCCTGCACGGCATCAGCGGCCTCGGCGGGCTGGGCGAGCCAGGACCGACAGTATGTGTACAACCCCTCCGCGTAGCGATCGTAAGCTGCGGCAACCCCAGTAACATCGCCCGCGGCGATCGCGGCCGCGATCTCGGCGTGGTCCTCGGAGGTTTTGCTGTCATACACGTGTCCACGGTATGACTCCACCGCAATTTCTGCCATAATGCCGGACGTTACGGAGTCAGACGCCGGATCGGCGGCTAGCTTGCGCGGGCCCCGCTTCCGCAAGTCACGGAGCCACTCTCGCATTATGACCATCAGGATCCGCCATCCGTCCCGGACGGCACGAAGGTTGCTCTCGCCGGAAATGCGGGGCCATTCGTAGCTCGGCACCTCATAGATCTTCAGCCCGGCCTTGGCCGCCCGGATGCTCATCAGGGTCTCGACCTCGAAGCCTGGGCCGTTGCTGAGCTCCATCACATCAAGATGACGAGCCCAGAACGCGTTGTAGCCATAGCATAGGTCGGTAAAATGGGTACCGAACATCCGGTTGACGAGGAAGCCAAGCAACCAGTTACCGTAGCGGCGTACACCGGTGATGTCGTCGCTGCCACCGCTGCTAGAGAAGCGTGAGCCCTTCGCAAAGTCAGCGCCGGCCACCAATGCGCTGACGAACCTGATCATTTCCCGTCCGTCGGTGGATCCGTCCGCGTCTATCATCACGATGATTTCGCCGGTCGCGGCCGCGAATCCAGCCTGAAGCGCGTCGCCCTTGCCCTTGCCAGGCTGCGTTATCACCTTGGCCTGCGGGTACAACGCCCGGGTGACTGCCACGGTGTCGTCGGCAGAATGCCCATCCACCAAGATGACTTCGTCTACCCAGGGTGGCAGTGCCGCGAAGACATGTGCGAGATTAGCGGCCTCGTTCCTGGCAGGTATGATGACGCTCACGCTCGGCGTTATTGCGAGAGTTGCGGAAATCGGCCTATACGAGAACTCGGTGCTGGGCGTGACCGGATCTTCGTCCTCGGTACGGGGCGCGGGCCGAGCGAATATGATGGGCACAGTAAGATCTTCGGTACTGGGAATAGTCGGAGCCTCGGCGTCTACCTGCGGAGTAAGCGAACGGTTCCCCGTAAAACCCTGTACGTTCGTAGATGTCACCTGCATCGCAACCTAACTAGGACACATGCTCCGATCCAGATCTCCTAATTGAGGTCCGAACACCGAAAACTTGCTTTCCTCACAATTCCCGCTTAGCGAGAACCGCCTGATAAATGTCGTCAGCTAAGACGAGTCGATCGTCATCTTGATGATGCCTGCGGGCTGGTCGGATCTCCGGCTGCTCCCATCTCCTGCACGGAGCCGTTATGACTGGTCACTTTAAGTAATATTCGTCCCGGGGCCGCACTAGCGCCGTGCCACGCTGGACAGCGATGATACGGCTCATACATAGAAGACGCCCAACGGTCGTGGGTGGTTCACACCCATACAAGGCGTTTTAGATTGTTACCGACGATTTCTCAGAGAATACGTGGTTACCCGAAGTGTAGTGAACGATGCCCCGATCGTGACCTTCCAGCGTCGTGGCCCGTTCCACGGCCGATGCCAGCCTCGGCTAACAGTTCGGCGGTCCTCGCGCTGTTCGGCTGGGTGCCGGGCGGCGGCGGTGAGCAGGTCGGCGACCAGCGCGGCCTAGCTCTGGCGGCTTCAGCCCCGAGGCGGATGGCGGCCGAACGGGGGTAGCTAGCGCAGGCGGGTCCCGATGAATCTACGGAGGACTAAATTCGACGCCCGACCCTCTTCACTGGCAAAACGGTGTTGGGCGCCGTCACAGCGCCCAACACCATCTCCGTTTGGCGCGCGTCCTACCAGGCTGCCCGTGGCTTCGCCTGGGCAGGACGTCACGCCGCGAGTTACCGGGAACGGCTCGCCAGTTCGCGCGCTGGCAGGCGGGCGGCGGAAGCGCGCTCGCTGCGCTTCTTGGAGTAGTGAAAGCGCTCGACGAAAATCGTGCGGAGAACCCGCCAGCCGTCACTAGCCGCATTCAGGTTGCTGACGCCGTGGATCCGCGAATGCTCGTAGCTTGCGATTTCTTCGACCTTCAGTCCGGCCTGGGCTACGCGGATGTTGATCAGGGTCTCGACTTCGAATCCGTCACCCCAGAGCCGAGTGCCGTCGGCCGGGGCAGGCGCATCGGCGTCAAGGCCGAACACCGGGACGTGGCGACGCCAGAAGACGTTGTATCCGTAGCACAGGTCCGAATACCGCGTGCCGCACAGGATGTTGACCAGGCCGCTGAGCGCCCAGTTACCGGCCTTGCGCAGGCGCGTGATGTCGCTGCTGCCTCCGCCGGTGGCGAACCTGCTGCCCTTCGCGTAGTCCGCGCCGCCCAAGAGCGCCTCGACGAACGCCGGGATCTCTCCCGGGTCGGCCGAGCCATCGGCATCGACCATGGCGATGATGTCTCCGGTGGCCGCGGCAAAACCGCAGGCCAAGGCGTTACCTTTACCGGAGCGGCTCTGCTTGACGATCCGCACGCCGGGGCGCAGCCGACGGGCGGTCGCTACCGTGTCGTCTACGGAGTGACCGTCGACGATGATGACCTCGTGCAGCGCGGGCGGAAGCTTAGAGAAAACATGGGGCAAGTTGCGCGCCTCGTTGAGCGTGGGGATGACCACGCTAACTTTCGGCCAAGGTGTACCAGCAAAGGAGCGGGGCCCCGCCTCCCTCAGATCGAACTGGAGACCTGTCAACCACGAATCGTTAACCAATGAGGACTGTCCGGAAAATTGGGTAGCCACAGCTTTACCACCAACCATGATTGTCCCTCCCAAGTGCCCTACCGAAGGTGACCGTCACTCCCACGACGGCTCGCGGCAAGGATGAAGTACATCTAGGTCCACCCATTACCTATGGATGACGTGCGAATGAACAAAACGGTTTACTCTGTAGTCATTCGATCACATTCTGTTTATAACTCTCAGAAAGCTGCAGCTAGCAGCGCTAATATCCGCATCAACGGGCAGCCGGCAGCTTCGCAGACAGGGGAATCTTGGCGTGATCATTTCACCACTGACCGCTGTGTACAGGCGAGATGCCCGCGAGTCCCCCGTTCCGGGCGATTGTCACGACATGGTAACTCTTTGTCGTAGAGGTGCTCCGGACACGCTCCGTGGCCGTGGGTGGTGGCCTGTGCTCCGGCGGGCTTACAGGGCAGGTAGCGACCGAACGGCAACATGCACCACGAGCCCGGCAACGTGAGCATCACGCCGGGATTTGCGGAGCCGGAGGGAGTTCCTCCGGGCTACCTGACCCCGGGCACCCGACTTAGGGGCCGATCAGCCGCGTTTCCCTCCCGTGCTCGGCCCTTGCCGGTAAGACATCTTTGAAGCCGATCACTTTCTTGACCAGACTCCGTGAGCTGGTCCGGAAGGCCTCGATCGGCAGCCGCTCGGCGCGAAGGGAGTGGACGGGGCGCGGGACGGCGCCGAGCTTCTCCTTGAATGCTGCCAGCGGCGAGGCGGGCCGGGTCGTGCCCATCTCGTAGAAGCTGTACCCATTCTGGCAGGCGTCCTCGATGGCCAGCCGGTGCAGCAGGTCGTTAGCCCGCGTAGGCCCGGCAAGCTGCTTGTTCATCGCGCCCCTCCAGTATTTTGCGTACGCTCCGGAGGACAACACGACGATGCCCGCAACAGGTTCGCCCTTAAGCCGCGCCATCCAGACGGCGCAGCCACTGCCGAAGTGCCTGGCCACCGAGCCCACCATCGCGGGCGGGGCGAACCGGGTCGTACGCCAGCGGGTCATCCAGAGCGGCTCATGCTGCATGGCGGCCCAGCGCTCGATGGAGGATTCCATAAGGCCGAAGAAGTCGGGCAGCAGGAGGCCGGACCTGTCGACCTCGACCTCGAGGCCGCTGCGTTCCGCCTTGCGGATGGCCGTGCGTGCGGTGCCCCGGAATCTGTCCTGCCAGACGGTGGCGAAGCCGCCGGCAAGGTCAAGTACGTGGCACTGCACACCGTGCTCGACGGTGGCGAACTGGCTGCTCGCGCTCAGCCAGTCACCGGGCATGCCGGGTCGTAGCCGGATCTCGGTAACCATCGTCCGACGGCGGGCCACGTCCGCGAGCACGGCGGCCGCCTCGGCGGGGGCGATGCGGCCGCCCTCGCTGATGGGTCCGCCCATGCCCCATCCTCCGGGCCATGACCCCGTAGTCGTGGACCAGGCCGGCGCCCGGCGCGGACGGGCAAGAGGGAGGACCACCTGACGGCCGGAGGGAAACTGGTAAAGGACGCTGATGTCCCGATACCGTCCTGCCTCCAGGACAGCATCGCGCCAAGCCAGAGACTGCGTTACCAGCGCCTCCCGGTCGGAGCGGAGTAGCGAGGCCCACACCTCGCGCGGAACCGGACTGGTCACCAGCGGTTGGCAGTCAGCGGCGCTCATCGCGGCCTCACAGCCCGGAGGCCGGCGAGGCTCACACGCGCCACGAGCCGGCTGCCGGCGTGGCGGACTTGCGCCGAAGCAGGCGGGATCACAGTGAGCCTCCTGGTAGCAATCGCAAAGCGTGATCGCAGCAGCCAGGCGACGAGAGTGCTGGGACGCCCGCTAGCAGGGAATGATCATACATATCCGGAAATGCGGCGCGGCCGGAAACCACAGCTGCTGCGGGTTCTGCTCCGCCGCGGGGAAGCAACTGGATCATGCCCTTAGGCAGCTTAGCCTCCGGCGTAGCCCGGTCGTTGACGTCAGTCATATCCTCGCGCCCTCCCTGGCGCCGGCCAGGCGGCCGTCGTTTCCGTAGCGCGCGGCGGCTAGCCCTGTACCTGGGACCGGCCATGCGTTCGCGAGTCCAGGATGCAGTACGACAATGACAGGAGCATGAAGCAAAGCGCCGGATCCGTCACATTTGTCGAGCGGGTTCGCTCGTGGTGTGGCCGGCCGGGCTGGCTTCGGACTAAACCATGTTGTCGTCGTGCTGATCGAACTGCTGGCGCCGAGCCCCGGGCCGGCGAGCTGGAGCGGATGCAGGAGCGCGGCGTGATCACCGGATACGGATCCGAGGTGGATCTGGCCGCGCTCGGCTACATGGTCCACTCCGCCACGGTGATCTGGCTGGCCGCCCAGATCCCGTTACCAGATCCGCCCTCTGGTGCTGCTGGGGCGAGTAACCGCCGCCGTTAGCTGGACGGTGCAGCATCTAGCCGCGGCGAAGCGTAAACCTCATGCGCCGCTTGGGCGTCCTGTGTGTATGCCCGCGTATGTCACGGTGCAGCATCGCGCCGCTCCATGGGCCAAGGGCGAGATTGTGAGGCGCATACGTCTCTAGTGTCTTGCTATATGCGGCACGAATGTGCACGTCGGTATATGCATCTCTGCTATTGAAATCTCTGTCGGGGTCATGGCCCTAGTTAGGTTCTGGTGCAGATGGCATTCTCAGATCTGTCGGCAGTCCCCAGCGCCGGCCGGGTCAATCGGACTGGCTGCAGCGTGAACCAGGTCTCTGAATCTTGACTGCGACCGAAAACATGACCAGCACAAATGGCAGGGTTGTCGCGTCACCTGAGCCATCCGTTACCGTGGAGGCGCCTGCGCTGGACCACGAGATCACGGCCGCGATCCTGGCGTCGGATGAGAGCGGCATTGCCGCGGCTTTCGACAGCTATGCGCATGAGCTTTACGTCTACTCACGGTCTCGGCTGGCGGTGCCGGCCGAGGCGGCGGATGCGGTGCAGGACACCTTCATGGTCGCCTGGTCAGAGGTCTCGCGGCTACGCCAGCCTGGCCGCCTGCGGCCGTGGCTGTTCGCCGTGGCGCGCAACGAGTGTCATCGGCGGCTGCGGACTGGCATCCCGGCTGCGCCGTCCGGGGCCATGGACGAGACGGTGCAGCTTGCCACCGTCACCGAGCAGGCGGAGCTTAGCGCTATGGTGGCCGCCGCGCTGGCCGGGCTGGATCCGGTGGAGCGGGAGATCAGCGAGCTGAACCTGCGGCATGGGCTCGGCGGGGCCGACCTGGCGGCAGTTCTCGGCGTGCCGGTCAGGCAGGTTCACGCGCTGGCAGCACAGGCCCGCGCCCATCTGGAGAGTTCGCTGCGCAGGCCGCCGACGGTAGGCTCCGCACGGCAGCCCAGCCTTGCGACGCTGCTCGGCATGCTGACGGCGCCCGCGCTTCCGAGCGGCATGCGGGACCGGATCGTGGCCTTGGCCGCCGATCCCTCGCCGGACGCGGCGGCTCGCCGCGCCCTGGTGGCGGAACGGGCGGCACCGTTCGGTGCCGACGGGTTCCCGGTGCAGCTCGCGAAGCTGGCGAGGCCTCGCTGGCGAGGAGGGCCCGTGCTGGCGGCCGCCGCGGCCGCCGCTGCCTTGGCCCTGCTCGGCGGCGGCATGTACTACGTCAATTACGTCTCTGCCTCCAGCAGCTCGCCGGCCTCAGTGGCCACTAGCGCCCCGGCATCCACATCCATCTCGCCGTCTGGATCCGTTCGATCCGCACGTTCCAGCGCGCCAGCGTCGCTACATCCGGGCCAGGCGACAGTGCCGCTCTTGCCTACCCCTGTGCTCTCGGTTTCGCCCACGGACTCGGCTAAACCCAAGCACTCGCCTAAGCCCACCGACTCGGCTAAACCCACGGATTCGGCTACGTCCTCGGACTCGGCTTCGCCCACGAACTCGCCTAGTCCCACGCACTCGCCCACGCACTCGCCTAAGCCGACGCCGACGCCTACCTCATCGTCGCCGACGTCGACGCCTACCTCATCGTCGCCGACGTCGACGCCTACCGCATAGCGCTAGCGGTGCCCGCTATCGGTGCTGCGCCACCCTCGAGCATGATCGCGATTGACCGCACGCCTGCCACTCAGTCACGTCTTGCTACGGGTGCTGCCAGACGCGTATGTAGTCGACTTTCATGGTGTCGGGGGCCTGGATGGTGTGTCCGGAGGCATAGCTGAGGATCAGGAACATCGGCGCGGAGGTGATCCCGGACGTGACG
>WNGR01006488.1_pt1 | contig 13003 bp, 17 predicted proteins | sample 5407581 | NCBI WGS metagenome assembly WNGR01 (sample SAMN13153383, study PRJNA577476) | soil metagenome | isolation source: 80 cm soil or saprolite under Garry oak tree replicate 2 | place: USA:California | collected 2016-06-15 | reverse complement strand
TCGACACAGGACATCATACTGTACGTTAGACCACTCGCTTATTGGTGTCCCGTTCTTCGTGTGTTACTGTAAGTGCTGCACCACTAGGAATGGGTATATGCAATGGGCATGTGCCTTGAAACTCGAGCGTGCACCCGGACAATGGCATATACACTGAGTCTGAATGTGTTTCGAGTCATGCGTAGAAGTACATGTACAGTAACACGACGCGCCCATGACCTCACAACGTCTGAGAAAGAGACCGTACGGCTGTGTCGAGGTCCGTCCGATGAATGAGGAGATCATATACCACATGAGACGTATGACGCACTGCGGTCCTACCTCGCCAGCGAGATCGGAATCTGACTCCGAGAATAGCGTAAAGCGGCGGACAAAAAGGGGATCAAGGCGACAGCGGCGGCAGGTCAGCATGGTCGAGCACGGGGGGCGTTGATGGACACATGGATTTACCTGTGACCAGTAAGGGTCAAAAAGTAGAGTTGGGAGACATAATGACGAATTGTATAAAATGACGAATTGTATAAGGGTAAGGTTGGGGACATCAATGGGCGGCAGTGGAATTGAACAGGTGATCAGGCCGAGAATGGGGAAAGGGGGGTAAGGGCAGGTCACGAGGGTGCGGGGCTCCCACTCATAACGTTGGCTGAGACCCCACACAGACCCATGGTTCCCTCTCCCTAGTCTCTCTCTCTTCCACTTTCTCATAGACTGGCTTGTATCCCGCAGAACATCCGCATTTCTAGATTTTTTTTTCTTTCCTTTTCTCGCAGCTTAGATCCGCTGGTACGTCCAAGGCTTCCTCCGGGCATCGCTCATCCAAAGTCCATACCTACGATCATCCTCGTCAACCTCCAGGTCAGAAGAGTGAATCAGAATATTATATGCACGTCTTTTCGCTCCCCCTTGCTTGCTTGGTGTCTCACGTACTCTTCAGATTGTACTTGAGTATCCAGACAACAAACCGAAGAAGATCCGTAACGTCTTAAAGTCCAGAACCCTTGCCACAGTGCATTCTTTTGCCCCCTTCATTTGGGTTCCAGCCTAACTCTCACCCTTCCCGCACTACGCTCCCACTCCTACCATGATGGCACACCCCGTTAGCTTTCCATTCCCTCAGCCAGAGGATGATGCGGATCGCAGGAATCGATTCGCTTCCGTGCACGGATTCGACTCTGTTGGCCCGGCGTCCCTTCGAGAGCGCGCTGCCAGTCAGCCACCGCGCACTTCCAGTCAGAATTTCCTCTCGTCCCATCAGGCCATCTCGCCCAGCCTCGGTCGCGGTAACCCTCCCTGGGCGCAACGCCCCCCTTCCAGCTTCAATCCAGGCTCCTTCCCTGGCCGTAGTTCCTCTTTCTCCAACACTGCCCCTTCGCTCCACCCCAGTCTCTCTGCAATGCGCGAGGCCCGGACCTTCGGATCAACTTTCGAAGATGACGAGTCAGAGGCTATGTCTGACACGTATGATGAGCGCTATATCCCCCCTACTCTTTCGCGCGGCCGCACCTTCGCAGCCGATTTTACGCGTAGTCGGTCCCAATCCCTTGCGACGCGCCCTGGTCCGGTTGGAAGCGCCTATGGTCAGCCTAGCCTCGGTAGCTGGAACGAGTCTAGTTTTGGGTCCAATCCACTCAGTATCCCTGGGCGCTTCGAGACATCCAAACCATTTGCGGCCAACCGGTACGATTATTGTACATCGTTCAGATTGTCTTTCAATGACCGTTTTCTCTCCTCCCCCCGCTCCACTTGATTTTGACCCGTGATCTCCCTCCTACTGCAGCCATCCAGTTGATATCTCCAACATGAGCCCTTTTGTGCGTAACGTGAATGACATCCTATTGGATGATGGTTCGGCGTTCCGCGAATTGTGGTCGGGTACTGGCATGCACGATACCACAAACGGTGGAGGGAGTGGTACCACGAGTAGACGGCACAGTGTAAGCGTCGTGCAACCGCGTCGTGGGGTTGTCGGTTTCAATGCTCCAGGAGCCAGCGCGGACGACGAGCCAGCCCGCCCACCTATCCAGTTCTTTGGCCAGTCGGGCCGTGGTGGACTCTTGCTCAGTGACGAAGACCTTGCAGATGACCTCAATTTGCTATCACTCGGCAAGGAGGGCCCTGGTCCAGTCTCTTCGTCGTCTGGCTTACCACCAAGCCAACCCTCGTCGCTCCCCATTTACGCGCCTCATGGTCGTTCCCCCGAGCGCTTTTCTCCGTATCAAAACCTAAACCTTTCAATCCCCGGAGGACGTCAGACACTTAGGGAGCCGAGTGATAACGGGTTGTCAACTAGGTCTCCATCACTCGGCCACCACGACTTCCAGGAACCGGGGACGCCAAACCAGCACTCCCTGACAGCCCGCTTCATACCGGGACAGGGCATTAAGTATATCGCACAGCCCGCTCTTGGTGATGCCGGGTTTTCCGCGCGATCGCCCATTTCCCCGCGCGGTGCTCCGCAGCAGCAACACCAGGAATCCCCACTCGCATCATTACCACGCCGCGCGTCGGATGCACATACCCAGCTTCCACAGCCCCGTCAATCGATCAACGACATTGGCAAGGGCGTTCCGCTTTACGCTGTGCCCGCTTCTTGCCCGCTCTATATTGTCGAATTCAAAGCGGGCAGGACGGATCTGTTCTACGCGACGGACCTCACGCTCGACATTCGCGTCGGCGATCTTGTAATCGTCGAAGCGGACCGCGGAAAAGACTTGGGCAAGGTCGTGAACGACACGATCACACTGGCCGAGGTCGAGGCATTCCAAAGGCAGCAACAGCAGCAGCAGTCGTCGCACGTCGGGTACTCCGAGACACCCGCGAGTCCCGGGGAGCACCCGCCGCTTAGCGCTGGTGGTAGTTCAAAGAAAGAGATCAACCCAAAGCTGATCTACGGAAAAGCAGGCACACAGGACGCGCAGTATGGCCTTTTCTTCTTCTTCGCGGACCGTAGGAGCTGACACGTTATTGCAGGCTCCTGATGACGAAGATGCAGGACGAGGTCAAGGCGCTGCAGCTGTGCCAAAACAAAGTCCGGCAGAAAAAGTTGCCGATGGAGGTTGTGGACGCCGAGTATCAATGGTGCGGTTCTACCTTTTTTTTTCTCGGGGAGACCGGGTTGCCGTGTCAAGTTTTCTAACTCATCTCTTGTTTCTCGTTCTATTCAGGGATCGACGTAAACTCACTTTTTACTTTGTCGCTGACAAACGGATCGACTTCCGTGAGTTGGTACGGGAGCTGTTCCGGTGCGCGTTAGGTCTCTTTGAGATATTGTGTGGCGTTACTCACCCTTTGCAAAGGTTGTACAAAACGAGGATCTGGATGGCCTCGCTACAGGGTCCCGCTGGTTATGAACAGTGATCAGGTTTTGCCATCGTCCTTTACAAAGCCGCGCAACCTCAACTCTTTTCTCTCCCATTGCTTCATTTTTTTTTTTGCCCTCCTGTCCTCTGTTCCCTCCTATCTTTCTCGCCTAATTACTGCATGTTATATGTCCTGGCGTTAAATCGTTTTGTACGAAGCAAGTTGTCGTGTGATGTCATATTCCATACGTATTCAGCCTTTTGGACCACTTTCTCGTCTGCCTTTGCTATATTCCCACTTTTGAATGCCTCGCGATGTACGCTAGTTCGTGCTGATTGTGCTCTTCACTTGGTCACATTTGTTTGTGTACTAGGCGACTATGAGGAAAAAGTCGGTGGAGAGTACAGTCGTGATATATATGTTCAGCTACTTTCCTCCTTGTGTGCACGTTTCTCTTTACGTAGTTGTATTGCTATCTTGAATAAATACTTCATCGTCTCTTGCACGTACCTTTATTTTTGTATGAGGTTTGAAGACTATCTCGTGTTCCCAAGCCCCTGCCAGGGGAAGAACAGCATCCCGTGCACTTTCTCACGTTTTCTCGCTTTTCCCACACGGACTTCCGTCTTTTTGCCGAACTAACTGTCACGGTACCGCTGGTGAGCAACGCTTTGCTTGGCTCTCCCAAAAGGATAATCGCGAGAAGTCCCAAATGGCCGGCAAGTCCAAAGCTCGGTGCGTATCTACCCACCTACCCCAATTACACCTAGATTGACCTCACGACGACGACGAACGCACAAAAACAGCACGCTGATCGTGCGTCTCATCTCGACCGCACAGACGGGGTTCTTCTATACCACACAACGCCTCCGTACGGGGCCTAAGCTGGCCGCGGTCAAGTACGACCCACGAGGTATGTGTGCTCTCTTGGCCTCTTGGCTCTCCGTCCCGTGTGTGTGAGGTGGCTAACGCTTGTTTCACAGTGAAGCGAAGAGTGCTATTTGTCGAGAGCAAAAAGACAAAGAAATAGAATAGTCGTTGGTGCGGTTCGGGGAAACTCGACAGGGGTGGTGAGGGTGGTGGTGACACTACGATATCGTATGAAACAAAGGGATGTCGCGGCGCGCTCAACCTCATGTCGGATTGCACGCTCAAACCGCGTTTTTCCACACTTTCGAGTAGTCGTTTCTCTTTGTTGCACTCCAATCCAGATTAATGAAGCTCTATTGCTGTGTCACATTGCACGCTCGGCACCTTACCAGCATTCACAGACACTCAAACCCCCCACAGACGCACGAATAAGTATACTGTATTGCGTACAAACATCTATTACATGCATCTTCCATTCCCACCAAAATACAGTAACGTGAATGCCGCCCAGGATGCACACGCCTGCAGCGCATCACTTCACGTCCAATAAACCCGAGTAATGAGTATTCCCACTTCCGTGTATAAAATCCATATATAATAAAATACAATGTGCCATCGATCATCCGTGTGTGTCGTGTCGTTAGTGATTCATAGTCGGTGTCGGTTAAGCTGGGTGTATAGTGTGTCGAATAGGGGTGGTTGGTTGCCTCTTGGCCATTCGTTTCTTCTATGACTTGCTCTGATAGATCTGTACACCCTTCACTTCCCAATCTGTCATGGTGCAAGCCAGTCAGTTCGACCAGGCTCAGAACGCAACATATTAGCCGATAAAAACGCACAGGCCTCGGAAAGTGAAGCGCCGTTCTGCCGGACGAACTGCTCGCACGTGGCGACCCCAGTTCGCTGCGCGCAGCTTTGTTCCTGCCCGGGAATCCCAGAGGCTGTCCACACGCCACTCGCCCAGTCACCGCACAGGGTGGTATCGAAGATCACAGAATGGTTTTGGAAGAACTCGAACGGGTTGCAGGTGCTCGCGGGCCAGAACGCGCTAGGTGTACCCCAGCCATCGGGCACGGGAGCGTTTGCGGTGATGTCGGACGGGATGCTGCCCCGGGTGAAGAACCAGATTGCGATACCCGAGTCGTCCCACCGCACTGCCAAAGCCCTACCGGTTAACATCCGCGCGTCCGTACAAAGAACGGGAACGAACGTACTAGCGTAGACACCACCGCCGATGCTGTTGAACGCCGCGCCGAACGAGTTGGTCTGACTCGCCCGAACACCGCAACCCTGGTTGCCCGTTTCTAGTGCCGCACAGTTCGTGCCCCCAACAATAGATCCCGAGATCCCGAGCGTGGTGACATTGCTGGACGGCAACTCACAGCCAGCGTTCGTGTGGATCGTCGCTTGGTTGTTCGTGTAGTCGTTAACGCCCTCGACGATGTCGATCTCGCCAGTCTGAGGCCACGTCGGGCCGTTCGTCCAGAAAGCGGGCCACGTCCCACAACCCGTGGGCATGTGAACGCTGTCCATGATGACGAGCCCACCGGTGAGGCTGAACTGTGATTGAATGCGCACGGACGGGCGATTGCCGGTCACCTGGGGCGTGGTATCGACGCGCATGATCGCGTTCCCAGCACTGTTGATGGACGTGAGGCCACTAGATTGCTATAGAGAGAATGGGAAGGTCATGAGACGTGGGCACTTGTGACAAAAGCAGGTACCACACGCACCGCAGTCCCCTGGTCCACATACTGCACGATCCCATTGGTGGGGTCACCACCAGTGAAGAAGTTCCATCCCGAGAAAAACGTGTTTCCAGACTGCGGAACCAAATCACAAACCCAATCCTCAACGTCAGGTACCAATGAAAAAAAAAAAAATTGCGTGCCGGCGGCACGCAGAAGTAAAAATTTAGACGCACGTAGGATTCCGCGAGTCGCCAATCGGATTGTGCGGTAGAAGATGGGGTGCTTGTACTGGTGACCGATGAGGGCCCTTTGGTCGTGCTCGTGGGTGACGAGCGGCCACTGGAAGCTGTGGTCGTGTTCGTGTTCGACTTGGGCTTTGAGGCATTAGGGACAGAGACGCAGTACGCCGCACTACTACCGTTCGTCACGGACACGCGCACAGGACTAGCTACGCCGAGGCCTCTGAGAGCAATGCGCAGGTCATGTGCGAGACCGGCGCTGTGACGAAGGGCGGTCTTGTGGAAACCGTTGGTGGCACGCTTGAGCAGATGGCGCTTCGGTGCGTGGGTCGGCATCGCGTCGACGGGATCTATGAGGGTATTCGCCAACGCGAGAACGAGGAGGGCGGTATCGAGAAAGACACGCATAGTCTAGATAAGAACGATTCTAGAGGAAAAAGGAGAGAAGATAGATAATAAGAGTGCAAAGTGCAAGCGAAGGGCCAAGGCACAGCCGAGGACTTGGTTTAGGAATGAAAGAGAAAATGGGAGGGGGAGGAGGAGGGGGTGTAGAAACGGGGGCGAATTTATGCAAAGATGCCGCATCCCCAGAGCGGTATAAAAAGGCCATGAAGGGAGGTAAGTGTCCGGCCATTGTGGACACGAGGCAGCCTCAATCCTGCGTGACCACTGTGCTGGGACCCCCAAAAGTGACGAACTGTGATCCGAGGAAAGGCCATTGTGAGGCAAGTGTCGCATTGTGTAGAATTGTACGGCAATGTCCTAACAACAAAGAGAAACTTGAAAAGGGTCCGAGTCCGCCACCAAAGGTCAACTGACACAGCCACCGCAGTAGCCAGAATCGATCGCGACAAAAAAAAACTTATCATACATATGCGAAGGACACAAAATAATAAAGGGGGTAACACATTTTGGAGGATCTAAAGTTGCCCTCCAATCCACCCATGAAGAAAATGAAAATCAAGAACGGTCAATGATACGTGACCCGAGAACTCCCGCCGAGTGCATCCCGTACGCTCCTCCTCAACTCTTCATGGTCCATGCCACTAGCGTTCGACTCACGCCCAACTGATGACCCCGGTTGCGCGTGCGACGGTACCGAGCCCACAGGTGCCACCTGCTCATCCCCATCCACAAAGTACAAAATTTTTCGCGCCAGCTCCTGAATCTCTCCCTGGCCTTCACCCGTCTCAGTTTCCTGGTACGAACGCGCCTGGGACCGATGCGAACGGGGAGTGCCGCCGACAGACGACGTCGGCGTTACCGAGCGGGAAACAGCGAGTTCCCGGACGTTAGGAATGAGTAGATTGGACGAGCGGATGTTGCTCATCAGCTGAGGGTCTGGCAGACGAATCAGCCGTACTGTTTGATGGCGATAAGGAGACCTGTTCTCACCTGCAGATTCTAAAAGTTGCACGATGGTCCAAACGGCAATGTGTTGGAACGTGGCGTCTGGGCTGGTGAGGAATCGATGAAGGTACTGGTGCATGCCTCCTTCTGGGTTGTCCCATACATCGTTAAAGGCAGAGTAATCGTCCGAAGCGGCACGACCATCTGGTGTACAATGCGGGATCATTAGAAGTCGGCACAAGTAGAATTTGTAGAAGCTAACCTTTCGAAGAAAGATTTCCCAGTGCAGCGGCACTATTTCCTTGCACCTCCGAACTTGGAGAATTGGTGAGCGGGATTAGCACTTCGCAAATCCCCATTTCCAAGAGTTGACCCTTCAAATCGTCACTTAATGCGAGCACAGCGACGCAGGCCGTCATCTCGCTTTGCACGTTCATCGGCACGTCCAAAACAAGTTCTTTGATGGAATGTACCGCTCCCGCCTTGACAATCGCCAGCTTGTTCTTCTCCGAACTCGCAGCAAGGTTGCGCAACGTCGAGATGGCGTGACATTGTACCTCCTCGTTGTCCTTGAAGGAGAGGAGGTTAATGAGCGGTTGCAAGAAGCCAGACTCGATGATCGGGGACTCGTTTTGAGGATGAATGGACACGTTGCGCACACAAGCGGCAGAAGAGAGGATGAGCGGAAGATAGGTAGACTGTAAAAGGCGGAGAAGGGGCTGCAAGCCATCTGCTTTGACGATCTCAAGCTGGTATTTCTCTGCATACAACTTGGAGTTCAACAAGTCGGACGACGAACAAATAGCCGCGTACCATCGCTCGCAAGATTTCGCAATGCAAGTGCCGCCTGGCACTGTACCTTGAGGCTTGTGCTCTCCATGAGTTGAACCAAACTTATTACGAGCTTGGGCTCGCTTTGCGCCAATTTTTTCCGGTTCGAGCCTGAACGAGACCAATTTGGGCCTTATCAACGAACTCCGCCATTGCGCCGATACACCGAGCTGATCTATCTCACGCACCGTCAACAGCGATGTTGCTGAGCGCAGTCGTGCAATAGTATTGCACGTCTGTGTCGGGAGAGTTCAGCAGGCCGACTAGGACAGGGATGGCACCCGCGTTGACAAGCTGTTGCCTGTTTTCATCTATAACATGGGCGTCCGTCAGCCAATTCCTCAGAATGCGATTAGGACGTTGAATGAACCTGAATGCGTCATGTTGAGTAGTGCACCAGTCGCATTCCGTTGCACTCGCATGTCCTTAGACCGGGCCAGCCGGGTGAGAGGGACAAGAGCACCCGACTTGGCAATCTTCGTCTTGTTATCATCTAAGGAAGAATATTAATTTCTCACGTTCCGTAAACGGGCAACAAAGGATGGCGTACCGTGTGTGGCGAGATTAGTGACACATCCGACGGCGTTGCATTGTACTTCGACGTTGGGACTGAGCATCTGGCGGATGAGAGGTTCAAGTCCACCCAGCTTGACAATGAGCAGCTTATTCTCGGCTACCTCAGAATTATCAACCTGACAGGGGTCAAATCTTATCGCGTTGACGCACTATTCACTGCTAGATTTCCGAGGGCCGCGCTAGCAGCGCGTTGCACCTCCGTGTCATGGCTGGACAGGAGGAAAAGTATGGGGTCGAGAGTGTCGCGACCGACAGGACGGACTTCCTTCTCCGTGATCTCAGCAAAAGCAAGCGCTGCACTGCGCTGTAGGTCGACATTGTCGGAAAAGGAGAGTGTGGTCAGCGCGGAGAGTGGCGAGCCGGTGAAAAAGTTGGTTGTCGTCCGGTCTTCGGGAGGGGTGAGGGAGTTAGTAGCTTCTGTTGGGAATAGATACGCACTCTCGAGGTACTGAAGGAGGTCAGCCACTGCCTCTCGTTCATTCTCAAGTAATAGAGGCTCATAGGATTGAGAGCTGCGGGATTGGACTGGAACGCGAAGCGGAGAAATGTTCAATGATGAGGGGCTGTGTTAGGGGAAGAGATTGACAAAAGGATGTACGCACAACAAGACTCGCAGCAAGAGAAAAGGTTGCCCATTAGTGTTAGTTGAAAGAAAGAAGGAGAGTGGAACTACACAGATGGGCGCTGCAGAGTGATGGTGGCTAACGGCAGGAGAGCACAGAGTGCGCGAGTTTGGTGCGTCCCACGTGCTTCTCTGGACAAATGAATTCGACCAACAACCCGCTAAGCATCCCTGCCACGACGCCGCGAACAGCAACCGTCATATTCTTACATGTACGTAAGAATGTACATCGTTCTTGAGTTTCGCCGAATTGACGTCTCACCCACTCACTATGTACATCTAGGGACTCGGACACTCTGACGTTGCATGGTATGGTATGATCCAATGGATGGCACTGCAGCTCCCGAGTATCGGCTGGGTCATACCCAATGCGTACGTCGTTATCGGGAACAGCTTCTATCACTGCCCAAACGTCCGATTACCGCAGCCCAACTAGGCCCGTTAGTTATCACGCTGGCCAGCACCGCCCAAGTTGGTTCGACATTCGAACACTCCCTCCGGGCCATGATGAATGGGACGAAGCCGGCGTCGTGTCTTCTGTCGCATATGTGGAGGCATTGATTCAGGCAGAGGTCCATCGCGGCGCGGATCCCCGTCGCATCATCCTCATGGGCTTCAGTCAAGGGGCAGCTCTTAGTCTTCTGGTAGCGCTGAAGACTACACACGAGCTAGGTGGTGTGATCAGCCTGTCGGGCTGGATCCCTCACAAGGGACGTGATGTCAGTCACAACCGAACAGTGCCGTCCGTGCTGAATGCTTAGACGTTTTCTTGTAGCAAATCGCTCTCACAGAACCTCACGTCCCTATCTTCTGTGGACAGGGAAAGGACGACACTGAGATACCAATGTATTACTCAGAGGAAGCCGTGGAGTTTCTACGTAACGTCCTCCGCTTCCGGGAGACCTATTTGACCGTCAAGCACTACGAAGGTCTCGATCATACCGTGAACAGCACCGAGATACATGATGTTGTCACCTGGATACAGAGAATTCTTCACTTGCGATCTGCCACTTCGTCTGTTGTATTTTAGCCGTAGATGGTTTGTAGTCACCGAGACACTGTTGTAGATCCTGTACCTTGCTTTCAAATGCAACACGCTTTAAGTCGGTGCTGCTGTAAGCGGCTTGTCTCATGACCTATGCTCAGATCCCTAACCACACCACATTATCAGACCGTCCGGGGAATACGCGTTATGTCTCGTTTTATTCCCTTCATGCGTACTCCTCTCGACCGAAACCGAATCCACATTCCTGACCGCTTGGACATCCGTCTCACGGAGGTCGAGTCACAGTTGTGTGCCCTTCTCGACGACTGCACAAAACAACTCGCAGAAAAAGGGATCCACACATCATGTCGCATTGCGGGAGGATGGGTACGGGATAAGGTGGGGACCTTTCTTACTCTCCTTTCAAATAACATCGACCACCTGTAGCTATTAGGCTCCCACAATCACGACATAGATATCGCTCTTGAGAACATGACCGGGCATGCTTTTGCACTCGAGTTTACTAAGTTCGCCAGTAAGCTCAAGCACCTGCCCGTGAAGTCAGTGGCCGTCGTCAAGGGCAATCCCGGGCAGTCCAAGCATTTGGAAACAGCCAAAACCACTGTTCTAGGTCTTGATCTTGACTTCGTGAATTTGCGGGACGAAGCGTATGCCCAAGACAGCCGCATTCCCACCGAAGTTGTAAGTCGTCGTCGCAGTGTCTACCCCGCCGTTATTTTGAGATTGTTCCAGACGTTCGGTACGCCGCTCGAAGACGCCCTGCGTCGGGACACAACGATAAACTCGCTATTTTACAATGTGCATACAAAATCCATTGAAGATCACACTAGTAAGGTAGTTTCTTGCCCGACCTGCAGATCGACCCATTTCACCGACGATTTCAGGACAGGGCCTCGATGACCTAAAAGACGGAATCATCAGGACACCCCTCCCGCCAAAACAGACATTCCTGGATGACCCCTTGCGAATTATCCGTTGCGTCCGATTTTCCAGCCGATTTGGGTTTGAGCTCGTACCTGAGCTGCAGGAGTCGGCTCGTGACAGCGAACTCCAGGTTCGTTCCTGCGTTTAGACGGGAATCTGAACTAACACGGTCGCGCTGGTGGAGTATAGACAGCTTTGTTGCAAAAAATAGCACGAGAACGAGTGGGGGAAGAGGTAGACAAGATGATGGGAGGTACGGCGTCACACACAGTTTCGAGCGTTCATCACCTCATGCAGTGAGGTCCGTCTAGGCCGAAACCCTCTCATGTCCCTTCGCCTACTTGATTCGTTGTCTTTGTTTCATCTCGTCTTCAATGTACCGCCAGCCGTTGTGTCACACCTCTCTGCACAGCCTGCGTCAACGTCGCTTGCAATAGCGGCTGCATCCATCCTTCGGTCGTTTCTTCAACCCGATTCTGCACTTTTTCAGCACCCACCAGTTCATCCACTCATTCTATCTGGACTCTCCTCGCCGACCTCAGTCGTTCCACGACTGTACATGGCGTGTGCGCTTACACCTTACAGGGGTATCACGTACGTCGACGACAAGAGAAAGGAACGCTCTGCCCTGGAAGTCGTGATACGTGAAGGACTCAAGGTCGGCACCAAAAACCACTACTTGGATGGCATCCCTGCGCTTTTCCTGGCGTCGGGGCTACTCAAGTCACCGGATGTTCAAGATGACAGGTTCAAGACACCATCTGGGCGTGTTGCAATAGGTCTGTGCTGGTCATCTCCGTCTTATGTCGACTAATGTGCCTGTCAAGGGTTGCTCCTTCGTCAAAGCTCCGTGCATAACGCGCTGGTTGGCGCCCATTGGACGACATCACTACTGTTTTCCCTTGTCCAAGAACTAGTAGACTGCTACGACCCCTCCGAGGATAACTTTAACAGTATGGACTGTCAAGGTTGTACAACCGTTTCATCGACTAAAATTGTTTTGGCACAGCCGAAACTGCGGTCGAGGTGATTGGGAAATACAACGATTTCGCAAATCGCATCGAAGAGCTTGGACTGGAAGAGGATGTCGACGCTAAGCCCATTCTCGACGTAAGCAATCTCCCAACGACATACTGCTACGTAGTTCTAATACGGAGTTTGGCTTATCCGTAGGGGCATGAGATAGTACAGATCCTTGGCGCTTCCAAGCCGGGCCAGTGGACAGGCAAAGCCCTCACCGAGGTAGTCAAGTGGCAACTTGGTCATCCTGGCGAGCCCAAGGAGCAGTGTGGTGAATGGCTTAGGGCAGAGCTTGCAGCAGGACGTATCGCAATAGAAGACGTGGGGCCTAGCACTCATGTTAAGCGGCAAAAGAATGGCCCCAAGGAGACCGCGGCGAAGAAAAGTAGGAAGTGAGGCGAAATGTAACTACCGTGCTCTTATCACAGACAGGAACATGGTATGGAACGGGGCTCGATCAAACCGAATTGGATGTATGTTTGTGAGGCCTGGACCAAGCTTCGACCTTTTTGGAGAAGAGACGGGTTTGTCAGGGGATCGGCAGCACTTTTTCGTGGTGGGGTTATGCGTCAGT